>Ga0209500_10003855_pt1 | contig 10088 bp, 7 predicted proteins | sample S_140212_EF_Meta_FD_187323 | JGI IMG/M metagenome (GOLD analysis project Ga0209500, IMG submission 187323) | Freshwater microbial communities from Lake Simoncouche, Canada to study carbon cycling - S_140212_EF_MetaG (SPAdes) (version 2) | ecosystem: Environmental > Aquatic > Freshwater > Lake ...
AGAGACTGACGACATCCATCCCTGGATCGGTTACTTGGCCGTTAAACAGATACGGTTCGAGGAAGTTTTCCAGAATCACATGGGCGTGACTGCGATAACTGAACTCGGTAATGACCGCTGCAATTTGCGGTCGTTTCGCCACAGCGGCAAAACTTTTTGTGGGCTGGGGAAGTGCTGCCAGCGACAAGGCCCCGGCGGTTGCACGCATCCACTGCCGGCGATTGTATTGCTGTGGATTGTATTGCTGCGGATTGGATTGGGGACTCGTGTGCATCGTTGAGTTCCTGCGGAATGAATGCGGAATGGGAATGATCCAGGATCATTCCTCGACGGGAAGTCCGCCGCCGGTCAAATTTCACAACAACAAGACCGTATTCTGATCGATTCGACTTGGAAACTCTATCAGGTTCGCAAACCGGGTTGAATGGAGCCGCTTAACCGTTTGTTACCGTCTGTTGAAAAAGAGGGGCAGGGACCTCGCACTGCGTATCATTCAAGTCGATTTTTGATTTCAGTCGGAGTCACCCCCCGTTTTTCAACAGACTGTTAATTTTCAACAGCCTGTTAAGGGGGCTTGCTGTCATGGGGACTTGCGTTGTGCGGGCTTGTGATGAAGAAATCCGCGTGAGTCGCGGTCATCAACTTTCGCACAGCGCTGGTAATCGATATTTTGTGGTCACATACCAAGCTGTGCCCAACTGTGGCATGATGGAACCACGAATCTGACTTATCCCACACAGAGGAATTCTGCCGATGCCACTCGTCGATCATCCCGTTGGAAATTATCGTTTTCTCCCTGGAATTGCCCCCTATTCCTGCGGGGTGGTCTCTGGCCCCGGTTACGAGATTGTGCATGTCACCTTTCAGCAGCTGGTTCCGTACCAGCGTGGCCTGGCCGAAATCAAAAACTTTCTGCAAGCACGAGGTCGCCCCCTGGCCGCTTTGTGTGCCATTGAGCTGCGGTCGCCAAAGCCATTTACCTTTGCCGGCTTCTCGGAATTTAACGCCGAATACGCGGCGATCCTCGAATCCTGGGGAATTTTTGTCGAGGGAGTCAATCCGGTGGCCCGAACGAATGTGGCCCCCGTTTTGCAAGCTCCCAAAGAGCCCTCTCTGTATGGCTTCTCATTCACGCTCTCGTCGCTGCCGGAACTTCCCGCAACGTTTGTTGTCGCGGGAGCGGGGGAACTTCCTGAAGGGGTGCTGTGCCGGGAGGGGATCGTCGCACTGGGGGACACCTCAGAAGCGGGGCTGAAAATCAAATCCCGCTTTGTGATGGATTTAATGGAGTCGCGGTTACAGGGGCTGGGGGTCGACTGGCCAGCGGTCAGCACCATTGATGTTTACACGGCACATTCGTTGACACCGCTGATTGTCGAGATCGTTTTGGGGCGTGTCGGTTCCGCCAGTCTCCATGGTGCCACGTGGCATTTCAGTCAACCCCCGATCGCCGAGATCGAATACGAGATGGATCTGCGTGGAACACGGACGGATATTCGGATCCAGGCGTAACCCGGTCGCAACCCTCCTCTAATTTTGCATCGTCCATTGTGCCGCTTCCCGACTCAGTTCTGCGGTGTTCCGCAGATTCAGTTTCGTTTTGATTTTTTGGCGATGGGTTTCGATGGTTTTGACGCTCAGGTGGAGCCCCGCAGCAATCTCGATGGTGGTTTTTCCGAAACCAATCAAGCGGAAGACTTCCAGCTCACGATCAGAGAGTTTGTCGACCCCGATCCGGGGTGCTGCGTGTTTACCATGCATATTTTGCAGCAGCAACCGTTCGGAAAGTTCCTCGCTGAGATAGTGTTTTCCCTCCAGGATACGGCGAATTGCCGACACAATGTTGCGAGATGCCGAATGTTTATTGAGGTATCCCATCGCTCCAGCCTGGATCACTCGCTCGCCGTACAGGCTTTCCTCGTACATCGAGACGACCAGGATTGGGATTTTTTGATTACGGGATTTGATTCGATGAATTAACTCGAGTCCGCTTTCGTGAGCGAGGCTGAGATCCGTGATAACCACATCAGGAGCGGTTTCGTCAAACCGTTTTAAGGCACTCGAAATATCCTCTGCCTCACCACAGACGGTGAGATCGGATTGAATTTCCAGTAGAGCCGTCAATCCCTCCCGAACGATGGGGTGGTCGTCGACAATCAACACGCGGGCAGGCATTTGGGATTTAGGTGTTTGAGTCAGTTGGACCATGATGCCCTCCTATGGGAATTTGACAAAAGATGTGTGTACCACCGTTTGGGTTGTTCTCGATGTGAAACATCCCGTTGATCATGTTCGTCCGATACGCCATGAGGTGCAAACCGACTCCCGTTGACTGTTGTTGTACGGGGATTCCGACACCGTCATCGGAAACATCCAGCATCAAAACCCCCCTTACCAGGCTCAGCTTCAGGCAAATCTCGTGTGGTTTTGCATGTTTCACACAGTTATTCACTGCTTCGCGTGCGATCAGAAAGAGCTCTTTTGCGATACGGGGATCCGTCAGCAAGATTTCCCCCTCACAGAAAAAACGGCAGGTAATTTTCGTGTTTTTCTGGGTCTCGGTCATGAATGCGCGCAGAGCGGTCTGCAATCCATTTGCATCCAAATCAATCGGAATTAAGCCTCGAGCCATGTTGCGGACTTGGGATAATGTGGTCTCCAGCCCCAACTCGAGCCGAGCCAGATCCTTCGGCCCCACCCGTTTTTGTTCCTGAAGAGATTTAATCAGGTAGGTCATGCCGCTCAGTTCTTGTGCCACCTCGTCGTGAAGTTCCTGTCCGATGCGCAACTGCTCATGAGCCGCAATAGTTAAGACCTCGCGTTCGAGGGCCTGTCGCTGAGAGATGTCCGCAAGCATCCCCATAAACATTCTTCCAGAATCGGTTTGAATTTCGCTCACGGTTAATTCCAAGGGGAGCATCGAGCCATCCCGTTTGCGAGCCAACACGTTTCTGGCCTGTCCGATGACGGATGAGATACCGGTCTCGAGGTAGTGCCGCAACCCTGCGGCATGTCCAGCTCGATTCATATCATCCATGAGCGAGCCAATATTGGCTCCCATCATTTCTGCCGCAGTATATCCAAACATTTTTTCCGCAGCGTGATTAAAAACGTGAATCGTCCCCGACTGATCAATGCTGATGATTGCGTTCCTGGCCTGATCAATAATCGCTTGCATCAGCAATTCGGTTTTTTTCAGCGAGACTGCGATCTGGTGCTGGTTGGTGACATCCTCGACCGCCAACAACAGGAAATCGGATCTCTCTTCACTGAGTGAATGCGGTAGTCGTTTTGCTGTTACGAGCAGGTTTCGTTTCCCCTGTCCCTGGAATTGCGGTCCCCGAAATTGATGTTCCAGAGAAATTCGCTGCGGTGCTCCCGTTGATTGCTGGGTTGATGTTAACAGGGATCGTAACTCGGGAATATTCCATTACCCGTCATCGAGTTCAAAAAGACCGCTGTTCAGGGTCTGTTGCGATGTTTGATGGAATGTCTGGTAGAAGCTGTCATTTGCTTGAAGAATACGGAACTGCGGGTCCAGCACCAGCACCCCTAACGACTCGTGCAGCAACTCAAGGATGCTAACAGCAAAGTCCCGGGCTTCAATAATCTGCTGTTCTCGTTCCTTCAGGTTATGAATGTCGTTGAGCAGGATCATGACACCATTCAGGTGTTGTTCGCTCATGCGAAACGGTCGGATCTCCAGAGAAATCCAGCGACCGTGTACTTCGGTCAGCTCTTGCTCAAACGCCTGTTGTGAGTCAATCACTTTCAGAATCTGTGACGACAAATCGGAACTCGGCAGGTGTAAGTCCAATTCCGCGATCTGCCGACCTATGTCACTCGGTTGCAGGCTGTAGTTCTCGGCGGCACGGGGGCTGAATTGACGGATGGCGAGATCCTGATCGACAATCACCACGGGGATTCGAACACAGGCGATCAAGTTGCTCAGATCCTGATTCCGCTGAATCGCCTCCTGAATATGACGTTCGAGTTGATCATTGATGGAAATCAGTTCTTCGTTGCTCGATTGTAATTCTTCCTTGGTGGTTTCCAATTCTTCATTGGTCGACTGCAATTCCTCGTAGCTCGAAGTCACCTCTTCGTTCGCTGCCATCAGTTCCTGGTTGGCGACATCCTTGGCTTCAATCACGGAATGAAGATAGGACTTGGTCATCGCAAGTTCCTGTTGCAGTCGCTCCGTAACGACATTCTCCACGGATTGGGTCGGTAAGCCCGCGAGCGGCCCAGAGGACCGGATTTCTAACGGAGATTGCTCAGCGTGATCTTCAAACAGGACCACAAAACAGGACAAATTGTCGGGGAGAATTGTGATCGGAATCACTTCGAGATTGATCAACAACCCGTTGAGTTCCAGCTTTTCTGCCCGAGCGGGGAATCCATTGCTTTTGGCCATTTCGATGGTGATGCGGAGGGTCGGCAGAATTTCTGGCCGGATCATCTGCATCAGATTGTGGCTTGGCGCCCCGGATGCGGGTTCGAGAAATCGACCGGTTTTTCCTCGAAACTGAATGATTTGATCGTGATCGTCAATCACAACTCCAGGTGGTGCATAACGATTCAGGACAACACGATCGGCTTCTTGGAGCAAATACGAAGACTGTCGAATCGGCTCGAAATGCTCTTGATGAGACCGTCCCCTTTTCAGTCGAGTTTGATCCAGCCAGAAATTCGACTGCATCCGATTGAAAGACTTAACTCGCCGGTAGATATGCGTCTTTTTATCAAAAGGAAAAAATAGGATTCAAATCGCCCCGCCGTTTCTGATGCTCCCAGGATCAGAAATCCCTCGGGTTGGAGTGCGTAATGAAAAATCGGAAAGACCCGCGACTGGAGCACCGGCCCAAGATAGATCAAGACATTGCGACAGCTGATGAGGTCGAGTTGAGAGAAGGGGGGGGCCTGCGTGATATCTTGCTTGGCGATGACACAGAGCTCACGCACGTTTTTATTGATCTGGTAATTCGAACCCTGTTTCGTGAAGAACTTCTGCAACCGCTCGGGCGAGACCGTTGCACAAATCTTTTCCGAATACAAACCTGCGCGGGCATAACGGATGACCCGTTCACTCACGTCGGTGGCAAACAGCTTGATCGAAGTGGTTAATTTTCGCTCTTCCCAAAATTCTAACAGGCAGATCAGGATCGAATAAACTTCCTCGCCCGAAGAACAACCAGGGACCCAAACCCGGAATGGTTTATGCTCGTCATAATGCGTGATCAGTTGCGGCAAGACGGTTGACTTCAAAAATGCAAACATCTCGGGTTCGCGAAAGAAACTGGTAACATGAATCAATGCCTCTTGTTCGAGCATTTCCAGTTCATTGGGATTGAAATTCAAGTACTGCCGATAGGCTTTCAGCGATTCCACCTGACAAACTGCCGCCCGTCGCTCGAGTCGCCGGCGTAATGTGGCTGGCTTGTAATTCTGAAAATCAATCCCTGACGAGGCCGTCAGTAGCGTCAAAATTTCCTGAAAATCCGCTTCTTCTTGCATTTCCGCCTGCTCGAGGTGGAGCTCATTGGTCGGAAATGGATTCCTTGCCCCATTCCGATGGTCATGACTCCACTGAATCAATCTTGCTGCAATTTGCTCGGGCGGCAGCACAAAATCGACAACTCCTGTTGCCACAGCATTTCCTGGCATTCCACCATGTACCGCCGAGGAATCTTGCGCAAACGTAATTCCGCCCGCGGCTTTAATCGTAGACAAGCCGGCGCTTCCATCCACCCCCGTCCCGGACAGTATCACACCGGCCGACTGGGGGCCGCATTGCTCGGCCAGCGAATGAAAAAATTGGTCAATCAACAGGAGCTTTTGCGGGAATTCCTTGTCGCGTGGGGTCAGTCGAAACTGATTTCCGGAAAGCGCCAAGCCATATCCAGGTGGAATGACGAACACGCGATTGGGCTGAATCCGCTCCCCTTCGGAGACCTCGACCACATCGAGCGGAGTCGTTCTGGCCAGAATCGAGGAAAGGTTGCTGGAATGCGAGGGAGGAAGGTGCAGCACGACGACGAACGCCATGCCGGAATCGGGGGGAAGAGTCCGTACTCAGCGAGGTGACGGCTTCAACTCCCCCGGCGGAAGCGCCAACCCCGACCACGGGGAATTCCAGTCGCAATTCGGGCTGTGCGGGGATCGATGAGAATTTGCTCGTCGGTTGTTCGCCCACGATGCCTCCTGCGATGTCTCTCGTCGTTATTGAAAATGCAAACCATTTAACTTGTTGTGAATATGGTAAAGTGTTTTATGTTTCAGTTGATTGTAGCGGTATTGTGTGGGTGTTGCAAGTTGATTTGGTGCGGAAGTTGAGTGTATCGGGGTTTCCCTGATGGGTGATTCAAGTTTGCCCTGATATCGCACCGCGAATGAAGTTCTACAATACGCCTCGCTCACTTCACAGATCCCGCAGTCTGTTGAAAAAGGGGGGCGGGCACCTTGCACGGCATAAATCAAGTCGATTTTTGATTTCGGTCAGGCCAGTCCCCGTTTTTCAACAAACGGCGAGAAGGTTTTGGTCCACTGAACAATCCATTGCTGAAAATGTCGGAGAGAGCTGGCGCGCCAAGCGATTGAGTTCCATTGGGTTTGTCCTGTTTCTCTTCGACATTGTCTCCATGATTCCTTTTTTTGAAAGGCTGAAGCGTAATCCTGATTGACATATTTTTTCTGCGAGTCGCTGTTCCAGATACCAATTCGAACTCGCGATTTCTGTTGAACACGCCCACGTGACGGGTTTTGAACGAGTTTTTTTTAAGAGAAAGTCAAGGATGATTTTTTTACAACATCTTAACGAAGGCAATCTACGATGGAAAAACTGCTCATTATTGACGACGATCGCGAAATCCTCCAGTGCTTTTTCTATGCCTTTCCTGATCACCAATACGAGGTCCATTCTGCCGAAACGGCGTCTGCAGCCTTGGAACTGTTTCGGCAACAGGCTTTTGATGTCGTGATTGCCGATATCCGACTCCCGGATTGTTCGGGCCTGGAATTGCTGGAACAGCTGCACCAACAGGATGCGCGGGTGCCGGTGATTCTGATGACAGGGGCGGGGAGCTCGAACACGGCGATCGAAGCGATTCGGCGGGGGGCTTACCACTATATTGTCAAGCCATTCGATCTTGATGAATTGCAACTGGTTGTCAGTCGCGCTCTGGAAGCCTCGCGAATGATGCGGACTCAGGTGTTGCTCAATCTTGACGAGGACAAAAGCACGAGTTCGTGCGATCTGCTGGTCGGGAAATGCGCGGCCATGCAGGAAGTTTATCGCCAGATTGGTCGCGTTGCGGGGCAGGACGCGACCGTGCTGATTCTGGGCGAAAGCGGTACGGGAAAGGAAGTGGTTGCCCGAGCGATTTATCAGTACAGCAAACGGGCGAGCCGTCCGTATCTGGCGATCAATTGCGCTGCGATTCCCGAGTCACTGCTGGAAAGCGAACTTTTCGGCCACGAGAAGGGGTCCTTCACGGGGGCCGGTCGCATGCGGATCGGCAAGTTCGAGCAATGTGACAATGGGACCTTGTTTCTTGATGAGATTGGCGACATGACCGCACTCACGCAAACCAAAGTCTTGCGGGTACTTCAAGATCAGCAGTTTGAACGTGTCGGAGGGGCCGATCCGGTCCGGACGAACGTTCGCCTGATTGCGGCAACCAATCGCGATCTTTCGAAAATGATGCAAGCGGGGACCTTTCGCTGCGATTTGTATTATCGCCTGAATGTCTACACGATTCACCTCCCCCCGTTGCGCGAACGAAACGGTGACCTGCCGCTGCTCATCGACTACTTCGTTAGACGGTTCAGCCTGGAACTGGGCAAGGTGATTCAAAGCGTATCACCCCAAGTGACACGTCTGCTCAATCAGTACGGCTGGCCGGGCAATATCCGTGAACTGCAAAGTGTGATCAAGCACGCCATTATCGAGGCAACCGGACCGGTACTCCTTCCTGAGTTTCTTCCCGATTCGATTTGTCGCGCCACCCCAAGCCCTGTCAATCATTTCCACGATCCCCTCGAAGCGGAAACGTTATCGGATGACCAACTAGTCCGATTCATTCGCGAACGGATCCATTTGGGAACCGAGAGTCTTTACGACGATGTCGTGCAATCGATTGAACGGACCATGTTCACCGAATTGATGCATCAGATGGATGGAAATCTCAGCCGTGCAGCGGCCATCCTGGGGATCTCGCGCTCGACGCTGCGTTCAAAGCTGGCGACGCTGGGCATCACACTCGACCGAACTGTTCACATTGCCAGTTAACACCATTGTACGGATGTCGCGACTCTCTCTGTCGGCATTGTTCGCCTTGTTCGAATGTAGCGATTCCAAGTGGTCTTTGCGCGGGCAAATCACAATCCGTTGCCCTTAACTCGAACAGACTGGTACAGGTAAGATTATGATCAATTGTGATGTTTTGATTGTTGGTGGCGGACCTGCCGGCTCGACCTGTGCCTGGAAACTGGTCCAGGCGGGCATGAATGTCATCGTGCTCGATAAACACACCTTTCCGCGCCAAAAAGTTTGTGCTGGCTGGATTACACCACAGATCTTGAGTGAGCTCGAGATCACTGCGGAAGACTATGCGAAAATCGGCATCATCCAGCCGATCACCCGTTTCATCACGGGACTGATCGATGGGCCAGAAATCGAAACCGATTATCGCCGTGTTGTCAGCTATGGAATCAGGCGATTTGAATTTGACCACTATCTGCTTCAACGTTCCAACGCGACTCTTTGTTTGGGAGAGGTCTTTCAATCTCTTCACGCCGGAAGTCGACGCTGGATCGTGAACGAGACGTATTCTGCCAAGGTGGTCATTGGTGCTGGCGGGCATTTCTGTCCGGTCGCGCGATGGCTCAAAGGGCATGATTGCGGGAATGAGGTCACTCACGCCGTTTCCAGCGAATCGCAATCGGTTGTCGTTGCTCAGGAACTCGAATTTGAGATGAGTCTCCGTCAGCAACAGCATTGTTCGGTGGTGGCAGACCGCCCCGAACTCTATTTTTGTCCTGATTGTCAAGGATATGGGTGGGGGTTTCGCAAAGGAAACTTTCTTAATATTGGCTTGGGACGTGATGACGAAGCGGACTTATTTGTTCACGTTCGAGATTTTGTTCGATCGCTAGTGAAACAAAACAAAATCCCGGCGGATCTCTCGGATCGCTTCCATGGCCATGCTTATCGCCTGCGCACAGAGCTCCCTGCAGTCTCCCAAAACTCGAATATTCTCTTGATTGGTGATGCCGCAGGGCTGGCAGACCAGCACTCGGGCGAGGGGATCCGTCCCGCCGTCGAATCTGGACTGATCGCCGCACGCAGCATGATCGACGCAACGTTGGATCGCCCTCATGAACTTGGAATCCTCTATCAAGACAGGCTTCGTGAATGGTTTAAAGTGCCACCCCCATCCAAATCGCTGCAATGGATTCCGCCGCAAGTGCAGCAGAGGGGGGCGCGGTACCTGATGCGTTCCCGCTGGTTTGCTCGTCAGGTTCTGCTGGATCGCTGGTTTCTGCATCAGTCCCAGAAACCTCTACCAGGATAAAAATCCCGCCGCACGCGTCGTCTTGACGAGGACCCAGACCGGACCTGACGATGGACCGTGTCCGCAAAGGATTGTCGACCGGCGAACTTTGTGCTGCCGGCCATTTGAGTGCGATCGCATTTCGGAAGTTGGCCGCGCGGGATCGCTTACTGCGCGGCGGAATTCTTCTCGCGTTTGCTTTTGTCGGCGAATCGTTTGGCTTTTGAAGGTAATATTCTTGAGGTGACGCAATGACCGTCTTCCCGATAAATCATCGCTGATGGCGCTGCAGATCAGGGCTGCAGAACGGCAGGGATGACGAGTGTTTCCAGTGGTGAACCGGTGGTAGCGGTGACCGCGACTGCGGCCAGCATCAATTCTTGCAAGGCATCCAGGTCGGCACGCTGATTCTGCAGCAGGCTGTTTCGGGCTTGCAGCACCCTGAGAATGTCGACTTCCCCTGCTTTGAATTGTTCCTCAAGTCGCTGTAATTCCACCGGTAAGCTGGTTTGAATCGGACTGCTGCTCTCGTCG
>Ga0209500_10003861_pt1 | contig 10079 bp, 9 predicted proteins | sample S_140212_EF_Meta_FD_187323 | JGI IMG/M metagenome (GOLD analysis project Ga0209500, IMG submission 187323) | Freshwater microbial communities from Lake Simoncouche, Canada to study carbon cycling - S_140212_EF_MetaG (SPAdes) (version 2) | ecosystem: Environmental > Aquatic > Freshwater > Lake ...
AATACTCGCGTCTTGTGCGGCTTTCGCTAAAACTAGATCTCCACGATAAGAAGTTAAGGCGGTAATACCCATTGGTGCAATGCCAAAAGGAGAGGTATATTGTTTATCAAATAATTTAATGTGTTGAGAGCGCTTTGAGATATCAACCAAAACCTGTGTTCTAAATTCATATTCGGTAAATGATTGGCGGTTTGCTTTTACAGACTGACCATCTTCACAGCCGCCAGATACATACTCAAATAATGGCCTTGGCAACCTCTTTTTCGCTAGCATCTCAAAGTCAGCTAGCGACAGAATATTTGATAAAGACTTAGATTTATGGCTACTTGGCATATATGAGGTCTAAGGACAGGGAAGGTCTCCGCAACACTTTTAAAACGCGGGTAGCCGATTGATTCTAAGAGGCTTTTTGCCCAGCATTTGTTGGTTTTTTGTATTGCTACATAGTAACATTAAAGAGCTGTGTGAATATACGGATAAACACTGCAGCAAAAGGCTTGCAGCCCCAGATTAATGCTAATATTTTGCAGAGAGCCTGTTGGACCAATCATGATAATGAGAAAAATTGAACCTATGGTAATTGAGTCAAGCGGAAAAATACTGGGGGCAAAAATTACGGGGATCAATCTTAATCAACCCATTGCTCAGAATGAGTTTTATGAGATCCTCAAATCATTAAGTCGCTATGGAGTGCTGCACTTTCCAAAGCAATCGATTACCCCACAATCCCTAAAAGATTTTTCAGTACATTTTGGAAGCTTACAGATTGGTGTATCTGGCCTACATGAGCCTGGCTTTCCTGAAGTAAGTGTTTTATCGAACATCATCGAAAATGGTAAGCCTATTGGGATAGCTGATGCTGGGCAGGATTGGCATACCGATATGTCATATAACAATATGGTGGGATATACCAATATTCTCTATGCTCTTCAGATCCCCAGAAGAAATGGCAAAGCGCTGGGATCAACTCATTTTGCCAATATGATGCAGGCCTATGAGGATCTACCAGAGAACCTGAAGATGAGTTTGAATACAGCAAGTGCAACCCATGACTTTAATAAGTTTTGGGAAAATATGCGCGCCCGTCCTGGAAGTAATCGGCCAGCTTTAACTCCCGAGCAGCGAGCTAAGAGGCCGCCAGCAGTCCACCCTATATTCATGACTCATCCCATTACAGGCAAAAAGATTTTGTATTGCAATCCTGGTTATGCAATTCGTATTAATGAATTCGATCAGGCACATAGTGATGCGATATTGCAACAACTGTTTGATCATCAGTTACAAGAAAAATATCAATACACCCATGAATGGAATGAAGGTGACTTATTGATGTGGGATCACCTCAGTACCTTACACAACGCGTGGCCAGACTACACGGCTTCAGAGCATCGCCTCATCAAACGTTGTCAGGTGATGGCCGATAAGGTATTTGATCCGCATTTTATTCCTGCCGCAGTGAGGATGGAAGCGCAAGCGAGCTAAGCCATATTGAGATTTACTTAAGGTAACATCGCCACCAATCTTTAAAGGAAAAGTAATGCGTTGGATTCGTTTCACAGTTAATCAAGAAACTTTTTTTGGTATTTTGCAAGGCGATCAGGTTCAGAGGGTGAAGGGTAGCCCATTTGAAGGTCATCAGCTAGAGGAGGTTTATTACCCTTTGCAGACTGTGCAACTAGAGGTTCCAGTAATACCGCGCACTTTTTATTGCGCGGGCTTAAATTATGCTGAGCATGCTTTAGAGGCCGCCAAGAAGGCGGGTAAAGAGCTCAACCTACCTCCGCGTGCAGAGATTGGCTATCGTGCAAATAATGCCTTGATTGCCGATGGTCAAACCGTCATCATTCCTAAAGATGCTGGCGAAAAGATTCATTACGAGGGTGAGCTAGTTGTGGTGATTGGTAAAAAAGCCAAGAATATGACCAAGGAAAATGCCCTGAGTTGTGTCTTCGGTTACACCATAGGAAACGATGTCAGTGAGCGTACCTGGCAAAAATCTGATCGTACGCTATGGCGCGCTAAAAATTCAGATACTTTTAAACCAATGGGCCCTTGGATTGATACAGAGTTTGATCCGCGTGACGCGATGACTACCGTTAAGGTCAATGGTGTAGAAAAAACGGTTTACAAAACCAATGACATGATTTTTGATGTCGCCAGTTTTATTGAGGCAATGACACGCTACATGACTTTATGGCCTGGAGATGTTATTTGGATGGGAACCGATGGCCACTCTCCAGATTTAGTTTCTGGGGATGTCGTGGAGATTCATATCAGTGGCTTAGGCACGCTGAGTAATCCTTTTGAGAGAGAATCATCAATATGAATGCTGACAAGCAAGATTTAGAAAAGGCCGCCACTATTGTTGCGTGTGAGCAATTGGTCCACCGCTTTTATCAGGCTCTCGATGCTGCAGAATTTATCACGCTCGCTCAATTGTTTAGAGATGATGGGATATGGTTTCGTCAGGGTAAAAAATTAGAGGGCCAGAAAATAATTTTAAAGGCGATGGATGAAAGACCTGCGGGCAGAAAAACTGCCCACTTGGTACAAAATTTTGTTTTAGATATTGAATCGCCAGCAAAGGCAGTGGCTCACTATCTCACCTTAGTGTATCGACACGATGCTAGTGAGGCAAATCCCGGACCGACACCCATTGGTCAAGCCCTTGCAATTTCTATAAACCATGATATTTTACTGAAGGACGAACAGGGCTGGCGCTTGGTAGAAAAAAAATCTGAGCGGCGTTTTGGGGCTTAAACACTCAACAAAATTTCACATGAAAAAAATTACATACTTTATTAGCAGTGCATTTCTTATCTTGGCCTATTGCACGAGTATTTATGCGCAAGCGGATAAAAATGCTTTTCCAAATAGACCGCTCACGCTAGTAGTAGGCTACACCCCAGGAGGTGCAACGGATATTGTTGCCCGTGCTCTAGCAAAAGAAATGGAAAAAGAGTTAGGTCAGCCCGTAGTTATAGATAATCGTCCAGGCGCTGGCACTCTGGTAGCCACTCAATATGTGCAAAGAGCCCCTGCTGACGGCTATACGCTGATTCTAGGAACCAATGGCTTGGTCATTAATTCTTTATTACAAGACCCGCCACCTTATGACCCAGTAAAAGATTTTCAGTCAATTGGATTGGTGACTGTTCAGTCCTTGGGCTTGATTGTCAGGCCAGGGCTTAATGTGAATTCAGTGAAAGAGTTGGTGACGTATGCAAAAGCTAATCCTGGGGCACTGAACTTTGCTTCATCTGGATTTGGTAATGGGCAACATTTTGCAGGCGTGATGTTTGCTTCGGCAGCAGGTATTGATATGACACATGTCCCTTTTAAGGGTGCTGGCCCAGCGATCCAAGAACTATTAGCGGGTAGGGTGGATATGATTTTTACAGGCCTACTGGGTTTGAAGGCCTATATCACTGAGAAGCAAATGCTATTGATTGCCACGACAGGTAAAACTCGTAATCCAACCACGCCAAATACGCCAACTGTTGGTGAGGGGCTTGGGCAGCCGAACTTTGCGGTGTATTCCTGGCAAGGTGTTTTTGCGCCAGCTGGCATTCCAAAAGCAGTCTTATCCCGTTTAAATACAGCGGTTAATAACTCCCTAAAATCACCTGCTTTATCTAAATTGCTGGCAGATCAAGGCATGGAAAGTCGACCATCTACTCCTGAAGCTATGCAAGAATTTATTGCCAAAGAAAAAGTAAGCATGGGAGATAGTGTCAAGATTATGAAAAATGAGAAAGCAAGATGACGAGTATTGAGTCTGCGCACTTCTGTTGAAGTCATATAGGGTAAGCCTGGCGCAGTTAGTGAGTAAAAGTATCCGTTCAGCTTCTAGAGGAATGGGTACGCGCATCGTGTTAGCATCAATGTATGTTGTAGTGCATGCACACGCTAGATAAAATTACACAAAGATAAATAGAGGGTCACGATGGATTTGGGCTTAAATGGAAAAGTAGCGCTAGTGACGGGTGCCAGCCAAGGCATCGGCAGGACAACGGCACGACTCTTGGCTATGGAAGGCGCAACCGTTATTGGAGTAGCACGGCGCAAGGCGCTAGTAGAAGAATTGGCCAGAGAGATTCCAGAATCTAGTACTGGAAAAATCATTGCAATGGAAGCCGATTTTTCTGTTGATGGTGAAGCAGAGCAAGTCGCAAAAGAAGCCGAACAATTGCTTGGTCACGTCGATATTTTGATTAATGCTGCAGGCGGTAGTCGCCCAGTTCCGTTTGATGCTAGTAAAGATCAGTGGCTCGAAGGAATGACTTTAAATTTCTTTCGTATTCGAGAGTTAACTCATGCCCTTGTTCCTGGAATGCAGCATAGAAATTGGGGTCGGATTGTCACTTTCACGGGAACCTCTGAGCCTCGCATGTTAAATGCTGCCTTTACTGCAAAGGCAGCTGTACATGTGTGGGCAAAAGCATTATCACGTGAGCTTGCTCCCAATGGAGTCACGGTGAACTGTTTGCAGCCTGGGCGCATTCGGACTGAACAAATCCAAAAGCGCTACCCCACCTTAGAAAGTGAGCTGGAATATTCTCGCCAAGAAATTCCAGTAGGCCGCTTTGGTACTACCGAAGAAATTGCAGCAGTCGCATTATTTTTAAGTTCACCATTGGCTAGTTACGTCACCGGAACCGTTATACCGGTAGATGGCGGATCAAGCCGTTTTGCTTTTTAGGATTTTAAAATAGCGCGTACCGTTTATGGCTTAAGAACGCGTGCAGCAATCGCCTTGCCGGTTGCTGCTGTACCAAGAGAGCCACCGATATCACGCGTGGCCTCTTTTGCTAAGACAGCTTGAGCACAGGCAACTTCAATCGCTCTAGAGGCATCTTCGAAAGCGGGTAGGCCTTTGCGATGACCATGCCATGCCAATAGTTGAGCGGCAGACAAAATGAGTGAGAATGGGTTTGCAATATCTTGGCCAGCAATATCAGGGGCTGAGCCATGTGCTGCTTGACCCATAGCGTAGTCGCTACCAGCATTCAGAGAGCCGCCTAAACCGATGCTGCCTGAGAGTTCAGCCGTTAAATCAGACAGAATATCTCCAAACATATTGGTCGTCACAATCACATCAAAACGGTGTGGTGCACGTACAGCATGAGCCATCATCGCGTCGACAATAAAATCATCCACTTGAACCTCTGGATATTCTTGGGCCACTGCGTGGCATATGTCAATAAACATCCCATCGCCAATTCTGAGTACGTTGGCCTTATGTACAATGGTGACATGCTTACGGCGTTTCATTGCTAGCTCAAATGCAGAGCGTGCAATTCGTTCACAACATTGCCGAGTAATTCTGCGTAAAGACACAACTACGTCTGGAGTAATTAACATCTCACTACCGCCAGAGGTAACATTACGATCTGCGTAAAACCCTTCGGTATTTTCTCTTACGACCACTAAGTCAAAATCACCGACCTTATTCGCTAATCCAGGGTATGTGCGCGCAGGACGAATATTGGCATAGAGATCAAGCTCTTTGCGAAAGAACTTGGATGGATTAATTTCTCCTTTAGCCTCGTCTTTAAATTCATAGGTAGCTGCAGGCCCCAGCATTAAACCATCAGATGCTTTTACTTTTTCTAGTAGTACAGGGGTGACTGTAGAGCCATGACGACGGAGACTTTCGTGTCCAACAATATCGTGCTCTAGTTTCAAGTCAAGCTTGAAGCGATCGGATGCTGCTTGAAGAACGCCAACGGTAGCATCCATAGTTTCTGGGCCAATGCCATCACCTGGCAGAACAATCATTTTCATCAGCGGAACTCTCTTTTGGATAAATATTGAAATGAATTACTTTGTATTGAGATTGGAGCTAGAAACGATCGAGCGCCATAAATTGATTTCTTGTTGCAATTCTTTTTTAAATCCAGCTGGTGTAGTGCGGATTGCTTCAGCACTTTCATTCTGAAGGCGAGACTTGATCGTATTGGAGGCTGCCGCTTCATTAATCACTTTATTGAGTTGATCCACGATAGCTTGGGGAGTTTTTGCTGGAGCCATTACTCCCCACCAAGTATTGACTTCAAAGTTTGGGATCCCCGCTTGAGACATGGTTGGAACATTGGGAAATAAGGGCGAGCGCTTCGCTCCAGTGACTGCTAACACCGAAATCTGTCCATCTTTTGTATGGGACAAAATGGTTGGGACAGTGGCTACAAAAATATCTACACGTCCAGCAAGTAATTCAATGGTGGCTGGCCCACTACCTTTAAAGGGGATATGGGTCATGGGAATACCCGTCCTTTGGCGGAGTAGTTCTCCAGCCAAATGATTGATACTGCCTTCTCCGGCAGAGCAGTAACTTAAGCCCTCAGGGCGGCCTTTTCCGATTGCAATTAATTCCGATACGGTATTTGTATTTAATTGGCGTGAACTCACTAATAAGAGGGGGCCACGACCAATCATGGCCACAGGGGAAAAATCATTTATGGGGTCATAAGGAAGTTGTGCGGATATGACAGCATTAGTTGCAAAGGTTGAGGTTGCAAATAGGAGGGTGTATCCGTCAGGCTTAGCTTTAGCTACCAGATCTGCACCAATTGCACCGCCTGCACCGCCGCGATTCTCAATAATCACCGCTTGTCCTAGACGATCCGACATCAATTTGCCGATCTCACGAGCAATGCTATCAGTGCCACCTCCAGCAGCAAAAGGAACGACCAGAGTGATAGGACGTGTCGGAAACTCTGCAGCATGAGCCATTTGCACTGAAATGGCTAAGCTCATTGCAGCGAGCAGAGAAGTGAATGTACGTTTTTTGAATAGATTCATATTTAAGCCTAGGTCATTATCTAAAAATAATTGATAGACACTCTCTTAGTAGGGTGATTTTGTGGGATTATTTTTGTTTTCATATTAATAAGGAACTCCTGATATTTTAAGGGTTTTTCCCCATACTGAGTAATACTAGTCGGCTGGTCTAATAAAGCACAAATTCATCATAAGGAGATAGGTCATGGGTGCAGTTGAATCAATAGGTAAGTTTGAGCTTTTATTAAAAGATAAATCGCTTTTAAAGCAGGCTGCATTCATTGATGGAAAGTGGGTTAAGGCAAAAAGTGGTCAAGATTTTTCAGTGACCAATCCTGCTACTGGTGAAGAAATTGCTCGGGTCCCCAATTTATCCCGTGATGATGCTCTTGAAGCGATTAAAGCATCAGAACAGGCTTTGATCACATGGCGCAATAAAACCGGCAAAGAGCGCGCAGCGGTATTGCGTCAATGGTTTAACTTGATCACTGAACATACAGATGATCTTGCCATGATTATGACCCACGAGCAGGGCAAACCTTTGGCTGAATCAAAAGCAGAGATTCATTATGGATCCTCTTTTATCGAATGGTTTGCAGAAGAAGCTAAAAGAGTGACAGGCGCTATTCCAAGCACAACTTGGTCAGATAAGCGTTTGCTGGTATTAAAGCAGCCGATTGGTGTTTGCGTGGCCATTACGCCATGGAATTTTCCAAGCGCCATGATTACCCGCAAAATTTCTCCAGCATTAGCAGCAGGCTGCTCAATCATTGTTAAACCTGCAGAGCAAACCCCGCTATCAGCATTAGCGTTGGCCGAGCTTGCTCACCGAGCTGGCGTTCCAAATGGTGTGATCAATATCCTTACGGCAGACGCTGCCAACTCTATTGAGATTGGCAATGTACTTTGTGAGTCTCCAGTTGTGAAGCATCTTTCCTTTACGGGTTCAAATGAAGTAGGTCGAATCTTGATGAGTCAATGTGCGCCTACTGTCAAAAAGGTAGCTTTGGAGTTGGGTGGTCATGCGCCATTTATTGTCTTTGAGGATGCTGATATTGATGCCGCAGTGACTGGCGCTATGTTTGCAAAATACCGCAATGCTGGACAAGCTTGCGTTGCCGCAAACCGATTTTATGTTCATAAAAAAGTACACGATCAATTTGTTGAAAAATTTGCCTTGGCAAGTAAGGCAATTAAAGTTGGTGGCGGCCTAGAGCAGGGCGTTACCCAAGGTCCATTGATTGATCAGCAAGCTCTAGAAAAAGTTCAAAAGCATATTGCCGATGCCATCAGCAAGGGCGCTAAGGTGGTAACGGGTGGTAAGGTTGCTGAAAAAGGCGGTACTTTCTTTGAGCCTACTGTATTGGCGAATGCCAATAATTCGATGTTAGTTGCTTATGAAGAGACTTTTGGGCCAGTAGCACCAGTCATTCCGTTTGAATCGGATGAAGAGGTAGTGAAATTAGCTAACCACAGTCAGTTCGGTTTAGCCTCTTATTTTTATAGTCGTGATATTGGCAGAATTTGGAAGGTAGCAGAAGCGCTTGAATTTGGTATGGTTGGAGTCAATACCGGACTCTTTTCGAATGAGGTCGGCCCCTTTGGTGGTGTGAAGCAATCAGGACTGGGACGTGAAGGTAGTTCATGGGGAATTGATGAATACCTTGAGATGAAATACGTCTGTATTGGTATGTAAATATCCTCCAAGAGAAAATGATGTTCATCAAAATGGGTGGAATGAAAAGATCGACTCTGGGTTTATGTCTGAGCGTTTTTGTTAACGAGCAGTTTCCAATTAAACCTATATCCATGATGAACCCATTTCCACTTGGTGGCGTAGTAACAGTAAATTAATCCGAATATTCCAAAATTTTCTAATACCTGATAAATATGATGAAAAAACTAACCCTCCTATTAGCCTTTTTTGTTTGTAGTAATGCCTTTTCTCAAGTTACATATGATTTTGGCGATGATAAGTACAAGCCCAATATGGGACAAAGTGGCAAGGACGTGATTTGGATTCCAACGGGTAACGAGTTAGTTACTAAGATGCTTAAAGTTGCTAATGTTGGCCCTTCAGATCTTGTATATGACCTAGGTGCTGGCGACGGCAAGATTGCCATTGCTGCTGCAAGAGAGTTTGGGGCACAAGCTGTCGGAATTGAATTTAATTCCGACATGGCCGCGCTTGGACAAAGAAACGCCGAACGTGCAGGCGTGGCAGATAAAGTCAAAATTATCCAGGGGGATATCTTCAAGGAAGACTTCTCTAAAGCAACGGTAGTAACGCTCTATTTACTACCAGAGCTCAATTATCAACTTAGACCGACTCTTCTGAAAATGAAACCTGGCACACGCGTGGTCTCTCATGCTTTTGATATGGCTGACTGGCAGCCAGACAGCGAGATTGATAATCCCGCTAGAGGCTATTTTTGGATCGTACCAGCGAATGTATCTGGAGAATGGCTATTACCCAACTTTGACTTACAAAGTAGTGCCATCTTAACTCTGTCTCAAAAATATCAGCATGTTGGAGGCAGCCTTACTTTTGGTAGGAAAACGCAACCTATTTTGAATGTTCAATTAAAGGGCGATCGATTGCAATTTAGCTACATTGATCGCAATGATCAGTTAAGTACAGTGCGTCTAACATTTAACGATTCTAAAATCAGGGGCGAGGAAAATTCGGCTTATGCAACAAGAGAATTTGTTGGTTTTCGACGATAACTCCACACTCAAAAAATATTTTCTCTACTAGTACATGAGCAATCCTACCCCTATGATTCCTGGGCGCCTCTTATCGCAATCGGGTGCAATCGCCATTATTGTCGGTATCGTCATTGGGGCAGGGATCTTTAAGACCCCTTCCATGGTGGCTGGCATTACAGGTGATATTGGATGGATGATGGCGATCTGGGTGGCTGGCTCCATCATTTCTTTGGCTGGCGCACTTTGTTATGCCGAACTCGCTACGATGTACCCACATGCTGGCGGGGATTACCATTTCCTCAATAAAGCATACGGGAAAAATATTTCTTTTCTGTATGGCTGGGCTAAAGCTACTGTCATTAATACGGGATCTATTGCCTTGCTCGCTTTTGTTTTTGGCGACTATATGACTAAAGTGCTGCCACTTGGTAATTACTCTACTGTAGTGTGGGCGGTAATGATTATCATCGCGCTGACGGTAGTGAATCTCATTGGCATTCATTTCAGTTCCGGCATCCAGACTTTGCTCACCTTGCTGGAGGTAGCTGGGTTGGTATTGATTATTGTTGTCGGCTTTGGATGGCTTG
>Ga0209500_10003864_pt1 | contig 10073 bp, 6 predicted proteins | sample S_140212_EF_Meta_FD_187323 | JGI IMG/M metagenome (GOLD analysis project Ga0209500, IMG submission 187323) | Freshwater microbial communities from Lake Simoncouche, Canada to study carbon cycling - S_140212_EF_MetaG (SPAdes) (version 2) | ecosystem: Environmental > Aquatic > Freshwater > Lake ...
AATCAATGTGCTCTTCCGGCACGGCTTGCTCTTCACTGGGCTCTAGTTCCTTGGGCGCTGGCTTTGTATAGCCTAACCCAAACTTGCGGTTTTCCATTCGACCGCCAAGGTCTTTCACGGGATTAAGCGGGGCAGTGCGGCCGGTCTCATTGCGACCCAGCCCTTTGCCAGAAGTAAAGCCCATCTTGTTCATCTGTGTCTGCGAGACTTTGCCGAAGTGTTCGTCAAATGTCGGTTCGGCTGGTGCTATATAGTCCTCTTCTACATCCTCTTCGATTTCACGCGGACGGTCGAGATGAACCACATACTTTACAATCCGCCCACGAATACGGTTCATGGCGTCACGCACAGTTCGCTCATTTGGACCCCAAAACATATAGCGGTCCTTGTCGGGGTTATACCAAATCAGATAAATATTCGCAGCGGCAGTCGTCTTCTTCAGAAAATAACCGCCCTGGCCATTAATTTGGGCAACGAGATGTTTGTTCGGCGGCGCGTCATAATGACCATACAGGCTACATTCTTTTTGCCGGCAAATGGCAGACAACATCTGATAGCGGAGTTCAGGCGGGATATATTCCAGGTTATCCGTGTATTTGCATATTTCTTCAATCGGGTTCGGCGACGCGTCATAATAATAATCACTTTTCTCGGGCACTCGGTAAGCTTCAGCAACTTTGTAAGACATTCTCTTGTTTGGTTTGGTTGGGTTATGGATAGCTTAATCGCGGAAAAGCATTTCAATTTTTTTAAAATGTCCTATATTTTGATATAAATATTAAATAAAAATAATTAATATTTAATTAATATTCGATTTCTCTCTTTCAGACAAATTTAAAGAGAGAAAAAAAGAACCTTACCTTGTTCCCTTTTTTACAAACACATTTTTTTATGAGTTTTTATATTTTTCAAATTTTTTATAAGTTTTTCAATTTTTTATAAGTTTTTCAATTTTTTATACAAACATATTACTCCCCCTCATTTTCTAGCGCCTTTTTCCACTCTAACTCTTCTTTCTCCGCATACGTAGTATAGCCCCACTTTTCGTTTTCTTCTTTGATTTTTTTCGTGAGGGCTTCGTATTCCAGCCGGCGTTCGGTGTGACATTTGGCTTCTATAAATCCGGTTTTTTCTAAGAACGCCGTATTTTCTTCCACCATGTGTTTCAAGAGATGAAAGAGGATTTCCGGATTTTTCTCGAACGGCTCTTCATCGTATTGCGGGTTACAATTAAACATAGCGTTGGAAAAGCCCATATAATACTCATACGCCGATTTATACGTAACACCCAGACTTCGTCTTAACGCAATCACCGTGCGAGGCTGAAAATATTTCGGCACCAGATAGCGGACCACGTTTACATTCTCGTGTAAGATATCGTGGTGCGTGCGCCGGTGGCGGTCCATACAGCGTTCGCGTTCACCCGACACGGCTAACAGGAGCAGGCGGTCGTGGAGGCCGGCCGCAATAAACAGTTTAATCAGAGGGATATTTTTCCGCAAATTTCTGCCGGGAATATCCGACCAATACAGTTCATGGTTCGCCAGCACATACGTGACCCACAACACCTCCTCGGTTATTTCACCGGCTTCTTTCATTTCCGCTATATATTCGCGGTCATTCACACACAACGCATCCGTCAAGCGGCGCACCAGACCCAGCAACGCCTCTTGCGAATACGGGCTATTTTCACGCAGTTTTTCGATGTCTACCAGAGTATGGTCGATGTTGTCCATAAATTCCAGACACTCCTCAAAACACCCCTTGAAATGGTCTTCCCACTTTTGCGCAAAATATTTATTCACGCAGGGGAAGAACGTTTCAATGGTGTATTCCGTTTCCAGCGTTGGGTTTGGTTCTACCCGGTACTCGTAGGTCACCTGCCCCTGCTCCCGGTGGATTATACAATTTGACGCGGGCGAGTAGTAGGTTGGTAAATTTTTCAAGATGTTTATATCATATTCGTTCGTCACGAACTTCATCTCAACCACGTCAAAATCACAGACCGCCAGGCTATGCTGGATCAGGAAGATGGCTACTTCCGAGATATAGCCGATGTCTGGGTCACTCGCGGCCATAAGCTGGCGGAACTTTTCAATATCCCGACCATTTACTACACAGTATTTATAGTCGGAGTCGGCAGAACCATCTTTGCTAGTCGTCGACATTTTTAGATAAGTATACGTGCTATGTTTATGACAAAAGGGCGTCAACAAATCATCATGGATCGCCCAGTCCACTTCTTCACCACGCATCGCCAACGGTTGCCCTTCGTGGATTTTTTCCAACACATTGCGGTGGGCCGCACACATACATACCTTTACCATTTCGTCGGGCATAGTTCCACCGTATTTATCACGGTAGCGAAAGAGGACATCCGTCTCTTCAACACCCCACGCGGTACAATCGCCGTATTCTTTCGCTGCGCACTCTTTCATCATCTTCGTTTATGCTTTACTTCGTTTAAGCTTTACTTCGTTTATGCTTTACTTCGTTTAAGTTTTTAAATCAATTAAATTGCTGACCGGTTCGTTTATTTGTTGGGAGTTGTCTTCTCCTTATAATGAAAAAGTATTTCAATTTTTTAAATACACAGTTGAATCTGACTTTTTATATGAATTTTAATTTAAATTTAATTATATTTTCTCTCAAAAGTCAATACAATAGAATCTGCCATAATACCCCCAAACGGGAAATCGGTAGGGAGATGAAAAATGACTCATGTTTTTTTTGCTTGGTATATCATGAGAGAAATTCAATATTATATCCTATTTTACTCACTCTATTTAATCATTGTTTATTGATTTTAAAAGCAATAAACAATCATCCAAATCCAAATCGCTCAACCAATGTGTTAAGCAAAGAACCTTATACAAATTATTCCTTTATTTTTATAAACCTAACCAGTAGAAGAAGAGAGAAATTAAAGTTTATTTGGTTTTTCTATCACGACTTCTTTTGCTATTTTCTTTATTGTATTTTATTGTATTTTATTGTATTTTATGATTCCGGTTAATTAAATGTTTATCATATACTTTTTTATTCGCATTATAGTAATATATTTCTAACATACATTTACAAAGCAACTTTTGGCAACTTGAAGCATCCATGTATTGTATAATATATACAATACAAAAAGTTGCTAATTCCTTTTACATACTTTATATGAAAATAATATATATATCAAGAGAGAAATTCAATATTAAAGTTTATTTGGTTTTTCTATCACGACTTCTTTTGCTATTTTCTTTATTACTTTATTTACATTTTCAATATCACCATCCATTACTTTACTCATTATTTTCATATACTTATCACATTGATTAGATTTACTATCCACACATTTCGGATCCATCTCCTTCCATTTGGTTAACATCTTGTAATTTTTCTTATCAATGCCTCGCACAGCCTTTATCATTTGTTTCGCCTCACTATTGTCTTTTTCCCATATATTTTCCTCCTTCACATACACGGTTTCTCTCTTCGCATCACTACAATGAACCGGTCTTTTATACATATCCGTATCATTTAGTTCCCTGATTATAATGCTAGACATCCCTTCAACATATCCCACTTTGCCTATATTTTCCAGATCAGAGATCTTTAATTCAATGGAATTGATGAATTCCGACATGTTCATCGCATCCTTACACTCCTCGTTTAAAAACAACTGGAGATTAAATATTTTGTTATTGGTTGTATTATGTGAATTTGTATTTATAATACTATTCGTATTTTTACATACATCTATCATCTGTTTTTGTAATTCATTATTACTTTTTACCATTTCAAATATTATATTTTTAAAATCAGATGTTTCTTTTATTAATAATTGAATTATATTACTGCTTGCATCGCTTAGATTTGCTCCGCTTAGATTTGCTCCGCTTAGATTTGCTCCGCTTATACTCTCATCGGTTATACTTGCTCCGTTTAGACTTCCGTCGTTTAGATTTGCCTCCTTTTTTATTTGTGGTTCTGTTTCTTTACATTTATTTTCGTGATACCATAAACTATTTCTCGCACTGTAAGACTTATTACAATTTTTACATTTATATTTTTTTATTTCTTTTTCCCCTTGTTCTAAAGTGTTCAATTCTGTTCTATTTACATGTTTCAGTGTAAGCAAATGTTTAGCGTAATCTTTTTTGTTACTCGTCGTATAGTCACAAGATTCGCATGTAATTTTCGTTGGGATATTTTGGGATTTCTCGGGAGACATTCTTATATAGAGATAGAATATAAAAATCCCCTAAATCCTTTTTATTCTTTATTTTATATTTTTCTAAAAAAAGTTATCATCACAAACTTTTTATGATTTTTTCAAAATAAGACCATTATGCTCTAAATTCATTTTTTGCCTTTTTTTCATCCAAAAGAGTTTTGCAAAAGTCCATTTTGGACATTTATAAATGTCCATTTTTCATTTTTGCAAAACTCTTTTGAACTTTTTTTTTACGTTTTTTCTTTAAGTACCCAAATTATTAATATATATTATTTCTCTCATATACCATGGATTCTAACCTTTTTATAACAACCTGGAAACCAATAGGGAATTTATAAACCAGTTATGTTTTTTCCTGATTTATAACAATGGATATAATACAAGAAGAGAGAAATTCATTTTAAATATATTCTTTTTTTTTATTTTTATTTCTCTCATATACCATTCATCATTATACTATGGATTCTAACCTTTTATATCAACCTGGAAACCAATAGGGAATTTATAAACCAGTTATGTTTTTACTTCCTTTATAACAAAGGAAATAATACAAGAAGAGAGAAATTCATTTTAAATATAATTAACCAATAAAAAAATTTCTTTTTTTGTTTATTCAAATTCATTTTTATTCAGGGCTTACAGGCTCTCCCCGTCTCTTAGTCCTCCTCATCCGCAAACTCATCTATACTCTTCGTCTCCTCATTCCACACTCCAACGCATTCCTCCGTCGCTTGATCGTATAGGATTCCTTCTTCCGTTTTCAAATACTTTTTCCCTTCATATTCAAATACTTTCGCCGTCACCGTTTCCTCTGCGACTGCTTCCTCTGGTGCTTCCTCTGCGACTGCTTCCTCTGCGACGGCTTCCGCTAATAGTTCTTCTTCCACTTTCTTTTCCACGGGCTTCACTTCGGCGGGTTTCACTTCGGCGGGTTTCACTTCGGCGGGTTTCACTTCGGCGGGTTTCACTTCTTCCGCCTGTTTCACTTGGGCCTTCTTTTCTTCCTTGGCTTTCTTTTCTTTCTTTTCCTTCTTTTCCTCAGGCTTCACTTCCTCAGGCTTCACTTCCTCAGGCTTCGCTTCAACGGGCTTCGCTTCAACGGGCTTCGCTTCCTTCTTCTTGGCGACCTTCTTTTCCTTCGCTTCAACGGGCTTCGCTTGCTTTTTTTCTAACTCTGCTTGCGCCTTCTTTTCTGCCGCTGCTTGCTGCTTCGCTTTCTTTTCCTGTTCCGCTTGTTCTTTCTTCTGCTTCGCTTGCTGCTGCTTTTCTAAGTCTGCTTGCGCCTTCTTTTCCGCCGCGGCTTGCGCTTTCTCTTGTGCCTTCGCTTTCTTTTCCTGGTCCGCTTGCTCTTTCTTTTGCTGCTTTTCTAACTCCACTTGCGCCTTCTTTTCCGCGGCTTCACGGGCTTTTCGCGTCGCTTCGTCTTCTACTGGTTCACATGCCTCGGCTTCCTCCTCGGCTTCTTCCTCATCTTCCGACCCATATATATCCACTTCTTCAGGTGGCCCATTATACAGTGCCAGTTCTTCTTCCGTTAAAAGCGTTTTTATATACTCGCCGACCGCTAACAAATGCTTTTTACGCTCTTTTTTCTCCACCACCATTTTACTCATTTTTTTAAATTTTTTATCCGCATTTATTTTCTCGTGGATTTTCTTTAATAATATTTCATCCACTTCTTCTGCTGCGCTTGCTTCTTCGGCTTCTGAGTCTGCGTCTGTTTCACATGCGTCTGTTTCACATGCGCTATCATCCACTTCCGCTTCTTCGGCGTCTGTTTCACATGCACTCGCATCTGCTTCGCTAGCACTTTTCAACGCATTCGCTTCCGCCACCAGACTCGCGATCAAATCGTCTGTCTCGTCCGTCGTGTTCGCCGCCACCGTCTTATTCTTTTTCGGGCGCCCCCGCCGTTTCTTTTCCCCCTCGTCCGAGCTCACGCTTTCCGACTCCGACACTTTTTTCGGCCGCCCCCGCGACGACGCCGGCATTTCAAATTCTTCAAGTGGGATTTCCAATCCAAACTTTTTCGCCTCCGCGCACGCCTCCTCTTTTTCGATTTTTAATTTTTTCATCACCACCGCATACGTCACCCGCTTCGGCCCTTCCATACGCTCATTTATATTTCCCAGCGTCGGCTCCCCCGATTCATTCGCTTCCGCTTGTTTTTTACACGCTTTACAATACTTTCCCTCCCCATTTTTTTCTCCCGTACACTGACTATACAGCCCGTGATTCTTTTTCACCCCTTCACACCACTCCTCCACCACCCGCCCGCAATACGGCAGCACCATTTTCGGCACTACCATCTTCACTTTCTTCGCTTTTTTCTCCTCCACTTTTTTCTCCTTCTTTTCCTTCTTTTCTCCTGCCTGCTCCTGCTTCCCTTGCTTACCTTTCACCACCTTTACCGTCTCCGTGATGTCCAGGTCCGCCAGCGCTTCGCCTAGGTCAAAGCCATATTTCGCCGACAACATTTTTACGGTTTCCCTCGTATTCGTCTGAAACATGGATTCCAGCCCTTTCATCACGCTTTCTTTCACCATTAAGTTTAAACTCATCTTCTTTCTTTGCTTTCTTTTGTTCTTGAAACTTGTCTTCCTTTTTTATTGAAAAAGCATTTCAATTTTTTGATTGGGGGACACCCCCACACCCCCCTTTCCATTGGAGGACACACCTTTTTTTACAACTATTTCTATTTATATTATATTTACTATTTATATAAATGGGCAAGAGAGATATTCTAATCGTATTTGATATAGATGAGACATTGATTCAATATATTAATACACCTGCGTATCATTATTGGGAACAAGCCACTCCAGAACAAAAACGCATAATTGAAAATAATTTAGAATATATAGATTTAGTAAATTCAAAAAAACCAAAAAGACAGATTATATTTTTAAGACCTGGTTTGAAAAAATTTCTTGAAATGGCCAGAGACAGTAAACGAATTAAAGTCGCAATTTGGACTTATTCGGAGAGGGAATACGCAAAGGAAATCGCACAAATTATTTGTGAAAAATATAATCTACCAGCCAATACGTTTATATTTAAGTATGGTGCAGAGGATATTGAAGATGATGAAATACCAAAATCTATGAAGCAAATATGGGATAATCCTGAATTTGGTAAAAAGTTTAATAAATTCAATACTTTTATAGTAGATGATCGTTATGGAAATTTATGTCATAAAGTAAATAAACATAATAGTATACTCGTCCAGGCATATGCGCCATTCGGTGAAACGAAACAGAGAGAACGTTTAACAGACCATTTACTAGAAAAAGCAGTTAATGATGATATATTTCATGAATTAACGGAAATTTCTAAAAAATTAATAAAGGATATTGATGGCTGCGAAGATGAGGAAATTGAGGAAGCCTTTAAAGAAGAAGCTGTATTTGCTCCGAAATGTATGAAACGAAAAAAATTAGATAGTTATGTGAAAGAATATGCTCATGGAGTACAATTATGTACTATTGGCGAAGTAGAAAATGCGGCAAGTGGGATTAAGGGGGGTCGACGACGTAAAACTAGGGCAAAGCGAAGCATGCCAAAGCGAAGCATGACTAAGCGTAAGAGTGTTAAAAAAGGAGGTAGAAGAAGTAAGACACACAGGCGATATTAATACATATAAAAGTATTTCAATAATTTTATAATAAAAATTTTATAAAATTATATTTTGTTTAATTTATTGCTTAGTAGAAGGCTTAGTTGAAGGCTTTGTAGTTCGGGGTGGGCGTGTTTGTGAGACGGCTGTCTTGCGCCTAACAGGGATCCACTCAACACCGTCTTCGCCTACGCGCGTCTCATCCTTGGGCATAGTGCGTTGAGTCTTCTCCGTATTTACGCGAGGAGGTCGAGTTACCTTTTCAGTCTTAGGAGCACGATTCTCATTTCGCGTTTCGCACATGAGCTTACCGCCACGAAGACCACTCACGTTCGCGGCTTGATACTTGTGACCTTCTGTGGTAACTGTCGCAAACTCGAACTCTACATACTCACCTTGAACCAAATAACGATATTGCTCCTGCCCTACCTTAATTGCCGAATGATGAACAAAAACATCACGTGGCTCTGATGCTCCTTCAGAAGAAACCGAAAGAAACCCATAACCAGCTTTGTTATTAAACCACTTCACGCATCCAATCTCACTCTTACTACGGCACGCATCTTCCACGGTAGGCTGTTTCTGAACAGGGAGGCTCATTTTATATACTTATACTATAGGCAAACGCTTTAAATTGTTTACATATTTTAATTTATTTTTCAATTTATTTTTCAATTTAATTATGAATATATAAATAAATTGAAATAAATATTATTGTCTATAGTATGATAAATATACACAATGGTTCTTATTTGCAAAACCACTTTTACGGAACAAGAGAACTATGATGAAGACTATTTTAAAAAATACTTTCATACCTTAGCATTAAGCGACTTTCAGAAATGGGCAATTAAATCTATTGTTGACGGCGACAATGTGCTAATAACAGCACATACTGGTTCAGGCAAAACATTACCAGCTGAATTTGCGATACAACATTTAATTTCAAAAGGTAAAAAGGTTATTTATACAACGCCGATCAAAGCACTTTCGAATCAGAAATTATTTGATTTTCGTCGGAAGTTTCCAACGATTTCCTTTGGAATTTTAACAGGCGATTGTAAAGATAATCCCGAAGCTGATGTCCTTATTATGACGACAGAAATTTTGCGCAATACCTTATTTAATAAGAAAATTAATGAAGAGAGTAAAAACGAGACAAAAGCCCCTTTAATGTTTGAGATGGATTTTAATACTGAATTAGGCGCCGTTATATTTGACGAAGTTCATTATATTAATGATCCTGAACGCGGTTCTGTTTGGGAACAAGCCATTCTAATGACGCCGCCTCAAGTCCAATTAGTAATGTTGTCTGCGACCATCGATAAACCTGAAGTATTTGCCTCTTGGATAGAAGATGAAAAGATGAAGCAAGCAAGACAAGCAACTATTCCTGAAAAAAAAATGTATCTGACGCCGACGTATGAACGCGTAGTGCCTTTAACCCATTATATGTGGCTATCTATCCATAGTTCTACCTTTTATTCTGCCAGTAAAACACCGTATGAAAAAAAATTAAATGATTTATACAAAACGCCCATCGTAATAAGTAATTCTGCCGGAGTATTTAATGATATTAATTATCATAAGGTAACCGACGTCTTAGATTTTATTAATAAAAAAAATACCTACACCAAGCGCCAATTTGTCTTAGATGAATTAATAACTTATTTGAATACCAACGGAATGTTACCGGCTATTTGTTTTGTGTTTTCAAGAAAACATGTTGAAATCGCAGCCAAAGAAATAACTAAATGTTTATTTGAAAAAGATAGCGGAATACCGGCAATTATAGAGAAAGAATGTAGACACATTATCATGTCTAAACTCACAAATTACAAAGAGTATATAAATCTGCCCGAATATTTAGAGTTGGTCGCTTTATTAGAAAAAGGTATCGCGATCCATCACGCGGGCATGATACCAGTGTTGAGAGAAATGGTAGAACTTCTCTTTGAAAAAGGATTTATTAAACTTTTATTTGCGACAGAGACCTTTGCGGTAGGCATCAATATGCCGACAAAAACAGTTATTTTCAGTGGATTAACAAAATACAATGGATCAACCATGCGCTATTTGTATCCGAGTGAATATATACAAATGGCTGGTAGAGCCGGGCGAAGAGGTATTGATGATATAGGCCATGTTATTCATTGTAATAATTTATTTGAGATGCCGTCCTTGACCGAATATAAAAATATGCTGACAGGCAAACCCCAATCACTGACGTCT
>Ga0209500_10003869_pt1 | contig 10065 bp, 4 predicted proteins | sample S_140212_EF_Meta_FD_187323 | JGI IMG/M metagenome (GOLD analysis project Ga0209500, IMG submission 187323) | Freshwater microbial communities from Lake Simoncouche, Canada to study carbon cycling - S_140212_EF_MetaG (SPAdes) (version 2) | ecosystem: Environmental > Aquatic > Freshwater > Lake ...
AAATATCTACAACTAGTAATAGTGCCAGTAGTGGTTACTGCCCCTATATTATTAAAATTTAGTATATTCCAATAACCACTAATAGCTTGACTATTAACAACTGCAATGGTGTAAAGAAGATTAGGGGCATTTGCTATAGTACCACCAGTAGTACCACAAACCATTGACCCAGTACCACCTCCATTACATTGAAAATTACCTACTTGACCATTAACCCAACTAAAATTGGTTAGATCATTCATTGCTATCGATCTAACATATATTACTGAATAGGCATTATCACCTGTATAAATTGATCTAGTAACTGTGCCACTACTGGTAAATATTCCTAGGGTGTTAAGCGACACTGGAATACATGAAAGTGAGTAATCATTAAGATTAAGCAATCCGCCGGAATGAGTAAAACTTCCACAATTTAATACTCCACCGGCAAATTTAAATGTAGAAGTAGCAGTAGATTGTGTTACTGTACCAAATGTGAGAGTTCCACTATCAAATAGATAGTAACAATTAGTTCCACCAACAGTCATATTAGTACTAATAGATGCACTGCCAACTACAGTACCAAGTTGAGCAATATATCCACCAGCTTGAGTTGCAGTATATGCATACCCGGTAAAGGCTGATGTGTTAGTTTGATTTGTACTGATAGTAACAAACTGTACATCAATGTATCCACTAGTCATTGTAAATGCACCGTTAAGGGTCAACGCATCATTTAAGTAGAAATAATTCACCATATCGGCTGTAGCCATTGTAAATGCCGGAAGTGTTTTACCATTACTAGTTAAATATCCTCCCCCGGATTGAGGTAAGGCGGCAATAATACCTGTATAAGTGCCGCCACCCAAAATCATGTTATTAAATCTTATTCCTGTAGTGCTAGAAGCAACAACAGTAGATGTACTACCTGTAAAATCTATGGTTCTAAAATAAGAATTAGAGGTTATTGTTATGGTGGCCGCGCCACCATTAATATATATATCAAGTATATTAGTTGTGGTTGCGCCGGTACCAGAACCAAAATTAAGTGTTTTTGTACTAGTAGGGGCAATAACAAAATAACCTGCTTGGTCAGTTATAAAGTTATTAAGATTCACCATACTAAGTGCACCAGATGCGGCGGTTGTGTTGTTTAATACAATATAACCTCCTACACCAAAATTCAGTGTTCCAGTCAATGTGACTGAATATGTATATAAAAATATAGCGCACGTTAATACGTAACCGTTAAGGTTTAATACATTAGTAGCCGCAGCCCAACTAAAGGTAGAAGTAGTAGTATTACTAAGTGTCAGATTACTATATAAATTGACTGTACCGGCAGCGGTGAGATTAAATCTAGCTGTTGTTAATGTGCCGCCATTAAGATTAAAATCACCATTAGTTATTGTATACGCTGTGGTACAAATTATAGTACCAGCTGTGAAGTCAAACAGAACACCGGTGCCATTGTTCTGAGTAAATGTGGTACATTGTAAAGTACCCATATTAACTAGTGTAGATAATGTAAACCCTATTGTACTACTACAAGTGACTGTATTCGATTGAAAATCTATAATACCAGTAGTAAGAGTCAGAGAAGTACATATTAATGCGCCTGTCAAAGAAAAGGTATTACTAATCATTGTAAAAGTTACTGCTGCAACTCCAGCTGTTCTACCATTTGGATTAAATGACGTATTACTTAAATTTCCTCGAAAAGTCAGAGTTAAGCTGGTTGGATTTGTAGTACCAAGAGTTAAGTTACCGTATATAAAAAGTGACGTTGTTGCGAGTGCTCCGGTATATCCAGAAAAATCTGCATTTTTAAGATAACCAGCAACAGATGTACCGCCAATAGTTATAACAGATGCACCGCTTGTTATAAACAGATTTGGAGGACTTGTCACTAGTGTAGAACCTAATGTAGTAGTTCCAACACTATATGTTCGTGTAACTGATGCGGCAAAACTAAATCCACCATTACCGGTCGCAGTGAAGCCAGTAGCATCTCCTATGCTTACTACGGTATTACCGGCGGTAGTATGAACTAAAAAAATGTAGCCTGTACTAAAATTAATTGCTCTAGTAGTAGTACCACTAGCTGACCATATTCCGCATGTTATATTAAAACCATTCAAATTCATTGTACCGGCGGTATGAATAATAGTAGAGGTTACTAATCTAGTAGTAATACTAGCTAACAAATTATAAGTAGCAGTACTTCCACTAAAAGTCAATGGAGGAGTCCCTCCAGCCGGACTCCAAGTAATATCACGTGTAAGACCGGTACCGGTATGAGTTATAATTCCAGTAGCTGACCAGGTAATGTTACCAGGAACTAATACAGTAGATTGAATAGTCATAGTACCAGTACTTGTAAAAGTAAATGCATTGACCGCAGTAATATTGAGACTTCTACAATTTAATGTACCGGTAAGTGTGACAGTGCCACTACCACTACCACTATCAAAATATACATCGTCGGCTGATGTAGGGGCGGCAGCGGCAGTGGTACCGCCACTAGTAGTACGCCATGGCGTACTTGTTGTTGTCCAAGTACCTGTTCCGCCAACCCAATATCTATTTGCCATTGTTATACTTCTGTATTAGGTTCTTCAGTTACAGTTGGTGTATCTACTACTGTTTCCTCTATTACAGTTTCTTCTACTACAGTTTCTTCTACTGGTGGATTTATTACCCAGGCAGCTCTTAGATTTACCCAATTGTCAAATCTTTCTTGTTTCATATTATCAATATCTGTTTGAGTTAAAGTATCATATACTTCTTGTGTAAACCATAACATATCTCTGTAGGTGACATTTTGGTCATCAACTTTTGCAAAAGTTACTCGCACTTTACCATCAATTTGATTAATTATATCTTCCACTTTTTATTTCCTTATATGTTAAAAGCCAAAGTTCTTAGAAATCATATTCCATTTAGACTGACTACTGTTATACATAAATCCCATATAATCATATTTACTACTACCTGATGATGTTGAAGGTAAATTCAAATCTGTTGATCCGTCAAATACTGCATTCCAACTAAATGTTTGTATATTAGTAGATTGTAATCTAAACATCAACTTTTGACCGTCACTCAGTGTGCCTGTAGGTGCGTTGATAGTAAAAGTTCCAACAGCTTGAGTATTTACTTGTATAGCCATGTCAGTATTTCCGGCATTAATAGTAATTGAAGATGCATCTGCATAAGTTACATTTCTAGGTAATATTAGTGCTGTAATACCTGTATTACTAACCACTACTACGTTTGATGTTCCACCGACACCCATTGTGATATTACCATTTGCGACTGCAATATTAACATTACTTGTACCGTTACTAATGCTGGCGCCTCCAGATGCAATCCAACTTAATCCACCTGAGCCATTTGTACTTAATACATAACCATTAGTTCCGCCTGTTATAACTACATTACCAACATTACCTAAATTACTTTGTCCACTTACTTGTAATGTACCAGATATATTAGCACCAGTAGTTGTTACAACCAACACATTTGGTGTTCCACCAACACTTGTAGTTACGTTACCACCTGATGTGGCTATATTAACATTACTTGTACCGTTACTGATAGACGCACTGCTACCTCCCGATTGAGCTACCCAACTTAGATTACCAGCACCATCAGTAGATAAAACATAAGAACTAGTACCACCTGTAATTTTTATATTTCCAACTGCGCCTAAATTTACATTAGAAGCAGATACAAAGTTAGCGGAAGTTAATGCTATAAATGTATTCGCACTAATTACATTTGCATTAGTAATGTTGCCACCAGAACCATTGCCGGCAATAATATTACCTGCAGATAGATTACCTGTTACATTAGCTGTACCACTAATGTTTGCACCAGTTCCTGTAACAACTAACACAGTATTACCTGCAGCAGTAAGATTTATATTGCCGTTACTAGTTGGGATGTTAACATTACTGTTACCATTAGCTAATGTAGAACTTGAACTTATACTTACCCAACTTAAATTACCTGCGCCATCTGTTTGTAAGTATTGGCTACTAGTACCACCTGTTATAACTACATTACCAACATTACCTAAATTACTTTGTCCACTTACTTGTAATGTACCAGATATATTAGCACCAGTACCAGTTACAACTAATATATTTGCGTTACCTACAGCACTTAAGTTTATATTGCCATTTGCTACTGGGATAGTTACTGAACTATTACCATTTCCTAATGTAGAACTCGAGCTTATGCTTGACCAGCTTAAATTACCTGCACCATCTGTTTGTAAGTATTGACTACTAGTACCACCTGATATATGTAAATTACCAACAGCGCCTAATGTTACATTAGCAGTGGTTGTGAAGTTTACTACACCAGTTACGTTGCTTACTGTTAATCCAGTTAATGAGCCAACTGAAGTAATATTACCTTGTGAGTTGCCTGTTACAAAACCAGCAAAGTTAGCGTTAGCTACATTACCGGTAACATTACCACCTGATATATTGCTTAAGTTATTACCGGCGCCACTAAAGAAATTAGCTATAACTAAATTGCCTAAATTGGCATTACCGGATGTAATATTGCCACTAGCAATAAATGTGTTAGCTGAAATAACATTTGCATTAGTAATGTTGCCACCAGAGCCAGTACCAGCAATGATATTGCCGGCAGATAAATTACCTGTTACATTAGCTGTACCTGATATGTTTGCACCAGTACCAGTAATCACCATTGTAGTATTACTAGCTGATGTAAGATTTATATTACCATTTACTACTGGGATACTAATATTACTAGTACCGTTGCTAATATTTGAACTACCACCTCCACCAGATTGTGCTACCCAGGATAGAGTACCTGATCCATCTGTACTTAATACATAACCATTAGTTCCGCCTGATATATGTAAATTAGCTACTGCTCCTAATGTTACATTAGCAGTAGTAGTGAAGTTGACTACACCAGTTATGTTGCTTACTGTTAAGCCGGTTAAACTACCAACACTTGTTATATTTGGTTGTGCATTAGTTGTTAGATTACCACCTAATGTAGTTGCAATTACTCCAGTAACACCTATATTACCAACGTTAGCATTACCAGTAGCATTTAATGTACCTGCAACATTAATACCCGCAGCAGTAATAACTAGTACATTAGCAGTACCTGCAACAGATGTAGTGACATTACTATTCAAGTAAACTTGTACATTACTTGTACCATTTGATATATTAGCTGGACTTGTATCTACCCCGGTTAAGTAATAACCATTACCAATAAAGTACGGTGCAGTAACGTTACCTGTTATATTTGCTGTACCATTAATGTTTGCACCAGTACCAGTTATAACCATTACGTTGGCATTGCCCACTGCACTAAAGTTTATATTTCCATTACTACTTGGAATATTTACATTACTGTTTCCTTTAGCTAATGCACCAGTAAATGTGTTAGCAGATATATTATTAGCACCGGAAAGATTACCACCTGTACCACTACCAATTGTTGCATTACCGGTAATATTTATACCTGTACCAGTAACAACTAAAATATTAGCATTACCAGAAACAGAGGTAGTTACGTTTCCATTTAATGATACTTCTACATTACTAGTGCCATTTGAAATGTTTGCTGGGTTAGTAGCTACTCCAGTTAAATAATAACCATTACCTGTAAAATATTGAGCATTTATATTAGCAGAAGCGTTAACTGTAACTGCGTTAACTAAATTTGCATCTAATACATTGGCTCCGATTAAATTACCACCTGTACCCACACCAATTGTTGCATTACCGGTAATATTTATACCTGTACCAGTAACAACTAAAATGTTAGCATTACCTGAAACTGAAGTGGACACGTTACCATTTAATGATACTTCTACATTACTAGTTCCGTTTGATATATTTGCTGGGTTAGTAGCTACTCCAGTTAAATAATAACCATTACCTGTAAAATATTGAGCATTTATATTAGCAGAAGCATTAACTGTAATTGCATCAATTAGATTTGCAGTTACAACATTGGCACCAATTAAATTACCACCTGTACCACTACCAATTGTTGCATTACCGGTAATATTTATTCCCGTACCAGTGACAGTTAGTATGTTGGCATTACCATTAACACTAGTAGTTACATTACCATTTAGGGATACTTCTACATTACTAGTGCCATTTGAAATGTTTGCTGGATTTGTTGCCACTCCAGTTAAATAGTAACCATTACCTGTAAAATATTGAGCGGTAATATTGCCTGAAGATTCCATACTACCTGCTACATTAACACCAGTGCCTGTTATTACTACTATATTAGAATTTCCAACTGCACTAAAATTTATATTACCATTAGCAATTGCAATGTTTACATTACTATTACCATTTGATATATTAGCCGGACTTGTATCTACCCCGGTTAAGTAATAACCATTACCAATAAAGTACGGAGCATTAACATTACCCGTTATGTTTGCTGTACCAGAAATATTTGCGCCGGTGCCAGTAACCACTAATGTAGTATTGCCAGCTGATGTAAGATTGATATTGCCATTTACTGCCGGGATACTAATATTACTAGTACCGTTACTAATCCCTGAGCCTGCTGATATTGCTACCCAAGATAGAGTACCAGAGCCATCTGTTTGTAATACATAACCATTGGTACCGCCACTGATATGTAAATTACCTACTGCTCCCAATGTAACATTAGCAGTAGTTGTAAAATTAACTATACCAGTAACATTGCTTACAGTTACTCCAGTTAAGTTACCAACTGAAGTGATGTTTGGTTGAGCATTTGTATACACGGTACCAGCAACTGTTGCGTTAGCTACTTGACCAGTAATGTTACTAGCTGTTATATTACTTAAGTTATTACCAGCTCCACTAAAGAAATTAGCTGTAGCTAGATTACCTAAATTAGCATTGTCTGTGGCAATATTGGCAAAGGTATAGTTAGCAGTTGTGTCTAGGTTAAACGGTTGTAACTTTGTAATTGCCATGTAGTAAATCTCTTATTGTTAGTATATCTATGTATTTAATCCAATTTGACTCCTAACAGTTACGGAGTAATGATTTCAATCCAAGCTAGTGTTTCTTCATCCCAATTATACATTTTATCATCAGTTGGCATTGGTGTAGGAGCTTCGTACAAGCAACTAGTTTCATTTAATACCCAACTGTTAAAAGGTTTAGGTGGAATAAATGCATCTCTAGTACTATCATATGTATAGCCTATACCAGCATAATTTTTACGTAATGGTGTGCCACCTTGAGTATGTACACCACCAGAGGTGTTGTAGCTTGTTTGAATCCAGCTATTTGGATCACCAAACAGACCAGTATCTACTACATCCTGTTCTATTACGATTACTTGTGTTACTGTGTTATTTTCATCTATTTGTGCGAAATGACTCATTTTTTTATTTCCTTTAAGTTATTTATTTGTTTAATTGATTGGGAACGCAGTTGTTGGTGGGGTGAAGGTCGCAGTATATCTAGCATAACCTTTTGTTATTCTTAGATCGTTTATGTAACCATTTAATGGATTTGTTCCAGGATACGCACTACCGATGGTAGAACCCGATTGTGTCAAACTATAAGTTGAAGTTGTAGTTCCGGTTGATTGCACACCATTCAAATAAGATTTAGTAGTGCTACCGCTACGAACCATTGCCAAATGATACCATTGACCAGTTGTTACCGCAGTTTGATGCGTAATAGCATCACCACCTGAAATGTATGATGTAGCAAGAAAAGAGGTGTTACTAAAAGATATTGCTATTCCTTGATTTGAATCACCTGAATTATCAATAGACGAATAAACACCTTGATTTCCACTTACAGAATTTAAATAAACCCAACATTCTAGAGTGTAATCACCTGGAAACGCTAATGCAACAGTAGTAGGAATTAATAAATAATCACCAGTACCATCAAAGTACATACTGCTTCCACCAAATTGACTTTGTGTAGTAGAAATCTGTGCATTACCAACTGTGTCTAAGTTGTTCATCATTGCATTGTCAATGATACCAGCATTTGTCATATTAAGCAATAATGCTGTATTTGTTATTGCTGTGACTGGTTGTGATGGTGGTACAAAGTTACTGGTGTAGACTGCTGTACCTTTAACAAAACGATAGTTAGAAATATTACCAAACCAATCGGGACTAGAACCATCTTGAGTTCTACCAACCTCTATTATATTATAAGTAGTGAAAGGTATACTTGAAGCAGCGGATGACGAACTTACAGTAATGTCTAATACGCCATTTACGTATGCATAAAATACCCCTGCATTTCTAACTAAGGCAACATGTGTCCAGGCACCAATAGTTACCGTAGCAGTACCATCAACGCCGGGGCCGCCAAACTCTGCACTGCCACCTGCTAGCAGGTACAAATTTATTCTATCTCCTCCGGCTACTAAACGAAACATTAATCTATTAGTTGCATATCCCCCTGAAGGATAATAAATAGAAATTCCTCTACCATATTGACTACCAGCACCACCATTATTATATACCCAGCATTCCATAGTAAAGTCTGCCGCATTTGTTGCTAGTGCTAACGCAGAATCTGCGGCAGTAACTAAATAATCCCCAGTACCATCAAAATATCCTGATCCACCGATTGTGCTGGTACTGTAGGCTGCGGTGGGACTGAATGGGCTGAAACGTTGTATGGTTGGTGAACCGTTGGCAGTAACAGTTAAAGAATTACCGCTGTTATCAATGAAACGATTACTTTGGCAAGTCAATAAACTTGTGTTTGCAATTGCAGTTAATGGTGTTGTACTTGGAGTAAAGTTTGCTATATATAATGCTGTACCTTTAACTACACGCATATTTGAAATGTACCCATTAAAACCAAAGCCACCACTAAAGTCAGCGCCAATAAATCCAACTTTAGCAGTAGTGGGAAATAATGCTTGACCTTGATTTGTTGCACCTGTGTTTGATCCGTTTACATAAACTCTAGAAGAAGTTGCATCACTTACAAAAGCAACATGTATCCATGTATTAAGTGTAATGCCGGTTTGAGATGCTATAGTACCGGTACCTGTTGTTTGCATTCTTGCAGTTCCGTTATTTTCAAGATATATAGCACCTACAATATTTGAATCACGAACATCAAGAATAGTTGGACTACTAACATTCCATGCAAGAACATAAATCCAACATTCAACTGTAAATGTTGATCCAAGTGCCATTGCAAGACTTGAGGGTGTTGTTAAATAATCTCCACTACCATCAAAGTAATTACTCCAATTACCACCATAAGGACTAAATGTACCTTGTATTGTAGTGCCATTACGTGTAATGGCAAGACTATTTGTACTACCATCTGTAAATGTATTATTTTGTGCACCGTTAGTTCCATTGCCCGGTAACAATAATGTATTGTACATGAAGTATGGATCTGTAGGCGGCATACCGCCTACAATAGTTACTCCACCACCTGATATTGTTAATCCACTTAATATTGCCATAATTTACCTTAAAACGTTATTGAACCAGAGCTGGTCCATTGATAAACTCTATATCCACCTGCAGTTGTTATTGTTGGTGATCCAGTAGTAGATGTTGCAGCCACATATGCATCTGAATAGCGAATGATTACAATACCTGAACCGCCTGTGCCAGAATACGTTCCTGCACCCGGAGAGGCTCCTCCTCCTCCCCCTGTATTTACCGTAGCGTCACCGCTAGCATTATTCGGAGAACCACCGCCCCCATTGCCACCTACGCCATAACCACCACCACCACCACCGCCAGCATAATATGTTGCTGTTCCGGATATACTACTAGATAATCCAACCCCTCCGGCTGAGCTGATAAGTCCCGATTCACCTACTGCGCCGGCTCCACCTCCACCTCCACCGGCTGCTGGGCTGACAGCAGCACTTCCGGCGCCACCGTTATATCCTTGACGATCTTGACTTAAATAACTTGAACCAGGATAAACACCAATACCACCGGCATAGGCTGCAACTCCAGTTCTTGCACCACCACCACCACCAGATCCACCATTGGATCCTACAGTTCCGTTGCTATTAAGTGAACCCGAACCTCCACCTATAGAAGTT
>Ga0209500_10003874_pt1 | contig 10058 bp, 5 predicted proteins | sample S_140212_EF_Meta_FD_187323 | JGI IMG/M metagenome (GOLD analysis project Ga0209500, IMG submission 187323) | Freshwater microbial communities from Lake Simoncouche, Canada to study carbon cycling - S_140212_EF_MetaG (SPAdes) (version 2) | ecosystem: Environmental > Aquatic > Freshwater > Lake ...
CACTCAGGCAATGTAAAACTCGGTTCATTTTCAGGGTCTATTCTATAAGTTGAAACACCATTTTTACCAACGAGTATATATTTTTCCTTCTTAAATTTTGGAATATCTTTTTTAAATTGCTCTACCCATGATTCATTTGGCAATTGCTTATGAATATTCGTTGTTTTTGTAAAATAAATTGTAAATGAATCAGAAAACTGCGCGCTCAAACCTGAAGTAAGCAACAAAAGTATACTCCAAACGTATGATTTTTTATTTATTAAGATTGATTTCATTTGAAGATTCGTTAGAGGTTGAACTTTTAGGTTTGTTTTTGAATTTGTATACAACATTCATTAGAAAATACCGCTTGAATGCAGAATTGGTAGTTTCGAAAATTTGATTGCCCGACACATATCGAGAGTAGTTGATGTTTTGATTCAACAAATCATTTACTTTTAAACTGAAAATAATCTCTCTTTCTTTTTTATAAGTGTAACTAATCTGACCATTCAATAACTTATTGTTTGGCACATTATAAATGGATGTTTGTTGCCTGAAATTCGCTTCATAATCAACCGACAAACTCCATCCATTGCTTTCGTCTTTCGTTTTTATCTTTTTATCAAAAGTAGTTTTATTAAATGGGCCCAGATTGATTCCAACCTCAACATTTTGAGTATAGTTTATATTGCTAAATGATTTGTTCAATTCACTGGTATTGCTATTTCGGGTGAAATTGTATTGAAAATCTATCATGAAAATCTCACCCAATTGGATGTATGTACTTGGTTGCAAAGTCAACGATTGGCTCATGTTTTTTCCTAAGAATTCATTCTGAATAATTTGACTTGATGACCGATTTATTCCTGCACTTAAACCAAATGAAATGGGTGTTCCAGAAATCCCCTTATTCAAATAAAGCCAACTATTTAAATTATAATTCCCATTCCCCATTTCTGTAGATGATAAGGTTCTACCTAAGCTATCAATATTAGAAGTACTTATAAAATTGCTAGCATAATAATTCAAATTACCCGATAACATATACCAAGATTGTTTTAACATATTTCCACCGTGATAACTCCATCCATAATTATGCGACAATCCTTGACTCAATTTCGTATTTCCGTTAGAAATATAAAGTGGATTAGAATTGTTCAGAATCGGTTGAAGCATTGACGCCGTTGGCAAATTCACTTGCGCATTGTAAAATAAATTAATGGAACCAGTTTTAGAATAATTCCAAACAACATTCACACTCGGTAACAATGCAGAATATGACTTATCAAGGTTTAATTGTCGTGTTTTTTCATCTTGAAGGATAGTTGATGTTTGAGGGCGAAGACCCGCGCTTACATTCCATTTTTTGATATGCCATTGAATACCAAAGTTCCCACTCATTTTTGATTGTCCCAATAGATAATCATTCCCCAAAGAATCAATTTTCATAATACCCCCAGAAGAATTATATACATCCAATAAATTCGATTGTTTTGATAGGTTATAATCGATTCCAAATGTTAAATCAAATGATTTATTTAATGGTTCCACATAATTTAATGTAGCACCAAAGGTTTGACTCTTATTTGAATTTTGACGGTTCTGATTTAATAAAACCAAGTCATATCCATTCAGCGAATTTCTGAACGCATTGATTGAATTTTGCCTGTTGGCTCCATCTCTATTGGAAGTTGATAAAGCCATAGTTCCACTCAGTATTCTACCATTTTTTGAGAAACTATGGGATATTCTCATATTGGTATTAAATGAATAACTAAGCGATGAATCTAGTCCGTTTTTTCCTTGATTATTCAATGTGTCCGTTTGATTCAGTGATGACAATCCATTGTAAATAGAATTTGACAATGACCCACCTACTGTTCCTTTCGCAGTAACCAAGAGCGATGTAAATGAATCAATTTGATAATCCCAGTTTCCCGATATTTTCAATTGATTTTTATTGGATGTATCTTTTGTTTCTGAAGTATTCCAAAATTCTTGGTTGGATAACAATTGAATTCTCTTTGAAGCATTCCTATTAATCACACCCAAAGTTTTGTAAGAAGCATTCATATTCAACTTGTGCTTCCCCCATTTATTGGAGTAAATCATGCCCAATTCCTTTGATGAAGGCAACCCTTGGTTTGAGCCTAAATCGTCATCATTACTATAGGATGTTGTTGTACTTCCATCGCTGTTTATTGAAACGTTATTGCCACTTCCATACTCACTTCTTTCGTTCCAATTCATTCCTATGCTGGCTGTATTTCCACTTAGTCCAAATAAACTAAACTTTCGTTTTGCCTTAAAAGAACTGAACAACAATCGCTGTTCAGAAAATTTGAAATCTGTAGAACTGGCCAAACCAATTTTGCCAAAATATCCTTTTTTTGAGTCTTCATTTAAACGGATATCCAATGTTTTGACTTTAGACGCAGTATTATCACCGGTGCGTTTTGCTTCATCACTTTGAGCATCATACACAGTTACTTCCTTTACATTTTTAGCATCTAGGTTCCTAGTTGCAATAGTAGGGTCGTCTCCAAAGAATTCTTCTCCATCAACCAAAACGCGTTGCACTTTCTTGCCTTGTGCTGTAATTTCACCATTTCTATTAACCTGTAAACCAGGCAACTTCTTTAATAAATCTTCAACTGTGGCGTTTGCTTTGGTTTTGAAACTATCGGCTAAATAAATGAGTGTATCTCCTTTAATTTTCATTTTACCCCTTTGGGCTTTTATAAATACAGTTTCAATTAATTGCGACATTTGAATCATGTTCATGTTTCCCAAGTCTAATTGATTATTTTGAATTTCAACAATATCCAAATAATCTGCATAACCCGGAGAAGTAGCCATAAGAATTACATTCTTAGATAGCATATTTTTTAATTCAAAAGCACCAGACTTATCAGTTCGTGCAAAACCAATTAAAACACTATCGGCAGAGTTTAATGCCATCACCGATACATTTTCCAAATTCAAATTATTCGTTGAATCAATAAATCGACCCGAAATGGATTGCCCAAACAAACCCAAAGCATTGATCATACATAAAATTGCTAAAAACTTCTTCATGAATTCACTGCATCAAATTTTTTAAAACAAACATCGCACAGTTTATCGAAAACTCTCTGATAGATTTCTATCATGAAATTTTGTACAGAAGTGAAATTTGCAATTAAATCAATTTTACAAAAGAGTAATTTTCTTTTCATTAAAAAGTATAACGTTTAATTAAGTTAAATGTTGCAAAAGAATAAAAAAGGCTCTTACGAGCCTTCATTTTAACCTTTAAAATCTCTATGGTGAGAATCTTCATATAATCTTTCTTTGGGAAGTGCTTTGAAATAATCCCAAGTAATTTTTAATCCTTCAGCCCTTTCAACTTTTGGTTCCCAACCTAAAATTTCCTGCGCTTTTGTAATATTCGGCTGACGTTGTTTTGGATCATCGGTAGGTAACGGATGATAAATCACCTTTTGGTCGGTTCCTGTTAATTTGATGATTTCCTCAGCAAACTGAGCAATGGTAATTTCAGAAGGATTACCAATATTAACAGGATCAGCACAATCGCTTAATAACAATCGATAAATTCCCTCAACCAAATCATCCACATAGCAAAAACTGCGTGTTTGACTACCATCGCCAAATACAGTTAAATCTTCACCACGTAATGCTTGTCCCATGAAAGCAGGCAAAACCCTACCATCATTGAGGCGCATTCTTGGTCCATAAGTATTGAAAATACGAATTATACGGGTTTCCAATCCATGATAGGTATGATAAGCCATAGTAATGGCTTCTTGGAAACGTTTTGCTTCATCGTATACACCACGAGGACCAACTGGGTTTACATTTCCCCAATAATCTTCGGTTTGTGGATGAACCGTTGGATCTCCATAAACTTCGCTTGTACTTGCAACCAATATTCTTGCTTTTTTAGCCATTGCCAATCCTAAAAGATTGTGTGTACCTAATGAACCAACTTTTAAAGTTTGAATTGGAATTTTTAGGTAATCAATAGGACTTGCAGGAGATGCAAAATGGAGTATGTATTTAATTTCACCTGGAACATGAACAAATTTACTTACGTCGTGGTTGTAAAATTCGAACTGTTCTAAATGAAACAAATGTTCAATATTACGTAAATCACCCGTAATTAAATTATCCATACCAATAACGTGGTAGCCTTCTTTGATAAACCTATCACAAAGATGACTTCCCAAGAAACCGGCAGCGCCAGTAATTAAAACTCTTTCTTTTTTCATTTAATATCTTGTCTTCCAATACTATAATAACTGAAGCCATGTTTTTTCACAACTTCAAGATCAAATAGATTTCTACCGTCAAAGATAACCTTTTCAGTTAATTGAGCGCCAATTTTCTCAAAATCAGGCGTTCTAAATTCTGGCCATTCTGTTGCAATTACCAAGAAATCTGAACCGATTAAGGTTTCATAGCTCGATTCACAGTAGGTTACTTTATCTCCTACCACTTGCTTTACGTTTTCCATTGCTTCAGGATCATAACATTTCACTGATGCCCCTCTTTCAATTAAGGCATCAATCATTTCCAAAGCAGGAGCTTCACGAATATCGTCGGTGTTTGGTTTGAAAGCCAATCCCCACATTGCTACAGTTTTGCCAGCAATACTTCCAAAATGCCCGTCAATTTTAGGCAATAAGGCTTTTTTCTGATCTGCATTCACATCTTCAACCGCTTTCAATATTTTGAAATCGTAGTTCACTTGTGCGGCACTATGAACCAAAGCCTGTACATCTTTAGGGAAACAACTTCCTCCATAACCAATACCAGGAAATAAGAAACGCTTGCCAATACGGTCATCGCTACCAACTCCTTTTCTAACCATATCCACATCGGCACCCATCAATTCGCACAAACGTGCAATCTCATTCATAAATGAAATTTTGGTTGCCAAGAAGCTATTTGCCGCGTATTTGGTTAACTCAGCACTCTTGCAATCCATATGCATAACAGGATTTCCTTGACGCACATAAGGTGCATACAATTCATCCATTACGTCAAATGCTCTTTGGTTTGCAGCACCAATCACAACGCGATCTGGTTTCATGAAATCATCAACTGCTACACCTTCACGCAAAAATTCAGGGTTCGAAACAACGTCAAATTCACCTTTAAAGTTTGCAGCAATAGCAGCATGCACTTTATCAGCTGTACCAACAGGCACAGTGCTTTTATCAACAATTACCTTGTAGTCGGTCATTATTTTTCCCAAATGATCGGCAACACCCAGAACATAGCGTAAATCAGCAGAGCCATCTTCACCCGGAGGGGTTGGCAATGCCAAAAAGATTACTACACTATCTTTTATTGCTTCTCCTAAGTTGGTAGTGAATTTCAATCTACCTTCTTTTAAGTTGCGTTTGAAAAGGATTTCTAATCCTGGTTCAAAAATTGTAATTTGACCATTGCTTAAACGATCAACTTTACTTTGATCGATATCTACGCAAATTACATCGTTACCCGTTTCAGCGAAACATGTTCCACTTACCAAACCTACGTAACCAGTACCAACTACAGCTATTTTCATGTTATTCTTATTTATTTATTTTTATAAAATTGTAAAATTGTATTTATTATATATTCTTGATTTTCAATTGATAATTCTGGACAAATTGGCAAACTTAAAACGCGGTCACACATTTTTTCTGATATTGGTAAACTCACATTTTGAAAATAAGCCTGTTGCTTGTGCAAAGGAATGGGATAATAAATCATTGAGGGAATGCCATTTTCATTCAAAAATTCTTTCAGCGAATCTCTATCCTCTTTCGACTTTAACGTAAGGGTATATTGATTAAAAACATGTGTTGAATTCATTTCTTTTTGAGGGACGTGAAACCAATCGACTGATTCAAAACTTTGATTATACCTATGAGCCGCAGCTTGCCTTTCACTTGTAAAAGATTTCAAATGAGGCAATTTAACACCAAGTATGGCCGCTTGCATAGTGTCTAACCTTGAATTAATACCAATAACTTGATGTTTGTATTTTTCACCTTGGCCGTGGTTTGCAATCATGCGAATCTTCATTGCCAAATCGTCATCATTGGTGAATACTGCACCGCCATCTCCAAAGCAACCTAAATTTTTTGAGGGAAAGAAAGATGTAGTTCCAATGTGGCCCAATGTCCCTCCAAATCCAGAAATACCCGATGAACAATATTCAGCACCAATTGCCTGGGCATTGTCTTCAACCACAAAGAGATTGTGCTTTTTTGCAATTTCAACAATTGCTTCCATATTTGCCACTTGTCCAAACAAGTGAACTGGAGCAATTGCCTTAGTGTTTGAAGTTATGGCTTGTTCAATTTGACTCACATCAATGAGAAATGAGTTTTCATTGATATCTATAAAAACCGGTTTTAACTTAAGCAAATGAATTACCTCAGCCAAAGCTGCATAAGAAAATGATGGGGTAATAATTTCCGAACCTTCAGGTAAATCCAAAGCCATGAATGCCAATTGTAAGGCATCTGTTCCATTGGCACAAGATATTACATGCTTTACATTTAACAGCTGTGCCAAATTATTCTCAAAGTTCTTTACTTGCGAACCTTGAATATATGCAGCGGACTCCATTACCTCGATTACAGCTTTATCAATATCACTTTTTAAGCGATGATATTGAGCTTGCAAGTTTACCAATGGAATAGTATGCGGCATAAATGTCGCAAAAATACAATTAATTACAAGGAAATCTTATAAATTCTTTGCGCGTTGACGATTTACTTCGTAAACGAAAATTCCAGAAGCAACCGACACGTTTAATGATTCAACTCCATTAGGTGATAATGGAATTTTCAAGAGTTGATCACATAATTTGGCAACATCCAAACTAATTCCCGTTTCTTCACTTCCCATAACAATTGCAACTGGCCCTTCAATGGTCGAAGTAAATAAATTATTAGAGGCACCTTTCTCAGAAGCGCCAACAATAGATAATCCGCTATTTTTCAACAACTTAACAGTTCCATACATTGAGTTTGTACGACAAACTGGAATTTTGAACAATGCACCAGCTGAGGTTTTAATGGCATCAGGATTGATGGCAGCACCCCCTTTTTCAGGAACTACAATTGCATGCACTCCTGCACAAGATGCAGATCTTGCGATGGCACCAAAATTACGAACGTCGGTAACCCCATCCAATATCAAAACGAATGGCTCCTCACCTTTTTCATAGGTATCGGCAATTACATCCTCAAGTTTTGCAAAATCAACAGCCGAAATTGCAACAACAATTCCCTGGTGATTTCCCCGAACTAGGGTATTTAATTTTTGAATAGGAACTTGCTTCCAAATGATATTTCTATCGCGAAGCATTTTTAAAATATCTAATAATTGGCCTTGAAGAACTCCTTCTTGAATCCAAACTTTGTCGATAGTTTTGCCTGATTCTAAGGCCTCAATTACGGGATGAACTCCGTAAACAAATGAATCTCTTTTTTGTAATGGATCTTTTCTGAACATAAAAAAGTCCCGCCTTTCGGCGGGACAAAATATCATTAATTAAAATAAACCTGCAGACTCGCGTTTGTATTCCGCAGCCCAAGCCATTTTGTTTTTACTTGTTGCAAATTCAACAGCCCTGTTGATGAAATATTGACTATTGCTCAACTCTCTTTCAAACACACCATTTCCCTCTTGTCCTTCAGCCAATTTTTTGAAGAATTTAGCAAACTGTATATTTTCTTTTACGCTTGCATCTAAAACTTCTTTGGCTTTTTTCTCATCACCTAATTGTAACAATGCAATACCGTATTCAGTTCTGTATTCTCTGCGCAATGGCATTACTGACTCAGGAATTTCAGTTAAAATATGATTTAATACTTTAACACCTCTTGTTTTATAATTAGGAATTGAATCTTTGAAAGCTTCATAATAAGCAATTGCATTTGCATAACCTCTCAAAGGCGACGGCACTTGCGCCATTGGCACTTGAACATCTCTTCCACCAGCAGTCATCACTGAATATCCATTCTTAATATCTTTGCCAATTTGCTCTAATCCGTTAATTCTTTCGATATAGAAATTAGCCAACAATAGAGACATTTGTTGCAAATCATTTGGAACGTAAGCTGCTTTGTCATCCAAGAAGAAGTTTTTCTTTTCCTTCATGTTATAATACTTGAAGCGGTTAGTTAAATTGTTATACAATTTGAACTCTTGAACACGAATTGGTTGTCCACGATCAGAACCACCTTTAATTGGGACGAAACGGTAAACCAAACCTTCTAACTGCAGGTAGTTATTCAAGAAAGCAAAATCATATCCAGAAACAGACGTAAAATAAATTGGTCTCTTCCATCCTTCTTTTGCCATGGTTGCAATTAAATCATACATCACCAAGTCGCCTTTTGACAAACGGCCACTGGTAATATCAACTGAAATTGTATCTTCAATTAAGTTGGCCTCACTAGGAGCAACAACGCCAGCTGCAATAACAGCAGCTTTATCAACTTTAATGAAGAATTTATTGCCATTCCATTCAATGCCTTTGGTTTCACCACCGTTTCTCTTTTTAGCATCTTGCATTTCTTTGATAATTTGAGAAAGTTCGCGACGCTGAGGATAAGCGGCAGCATTGATGGTTATTCCATAAGGTGATTCAAACGCACCAGTTTGCAAATCTTCTTTCGCCCATGATAAAGGCAATGGAGTAGATTTATAAACAGTATCTTTTAAAATCATACTATACCAATCTGTAGGTAATAAAGATTGGTTAATAATTCTCACATCTGTTCTAATGCCTTCAACGTTTTGTGCATACCACAAAGGATAAGTATCGTTATCGCCGTTACAGAATAATACTGCATTCGGTTCTAATGGTTCTAAGAAGTTTTTGGCCATATCGATACCGATATAACGTCCAGAACGATCATGATCATCCCAGTTTTGATAACCCATATTTACTGGCACCAATACGATACTCAATGCGGCAGCCCCAATTGCAGAAGCTCCTTTTAAATATTTCTTAAGAATTTCTGCTAAAGAAATTACGCCTAAACCAATCCAAATACAGAATATTTGGAATGAACCTACTACCGCATAATCACGTTCACGGGGTTCTGAAGGAGGCTGATTCGTATAAACAATAATCAATAAACCTGTAAACACGAACATGGTCATGATTAACCAGAAATCACGTTTCTTTTTGCCATATTGTAGAACCAAACCTAAAATTCCTAAAATCAAAGGCAAGAAGAAAAATGCATTTTTAGCTTTCTGATTTTGATAGTATTCTGGCAAGTCTTTCATAGGACCCACATTTAGGTTATCAATAAATGGAATACCTGAATACCAATTTCCATCAACTTTGCTATTTCCAGAAACGGCTTGTTGGTCATTCAAACGACCAATAAAGTTCCAAGCAAAATAACGCATGTACATATAGCGGATTTGATGGGTGAAGAAGTATTTCAAGTTATTGCCAAATGTAGGACTTTCGTATTCCAAGGACTGCAATTCTTGCTTGTCCTGCTCGGTCATTGCCTTGCCTGAATTTTGCAATTCATCTATCCTATTTTGAACATCGTCCATGCCGCTGTTGGTTCTATAACCTCTGGCATGACGTTGTTCCATACTTCCCATTCGAGGGAAAATAGTGTTGTAATTTTCTGCTCTACCGTCACCATCCATATCGTATGGTTCGAACAATGTTTCAATATTCTCATCTCCTTCTTCATAGCGGTCTTTCGCTTTGAAAAATCTTCTTCCTTTGTCTTTTTGACCAGTTGCAGGAGCATTGAAGTAAGGGCCATAAAGCAAAGGACGATCACCATATTGTTCACGGGTAATATATCCGTAGAATTTAAATGGATCTTCAGGATTATTCATATCAATAGCTGGATTTGCCATACTGCGAACAATTACCATTGCATAAGAAGAATAACCAAATATGATGAATCCCATTGTCAAGAAAATCACATTCCAATTGTGACTTCCTTTTTTGTGTGACCAAACTAACAAATAAATAATTGCAGCAAAAACCAAAGCAATTGCGAAAATTGATCCACTGTAGAAAGGCA
>Ga0209500_10003882_pt1 | contig 10049 bp, 6 predicted proteins | sample S_140212_EF_Meta_FD_187323 | JGI IMG/M metagenome (GOLD analysis project Ga0209500, IMG submission 187323) | Freshwater microbial communities from Lake Simoncouche, Canada to study carbon cycling - S_140212_EF_MetaG (SPAdes) (version 2) | ecosystem: Environmental > Aquatic > Freshwater > Lake ...
TATAGGACCGCCGTATACGTTCGGCTTCCAGCAGCTCAGTGCAAACTGTGGCTGTATCGGGCCTCACGCCGCAGTGGATGTCAACGGCGTGGCGTTTTGGATGGGCACGGATGCGTTTTACGTGTTCGACGGTACAGTTAAAAAGCTCGCCTGCACCGTGCAGGATTACGTGTTTCAAGATATGAATCAGGTGCAGGGCACCAAGAATTTTGTAGGCTTGAACAGCCAGTTTAACGAGGTGACCTTTTGGTACTGCTCGTACACCTCCGACTTCATTGACCGCTGCGTGACGTTTAATTATCTAGAGAGTGTCTGGTCAATTGGCACCATGCCGCGTACTGCGTGGGTCAACACTGGCACGTATGCGAAGCCCGTTGGGACTCAATACTTGGCTACCAGCACAGCGACGAGCATTTCAACTATTTACGGTCTGACAGACGGACGTACCCTTGTTTACAGTCAAGAGACGGGGGCAGACGCAAACGGTTCTGCGCTTGAGGCAAACATTAAGTCTGGCTATTTTGACATAGGCGACGGGGACGACATGCTGTACATGAAGCGGTTTATTCCTGACTTCAAAAACCAAGTGGGTAACTTGAACGTGCATCTGTTGCTGCGACCATTCCCGCAAGCCACCGCCAGCCCTAGCTCGCTTGATCCTTACACCATTACGCCTACCACCGAGAAGGTGGACACCCGCGCTCGTGGTAGGCAGATATCGATGCGTATAGAAAGCACCGCGCTGGAAACGACGTGGCGGTTTGGCACCATGCGTGTGGACATTCAACCGGACGGTTTGAGATGAGCAAAATACTTAACGTGCGACTGCCTAACGCAACGCAAGAGACGTACAGCGCAGAGCAATTTAACCAGTTGGTGCGCTCGCTCGAACAGGTTATCTTTCAATTAAACAACACGTATACGCCGGTGGTGTCGGAAGACAAAGACCAAGCGCAGACGTGGTTCATGGGGCAATAATGGCGAATCTCTATAAACGCTATCTAACGTCGCTGGTCAGCACCGTCTCTACGACGGTCTTTACCGTCCCCACGGCAACGAGTGCGGTCGTGAAGTCGATATTGGTGTCCAACAGCAACGCCGGTTCGACAGTCGCCGAGGTGCTGATATCCCCTACAGGCGTAGGGAGCCATATAATCATCCCTGCGGAGACCATCGCAACAAAAGGTTTTGTTGATTTTGCAGCAGGTTGGGATCGAAATCCGAACGTGCTTGTCCTTGAAGCAGGCGACTTACTGAAAATTAAAGTCACAACGGCCGATGTTGTTGCTACAGTAAGCGTACTTTTGATTGACAGAAACTGATATGATTAATAACACTACGAGATAGGTACTACGATGGCAATCGCTGACGAAATGCAGGGCATCATGTCTCTCCCAGAAGAAACGGCTGCGCCGACTCCGGAGCAAACTGCTGCGGTAGATCAGATGCGTTCACAGTTATCGCCAAGCGAGATCAACACCGAGATGTTGGGAGCAGCCGAGGAAGCTGATCCAGCGACTGTAGCAGAATTCAAAGCCGAATTACAGGGTCTCCAGTTACCGCCCGAAGTGTTGGACATGCTTAACACGATGGTCGAGGAAATCCTTGACGCGCCACAGGACTATGCTGCCCTGCGTGAGAAGTACATGGCGCAGGGTCTTGAAGACCTGCTCCCCCCTGAGTTTGACCCCGCCTTCTTCGGCGCGTTAAACATGGCGATTGATCAAATCCGTGGTGCAAGCCCCACGGCTCAAGGACCAATGCCGTCTGGCGTAAACACCGTTGAAGACATCTTTACGTATAACCCTGCTACTGCTCCGGCTTCAATGCCACCTGAAGGTTTTGCACAAGGTGGCATTGCTTCTTTAGGGCGTAACGGCGATACGATGTTAGCGCACATCACCCCCGATGAGGCTGCAATGCTGCGCCGCAGGGGCGGTAGCGGATCGATAAACCCCGCCACTGGCTTGCCTGAGTTTTTTTCCTTAAAAGGTGCGTTTAAAAAGCTGGGCAGTGCGGTTAAGAAGTTTGCCAGCAGCACTGTCGGTAAGATCGTTATCGGTGCTGCGCTTTTCGCCGTTAGTGGAGGAGCTGCGACTGCCCTGTTGGGTGGCTACGGCTCTGCCGCCGTAGCGGCTGGACAAGGTTTCATAGCGGGTGCAGGCGGCAACCTCTTAGCCGGTGGCAACCTGAAAGACTCTTTGAAAGCGGGCGCAAAGGGCGCACTGACCGCAGGAGCCTTAAAAGGGATTACGCAAGGTGCGTCTGCGTTTAAAGCGATTCCTAAAGCCGTCCCTGCTGAAGTCCGTGACGTTGTTGCAGGTGTTAAGCCGGGTGAGACAACAGCGTTTCCTGTTGAAGCCCCAACTAAACTTCCTAGTACCCCATTGGCGAGTCAGGTTAGTACAGGAGTACAAGCACCTGTAGTAGCACCTCCTAGTGCTTATACCAGTTCTTATAAAACGCTCTCTAGTCCGGGCGGCATTCCGCTGACAGGCCCTAACTTTGGCGTAGCGACCGCACCCTCGGCGGTTACTACGGCTGGAGCTGCCGGAAGCAGCACACCCCCTACTGGCTTCGTTGGTAACGTAAAGGCTGCGATAAACCCCAACGACGATGTTGGCATCATGAAGGGGCTGAACAGGGCGTTTAACCCAAGTGAAATAAAAGCGGCAGGTATACCCGGCGCAGAGAAGGCCTACGCAGACACATTTCTTAGAACCAACTCAAAAGAATTAGCGCAGAAAGCTTATGATGCTGCCATGCCCGGAATGATTCGCCAGTACGCCCCCCTCGTTGCCACAGGTCTTGGCATCATGGCCGCTACCGGTGGCTTTGACGCAGAGCAGCCAGAAGTGCCTGCGGGCTACGAGGACATGGTCAAAGGTATATCGCCCGGTCAAAAACTACTGACAGAAAAACCTGAACAGTACGGCTTGCGTTTCGGTGGGGTAAACACGACCTACGCCTACAACCCTGCGCAGTACGCTATGCCTTACGCTCCTTATGCCCCACCACCCACCGCGCCAGCAAGAATGCGTCAGGGCGGTGTTGCGTCTCTGATGGGCTACAAAGAAGGATCGCCTGCCTCGTACCCCCGTAAGACGGGACACATTGCTGGCCCCGGCACAGGTACCTCTGACGACGTACCAGCGATGTTAAGTGACGGCGAATTCGTGTTCACAGCTAAAGCGGTGAGAGCCATGGGCAACGGCTCACGCCGTGCCGGTGCCAAGCGCATGTACGCAATGATGAAAAATTTAGAGGGTCGCAAAAATGGCTGATATGACGTACAGCACGAACTACGTTCGTGAAGCACCGGAAATCGAAGCCTATAAATTAGGGCTTATTCAGGAAGCAAAACGGCTGTATAACGACCCGATGAACTTGCCTGCCGTTGAAGCAGCAGGGCTGTCCGCGACCCAGCAACAAGGCATCGACTTTGCCAAACAAGGTGTTGGCGCGTTTGAGCCGTACCTGCAAGCCGGATCACAGGGCATCACACAGGGCATGGATCTCGCGCAGACAGGCGCACGAGCCGCTGGCGCAGTATCCACCGCCCCACAGTTTCAAGAGGCGCAGAACGTACTGGGTCGCGCTGTGCCCGTATTGGGGCAAGGTATCGGGGGCATCTTGACCTCCGCGCAGGGCTATAACCCGCAGATGGCGGCTAATTACATGAACCCTTACCAGCAGCAGGTAACTCAAAATGCACTGGAGGAAATGCGTAGGCAGGCTACTATCGCGCAGCAGGGTCAGGCGGCACAGGCGGTTAACGCCGGTGCGTTTGGCGGTACACGCGAGGGCGTACAGCGATCCGAAATGGAACGAAACGTCCAAGATCAAATGCAGCAGCGCATCATGCAGGATTACGCACAAAATTATGCACAGGCGCAGCAGGCGGCGATGCAGGGTTTTGAGTCACAGCAACAGCGTCAGTTGGCAGGCGGTCAGGCACTTGGGCAAGCGGCCACACAGTTCGGTCAGTTAGGACAGGGCATCGGCGCGTTGACCGCGCAACAGGGCGGTCTGGACTTGCAGAAAGCCACCACCTTCGGGCAACTGGGCGAGGCAATGGGTCAGCTCGGTACGCAGTACGGCGCACTGGGTCAGGCGAATCAGCAGTTGGGTGCAGCAGATACCAACCTACTGATGGGCGTAGGGGGCATCGAACAACAGAACCAACAAGCGCAGCTCGACGCGATGCGCGCAACCGCGACGCAAGAGTCGATGGCTCCGTACCAGCAGCTCGGCTTCGTGAGCGACATCTATCGCGGCGCACCGACAACACAGATGGCACTGACCGCGCAGAGCGCACCGAGTGCTAGTCCGCTACAAACCGCAGCAGGTCTTGGCATAGGCGCGTTGAGTGCCGCTGCTGGGGTCAAGTCTCTTGGAATAGCATAGGAACTACCGATGAAATCAAAAGTGCTACAACGCAAGATGTTCCGTGATCCGAGCGAAGATGAGAACGTGGGCATCATGCAAGGGTTTATGGATTCCCTCGAAGAAATGCTGACGGGCGAAGGGGACATGTCGGAAGAAGAAGACGACAGCCCTAGCGGTGCGCCTGATCGCACCCCAAGATCACCTGAGATTCTGATGAACACCATGCGTGGCGATATGCGTTCTGTTGACGCTCGCGTGGAAGAATTAGCGGACATGGTCGGCTATAATGCTGCCTCTAGTACCCCGCTCGAAGTGCTTGCATTGCTCCAACCCGTGTTGAAGCAGCAGGGCATCGCTGCCCTGCCAACCAGTTCTGCAATGCCTCCTTCCCCTGCGATGGCCCCCCCGCCTAGCACGTCGGTTCCTCCCGTTCCGACGCAAGGGGGAGGTATTGCAACTTTACCACAAGGCGACATGGGCCAAGGCCCATCGCCCATGGATATGCCCATGCAGATGGCGGATGGTGGGGTAGTGCAACATTTTCAAGCTGGAGCCTACGTCCAGCCTTTTAGAGCAGGGGCCGTTAATCCTATAGACTTAGAAGCACTCCCGGCCCCCACAGATGAAGACAGTGCTTCGTATTTCCCAAATGATCTTATTCAACTGGGAATCGGTCGCCGCGAGACCTTCCTTAATCGAACACCGGAGCGCGTTCCGCCGTTGCAAGAAAAGATGGATGAATACGCCCCTATCTACAGGACACTAATGGGGGAAGACGGCGAATCTGCAAAAGCACAACTGTTGTTTGCACTCAGCCAACGTGCGTTGAATTACGCGGGTAACGTCAATGACCAAGGACAAGCTCTACGTGGTTCACAGGGCGCACGTCTTGCAGGGGCCTTCTCCTCAATGCCTGCTGCTGTCGGGGCACTTGCCGCTGATAAGCAGAAACAGGACAGAGCCATTAATCTTGCCGCCCTAGAAGCAGGACAACGCGACATCGATAGCATTCGTGCAGCGAACGCCAAACAAGGCAGTGAACAGACACAGGCATGGCTGGACATAGCGAAGGGAAAACCCACAGACGTAGGCGGGCTGCCCACCGCAGGACTTACTCCTGCACAGCAGTTAAAATTATTTTCACAGTATGGCGAGGCGTATGGAAAGGGTGAAACCTCTCCTGAAATGACACGTGCGATAGAGGCTTCCATGACTGACTATACGCAACGACGCGAAACTATCGATGAGCTGGGGAGGAAGGTACTTATATCTCCCGTCCTACCACCGTTTATGGTTGAGTTTACAGCACAGCGTCAGGCACTCTTGGGCGGAGATGCAGTGCCTACTACACCGTCTGCTGCCGGTTCGGGACAGGGAACACCGTCTGCCAGTTCGGGACAGGGAACACTGTCTGCTGCCCCAGTTACCGCTCGAACTGATTTTAGTAGACCTTTTGTTCCATCTAGCCCAATAGATAATGGGGTTGATGTGGTCTACACTGACAGCTTGCAAGCTACCAATATGCATAATGCTGGAGCAGGGGCGGGACTTATTCCCGGCGTGTCTGCTTGGATGGGGCAAGCACCTTTGGTAGGACCATGGTTATCAGTGCAACTGGGCAATAAGACGGAAGATGAAATAGCCAAGCGTAATTTTCTTCAGTCCCAAAGTAGTGCTATTGTTAATGCATTTCAATTTAATCCACGTTTTCCAGAAGGCGAGCGTGTACAAATCCAAAAAGATATTAATACCCTCCCGGGGCTATGGGACAACGAAGAAGCCTACAAAAAACGATTAGCGGAGATTGATTCTGCACTGGAAAATCGCATGAGTCACCAGTTATCTGTCTATAACGATGCCTCCAATGCTGACGTGGTTAGACAGGGCGCAAGAGAAATGATAAATACCATGCATTTCGCACGTACTACATTGGGTGTTCCTCCCCGTATCAATAACGAAAAAGATCCCCGATTGGCAATGATGCCAGAAGGATCTCCCATGTTGTACCAAGGGGAGCAATCCTTCATGCCTGTACGCCTCACGGGGCCTGAAGACCCTCGGATACAGTCTCTGCCAAATGGCACGCCTGTTTACTATCAAGGACTTGGTTTTGGACGTATACAAAGACCAAACGGAGGGCAGTAAGCATGGCCGAGCAAGCAGCAGCACCTAGACAACAAGAACCGACTACTCCCTCTTTGCCGGGTGTTGTATTTAATCGTGGCGTTAGTGCAGCCCAGTTATCAAGGCCTCCGGTAACTTTCCCTTCTCCTGTTGAAATAGGCACGGGAACCACTTTGCCTGCTGAAACGGGCACAGAGGACTCTATACTACCGGGGGTATCCTTTGCGGGAGACCCTGTTCTCCCCAACCAGCCCATTGTGGAAGGCATACTTCCTTATCCGACTGTAGCTAGTGACCCTTTTGCACAGATCTATCCGGGTACCTCTGATAAATGGAAAACCGCAGCGGCACATGCCGCCACTGCTGCAATTGAAGGTGCTCCTACAACTGCGGGAATGACAGCAGGGATGACTCTCGGGGCAGTCGGCGGACCGCCGGGGATATTGGCAGGGGCCATTATAGGGGGTGTTGGTGGTTATCTTTTTGGCGAAAAAGTGGTTAGCCCAATAGTGCAGCAAATGGCGGAAGACCCTGCTTTTCTAGGAGGGTATGCAAGAGACCCTCTTCTTTCTCCACTGGTTCCGTGGGCCGAGGGCGGCGAGACGGCGGGCGCGGGTATTGCCACTGTCCCTGTCGGATATGCCATTCCTGTTATGAAAGGAGGAGGTGTTTTTTCCCGATTTTTCTCAAACGTAGGGACATCTACTCGTGCAAAACCCTTATTAGCCGCAGCAACGGAGACAGTGAAATCAGCGGCCTCTGGAGCAGCGGGAGGTACGGCTGTTTACTACAACCCTGAAAACCCCGAACTGCGCCTTGGTGCTGAAATAGTGGGGGGATTTTTTGGCCCTCCTACCACATTAGTCACCGCCTTAGCATCAATAGGCTCGGTGAAGGACGTTGCAAGAAATGCCATGTCGTCAAACCGAAGGGCAGCGACGGATATCTTAACTAAACTCTTGAGAGACAGCCAGATAGACCCCAACGTAATAGTTCAACAGCTTAATGCCCCCCGTTTAATTGCAGAAACGCCTACCGTTGCACAGATAACAGGATCTCCTCTTTTTGCCCAATTGGAAGCATCACTGGCTCGAAGCGACGTGCGCTATGGGGAAGCCATTGCTAACCAAGGAAGAGAAGCCTTTAGTGCCTATCAGGTACTTGTTAAACAACTTACTGATGTGGGAACCCCTGATTCGCTTCGAACGGCTGCCGAAGTGCGACAGCAGTCGTTTGATGATTTATTGGCTGCCCGCTTAAAAGTAGCAGAAGAAAATGCCTCTAATGCTATTGTGGGGCTTACACGCACCCCCGGTGCTGAAGTTCGAGAAGCGAGAATTCTACAATCAAGTCTAGACGATGCATTAAAAGACATGCGGGGTGTAGAAACCTCTTTATACAATGCGGCAGATCTGGACTCCTTAGTCATGGGTTGGAAAGGAGGGAAAAGAGTATATGTTCCACGAACATTGTCTACCGAATCCACTACTCGGACGTTCTTAGAGATAGCCGATCGAGCATACAGCGGGACGGGGGTGTTCCCGAAAAACATTCAAGATATGATGGCGGATTTTGGGGTTAACCCAGAGTCCATTGCCCGATACAGACAAGGCAAGTTAAGCCCTACCTATATTGATCAGAAGAGGAAGGTTGGTAATGCTGCTGTCCCCCCGGATGCTTTCTTTAAAGTAGATGGGGAAAGCGTTATTCCTACAAGGGAAGTGGGAGACCTAACTAGGGCACGTACTGAGTTGTTGGGTCTTGCTCGTGCAGCGGCGGCTGGAGAGGATGCACAGCTTGCGGGCATGTACTCCACAATGGCAAGCTCCCTTCTGGATGACTTAGATACCTTACAAATACCCTCATTTAACGACGCACGTACATTTTCACGTAAGCTGAATGACGTTTTTACCCGTACCTTTGCAGACAAGATATCAGCTACTACAACGTCAGGTGCTCGGCGCATGTCCCCCGAAGAAATGATCCCAAGACTATTTACGGGTACTGGGGACATGACGGCTCGGCGCATGTTGGATATGGAAGAAGCTGTGGATCTAATGGGGGACGAGTACTCACGTGCGGTTCAGTTGTTTGGACGCAACAGCCCAGAGGCTAAAAAGCTTCTGCCTCTTGCAGAACAGTCTGCAACACGTGTAGCGTCTGTTAGAGATGCCCAGACACGTCTACTGCGGTCAGCCGCAGCGGATTCAATAGATCCCCTAACAGGGCGTGTAAACCCGCTGTCGCTTACTCGATTCGTCAACGAAAACGAAACTATATTGCGCAGACTTAACCTGTATGACGAATTGCAGGATGCAACTACTGCCGAACAAGCATTGCGAATGGTGATTGATCGCAATAGTGTGCTTTCCCGCGCCGTTGCTAAAGACTCAGCTTTCGCAAAAGTTCTTGTGAAGGAAAGCCCCACTGCTGTTGTTGCAACAATGTTGGCGGGCAACTCCCCTGTTAGAAGCATGCGAATGCTTTTAAACACGGCACGTCGAGGGGGAGGCCAGCAAGCGGTAGATGGCCTAAAATCAACCATTTTTAATTTAGCGTACAACAAGGCCACACGTGGAGGGAGTTTTGATCCTGCTACCTTTGAAAGCGTATTGCTTGAGCCTATTGCACTTAATCAGCCCTCCATCATGACTCTGCTTTACAAAAGCGGTGCTGCTAATTCCGCAGAAACAGGCCGCATACGTCAGTTAGTAGCGGCTATGACTAACATCCAGAACGCTGCCAAAGCAAAACCCGCTTTAGTGGAGGAACTTGCAAAAGCGTCTCCCCTAACCGATCTTTTAATTCGAGTAGGGGCATTGCACGTGGCTTCCGCCGCCATCCCAAGAGGCCCGGGCGCATTGTCTGCGGCAAGTGCCGTTGCTAGGGCCGCGAGCAATTTCTTTGGGCGCGCCCCCCAACTCTCGCTACAGGCACTGCTCAAGGAAGCTACTCAAGACCCAGAGTTGATGCGTGTGTTACTAACAGAAGCCGCTACTCCCGCAGAAGCGTTGAAAATTCGATTCTTCCTGCAAGGCTATCTCCTGCCCGCAGCAATTAATGAGCTTGAATATGATCCTGAAAATCCACCCATGTATGAGTTGGCCCCGAGTGAAATCGAGTCGCCTTTAAACAGAATGCCTCCGCGTACACAAACACCTGCCCCACCTACCCGTGGGGTGCCCAATAACACAGCTCCTGCTGCTGCCGCACCGCCTCCGGCTACAACTGCACCCCCACAAGCCTCTGCTCAACCGTCTAGCAGAGACATGTACCGTCAGCTCTTCCCACTAGACATGGCATGATAGGTCTCTACGCGCTGCAACCACTCTTCTTTGTAGCGCGTAAATTCCCTTCCTGCACTGGAGTACTCCATGGTCGTGCCGTCTTGGACAGCCATCAGGACTACCCCATACTCAATTGAAGTCCCGTGAATGATGTCGTGCGCCAGCGCATACGCCGCTAACTGGTGAAAGTAATCGTTTATCCACTCTTTCTTCTTTGGCTTGTTACTCTGCTTAAAGTCGATAATGGCA
>Ga0209500_10003883_pt1 | contig 10049 bp, 10 predicted proteins | sample S_140212_EF_Meta_FD_187323 | JGI IMG/M metagenome (GOLD analysis project Ga0209500, IMG submission 187323) | Freshwater microbial communities from Lake Simoncouche, Canada to study carbon cycling - S_140212_EF_MetaG (SPAdes) (version 2) | ecosystem: Environmental > Aquatic > Freshwater > Lake ...
AGTATTTTTAATTGGTCCATACCATTTTATATCTTTCTTTTTATTTTATTTTTATGAAAAAAAATCGTGAAATTATAATTTCACGATTATATATTACTATATATGATTTTATTTTTTGTATATTTTTGTATATTTTTGACCCGGTAATTTATAGCTCGGCCACACAGATTTCCTCGGCGAATCTTCTACAATCGGGGTTCTTACAATCGGTCAAGTACATCAATGTCATTTGATTTGGTTTATTCCCCTGAGAATAAAGATATCGCGCGATTTCCAACCGGTCCATTCGAATAGCATAGTTGAGAATGATTGTGCTAGAAGCCATTTCATGATCTTGGCCGCTTTCAAAGATTAATCGGATTATTTCCAAAGAATCCATCTTACACGCGATTTCTAGGGCCGTTGAATTTATCTTGCAACCCTGTTTTAATAGGTAGACTGCGCAATTTTCTCTACGGTTATCCATGGCCGCCTTCAATATATCCTTGTTTTTCCAGTCCGTACCGACATTTTCTTTTAAATAAGTCAGCATTGCCACATCATCATTTTTGACAGCCTTGAAAAGCGCAGCTGTTCTCCATTTGAATGATTGTTTTACTTCAGGAAATATACTGAAAATGTATTCGAGAATATGAATATGCCCATGTTCAACTGCCGTGAATAATGATTCTGTTTCTGGACAGAATCCTACATCTTCGACTAGATACTGAATAATCCCCATTTGGTTCTTTATGATAGCTACCTTCAGTAGTTCATATGGCATTGGATGTTCGATACAAATTTTTATGGCGGCGTATTCGGAGGTTTTTGTCAGTTCGAAGAAGTGAGCGAGAGGACCATTCCCTGATTCCAGCTCAAATAACAACGGTTTAAGATAAGAATTGTCCCTTGCAAAATCGTAAAACTCGCGAGGAAATCTGGGTAGTTGCATGTAGATATACGTATCGAGCATTTTTAATAGGTCGTGTAAATCGCCAAAGACAAGGTCTAACTTCAATGGATGAGTTATAAGACATTCATCTTCTGGTTCGTCTTCGCCGATGTTCTCTCGTAAATCTTTGGAGAATCCTCCTTCTAACCAAGCGGGAAGTTGCGAAAGTTTAATAAAGTTCATTTTGAGTATAGTGAAGGTGCTTTAGATTTATTAAATGAAAAGCGAATCAATTTTATTTGTCATAATAGTATATATGACAATTACTTCTAAACCAAATAATAAATCTAAAAAAGCTCACAGAGTTAGTTTTTTAAAAGAAAGTGATAAAAACCCATCAAAAGATCGTGTAAAATTTCCAGAAGGTAGACGGTGTGATGCGCGATATATGATTCATTTAAAATTTTTATTCAAGTTAGTATTTAATCCTCCTACAGTTGATATTACAAATGAAAAATGTCCAGATGATAACCAATACCAAGTTTTTGAAGATGGTAAATATATTTGTCTTCCAATGCCTAATAGAAATGACTCAGAACAATTATTAAAAATATGCAACGATTTATACAATTTTCTTAATTTTATAATAAACGAGATGTTAAGCGTTCCGTCGGGACATAATTTCAAATCTCTACAAGATAATATTAGAAAATTAATAGCGATTAGAACAAAAGTATTAGATAAAATAAAAAGTATAATTGATAATAGAGGAATCGTAAATATTTCTGAAAGAGTTTTTTTTGAACATGATACCCTTGGAGATAATTTTAAAATTAGGCTTACTAAAAAAATAGAAGAGACTGCTCTGCTATCAGGAGATACAGCGAATAGATATCCACCAAGTGCTGCTGCTACAGAAGCTGAAGTTAAATCTTATTTATCATCTCCATGCACTATACCTAGATATGACCCAACTGATTTAAGTGACAATGAGGATATGTATGGAGGTTTATTTATAAAAAAATACAAAAATAAATCAAGAAAAAATAAATCAAGAAAAAATAAATCAAACAAAAATAAATCAAGAAAAAATAAATCAAGAAAAAATAAATCAAACAAAAGAAAATCAAACAAATCAAAACGTAAACAGCTTCATTTTATATAAACCCAATAATAAAAGACGCAGTCGTCGTTGGTTCTTCTAATATTCCTTTATGACACATATGAGACTGTCATAAAGGGTTTATTCCTTCGGAATATGAAACGGATATTATTCCTTCGGAATATGAAACGGATGTTTTTTCGAAAGCGGGATTTTCAGTAAATAGAGGCCCAATAAAATGAGAACCGCCCCAAAATATTGAAGATAATTCTCGAATCGTTCACCCAAGACAAAATACGCATACAGACTTTCGATCAAAGAGCTCGTGCCGTCCCAGGCATTATTCACCATGAGAACCGTAGACCCCTGTAGATTGATAATCAGCAGGATGACCACGCCAATGTATCCGGCGACACCTAAGCCTAAATAACCGACGCCCTTATCATTGGCATATTCTTTCAGGGCCACATCGCCTACAATTTCCGTGAAAGAAAGGGCTAAAATCTGGGGCAAACTCATATATAATAGGAGGGGGTTCTTTTTTTACGTCTGGTTTGGTTCTTTTTGTTGATAGGCTTCTTCTTTGTTCTTCCTCCCTTGTTTTTTGTGAGTTCTTCTAATTTTTTTTCTAATAATCCTTGGATTTCTGTGTTGTTAGAACGTCTTGCGTAATACAAAGCGTTTTTTCCATATACATCTATTACATTCAAGTTTTCAATGGATATACTCTCCAGAATCTTTTTTACAATATCGACCTTTTGATTTTGAACGGCCCATAGGAGAGGGGAACGAATAACATCATCCTCCAATAAGTCACGCCCAGTCACATTTACATCCGCTCCCTTGGATAACAACAACAGGATCAGTTCGTCATGGTTGATTTTCATCGCTTCTAAAAGAGCGGTGGTTCCAGCATCTGATTTAATATTTATATTCGCTTCCCAAGTTTTTATGAGAACTTTCCAAGTTTTCATTTGGTTGTTTTGAATCGCCATCATTAAGGCCGTTTCACCCTGACTATCTTGTGCGTCTATGTCAGCACCCTCTCTTATAAGGATTCCTATTACTTTGATATGACCCTTTTGTGAGGCATACATGAGCGCCGTCTTACCATTTATGCCCTTATTATCCACTTTGGCCCCTTTCTTTAGTAACATTTCAATAGCACCCACATGATCACTGTAGGAAGCAATCATGAGAGGTGTAAAACCGGATGTTGTCATACATTCGATAGTGGCCCCATTCTCTATCAGCGTGTCTATGATCTCATAATATCCTTTCTTGGAAGCAACATGTAGAGGGGTCCAATTGGACCCATAGGGGGTGTTATCATCCCGGTGTCCGTCTATTTGATTCACCTTCGCGCCTAAATCCTCAATCAAATGTTCGACCGCGAAATTGTTCTTTTTTTTAACGGCCTCGTGAAGAAATAAATAAGTAGGATGTTTTAATATGGTCATAAAGACGGTTTCATTGTTTTCTTTTAAGGTTGTCATGGATTGGATCTTCTTTCTACGCGACTCATCACTTAAATAATATTTCTTTGTGATAAATCTATTCAGTTTTTTGGTGATTGTATCTTCTAGGGTCGACATATATTATATCCCGAATAAAATACCTAGAGAGGTTTGCCAAGTATACTCTAATGAACTTGCCGGTTCTCCCATCGGTCCAAAAATGTCTAGATTCGTTTTATCAATCCAGGAAAATCCCCCATCTCATTTTTCATGGACCCTCGGGTTCGGGAAAACGAACGATTGTGGAGAACTTCCTTTCGCAAATCTACGGGGGCGATAAAGCCAAAATGAAATCGAATATCATGTGGGTCAATTGCGCCCATGGAAGCGGGCGCGGGATCAAGTTCATCCGCGAAGACCTCAAATTCTTCGCCAAGTCGAACATCCAGTTCAATTGCGGAGTCATGTTTAAGACCATCGTTCTCTTGAACGCCGATTCTTTGACGACGGATGCGCAATCGGCCTTGCGTCGATGTATCGAACTCTTTAGTTTCAATACCCGGTTTTTCATCATTGTCGAGAACAAAGACAAATTGTTGAACCCGATTTTGTCCCGGTTTTGCGAGATTTATGTTCCGGAACGAAGACACGCCGGTAAGGTTCTCAATCTTCATCAACATACGATCGAACAAGCCTTCCCTTTAGACGAATGGAAACGAGGGCGTCAAGAGGCGTTCGGCAGCTATATGAAAGGGGTCGAAACGATGAGTCATAAAGATTTGGTTTCTCTGGTGGGTTCTCTCTATCAGGCCGGGTATTCTTGTCTGGATTTAGTCGAATGGTTCAAGGATACCCTTCCTACATTGACCACTCCGGAAGTCGTCCTGTGTTTTCATCGGATCAAGGGCGAGTTCCGTTGCGAGAAGTTGCTGATGCTTTATTTGCTGGATTTCGCGTTTTTGCGTCCAAACGGAGGTTTGGAAAATATAGGGGGTATGTAAATGGACGATTTTGTGCTCTCGAATTTACACGAAGCGAGGAATGAGTGGTGTAGTCGTTTAGTCAGTATTTTCACGCCTTTAGTAGTGGAGGGGGTGAAATCGATTTTCAACGAGGCGTGGAAATTGTGTGTGGAAACGGACGAGGTCAATAAATACCTGATGACGTTCCAGAATCTGTTGTCGCGTATTCCAAAATGGAACTCGGTCATTGTGGAAGAAGAGCGGAAGCGGATTGTCGAGCGGAGCGGGTGTAATTATTTGGAGGATTTGATTACCTGCGTTCATATTATCCAGCTGAAAGTGCTCACCTCGATTCGTGTGGGGAACAAGCAGAAGAAGATTGATATCGCGATTCCTAAATTGGATGCGTTTATTCACAAAGTGTATATTCATGTGGCTAGAAAGGCATACTCTAATGTCTATTTGTTTGAGAAGAACATTTTGCCATTGGCTATGCAGAAGAACATGCGCGAATTGGAGATAATCGTTCAAGAATGTATTCTGACGGCCATTCGCGAGAGTATTCCTACGGAGGAAATCATCAAGGCATATATGGATGAATCGACGGAGCATGAGGAAGAGGTCGTTATCGAGAACATGGAGGAACCGGTTCTTAGCGAAGAGGTGAAAGAGACGGCTACCGACTCGTCTGTCGACTCGTCTGCCGAAGCCCCTAAAGAAGAGGAACCACAAGAAACCGTTTTAGGGATTCGCGATTTGAATGACGAGCCGGTTTTAACCAAGTTGAAGTTCAACGATTATGATTCCGTCATGGATGATGAGAATAAGGTGGAATCGGTGAGCGCGCCAAAGACGATTGAGAGGTTAGAAGAGATTAGCATGGAACGGGCCATTCAGCGTCGATTGGAAGAAGAGGAAGAGCTGGATGACAAGATCAAAATCCATACCGATACCATTCCATTGGATGGGCTAGAGGTTCTCGACCAGGGCAATGATTATGTGAGCTTGGATGATATTGAGGAACTCATGTAGAGTAGGGAACCTACGGTTCCCCTACATGAGGCCCGAAGGGCCTCGGCCGTGCGCCCGAAGGGCGCACATGACCCCCTCCCTTCTCCCTTCTCCATTCGGGTTCCTGTAAAAAGTCATAAAGGAATAATCCTTTATGACAAAATAAGAGAACCTATGAAAAAATATTGCTCGGGTTCTTCATATGTGTGTTGTGTCATAAAGAATATAATCCTTTATGACCTATTTGAATATTCCCTTGGAAGGGGCCCTACCTTATTTACGCGAGCGCGTTTTTGAGGAACGGCTCTTGCGACTACGATGTCGGCGGGTTTTGCGTTTTCCTCCTATCCAATCCTCCAATGCTTTATATTTTAGCTCATTACATTCGAGTTCTGTAAACGAAGCATTACTATTAATCCGGGCTGGCTTGGTGTGGTTTTGTGGTGTTACTGTACATACACCTTTTAATAATTTGTTCACTGTTTTCAAATCATTTGCTGGATCCAATGGAGAGATTCCACATTTTTCTTTAAAAGCTTTATTATATTCACTTCCACTGTAACTACTTGCTATATGAAAATAATCCATACACGCTAATTTTTTAAGTTTCACTTCATCCTTTGGGTTTTCAAGAGCTTTATTATATTTTTTTATCACATATGTCTGAAGTTTTGATAATTTTTCATCAAATATTTTTTTCTTTTTGTAGTTTGTATTATCGGTTTGACATATATACGATATTATTGAATCAATTTTTGACAATAATGTTTTTAATTTTTTTTTAACAAAAAAATTATCCTTACTTTGCAATAATTCTATAAAAAATTTTTCTTTATCTGATACATATTCTTCATCCATACCCCCTATACAAACTCCTCACATAAAAACCCCAAGATGCGTCCAAAAAGAACGCAAAAAACCTCCTAAACATCATATGGAGAACCTTTTTTTATTCGCCATTTTCACGACTGCCTTTTTCGTTCTTTTAAAAATAGTAGAAATGAAAACTTTAGAGAAAGAGATGAAACCCCTCAAATTCGTTGTTCGCGATGCCGCCATGGCCTTCACTGCTTCTCTCGCCGCCGCTTTCGCCGCCTTCTACATGCGCGGTTCTGTGGCCGATTTCCTAAATATCGTCACAGAGAATAAAGTCCTTTCTACGGAAACCACGCAGATCTTCACCGACGCACCTGGGTTCTAATAAGGTTATCATAAAGGAATAGATTCCTTTATGACATTTCGTGAGAACCTGTATGGTTCTTTTCTAGCAGAGGGATATATATGTTCCGTTGGTTTCTCCTCCTCCTCCTACTTGGGGTAAGGGCTTTAGACCCCCTGACGACCGGGGTCTGGCTCAGTGGTGCTGCGTATTGTCCTAAAGAATTATATCCCACGATGAGTGTAGGGGCGGTCGGCTTCGTCTATAACGCCACTCTTCACAACGTGTGGAGTGACCTTCAAGGGTTTGTCGGTCGCGTTCTTCCGGGGCAGATCTGGGTCGTGTTTCGCGGGTCGTCTTCCGTCCGTAATTGGATACACGACTTGGAATTCGCTAAAGTGGGCTATGATTCCTTCCCCGAATGTGGATGCTCGGTTCATCGGGGGTTTTATCGGTCGGCTCTGGGGATTCGCAAAGAGGCGATGGATGCGGTCTCTCGATTGCTCGTGGATTTTCCTGGCAACCGGGTTTTTGTGACGGGGCATTCATACGGAGCCGCTTGTGCCCAATTATTCGCGATGGAACTTGCTCGAGGGGGCATTCATGCAGATCTGTATACCTACGGCAGTCCGCGTGTAGGAGATGGTCTCTATTCGACCTTTATGCCCTTGGTTCTCAGGCATGTTCGCGTGACACATGCCAGAGACATTGTCCCGCATGTTCCCCCTACAGAAATGGGGTTTTTCCATGGGACACAAGAATGGTTTGAAATGGGGGGTAGTCTGACCGAGTGTAGTGATATGGATGGCGAAGACCCGGCGTGTAGCGCACAGTTCTCCTTGCGAAACACAACGGTGGACGACCATTTGGTCTATTTGGGGCATTCGATGGATTGCGAAGCATAGTCATAAAGAAATATATTCCTTTATAACCTTATCTATATACTTGAATACGCTCTTCTCTTGTCTTGGGTATACTATTCTTTATGACAAACCCGCCGTCGGTTATTCTACAATAATGTTCATTTTCTTGCTCTAACCGGTTTTTATTGACTTCATATAGATCGTTGAATCTATTTGAAAGGGTTTTACACGCATACGAGTAGCAAGTTATAATGTATTTCAACATATATTCTATTTACACCTTTTAACCTTTCAATCGCCGATTTATATATCATAATTCTGCCTTCGGCAGAATTATTGTATATAAAAGGTGATTTATCGGTTACAAAGTAACAGTTACCTAATTACATACCAAGATGCCGACCCGAAGAGCCCTATAGCCCCCGAAGGGGGCATTGGGCGGGGAGGGGTCGGCATTTCACTACGTAGTAAATGTAAAAAGGTGTACAAAATTCCTGGAACAAAAAGGGATTAGATATACGAGGGAAGAGCGTCGATATCGATCATCAAAGCGCCTTCCGGTGGGTTTTCAACCGTTTCAAACGAGGCGAAGAGGGGATTTTTTAATTGGTCTTCTGGCGTTTTCCCATGAACGGTTCTCGCGATCATCTTATACAGCTTGAAATTGGGGTATCGTTCTTCCCCGTTCTTCATATAGAGAACATTCTTCCCATGATCGTCGGTCACCCAATCGATAATGGTTTTTTGAAGGAGGTCGGGTTCGAAATCGGGGTCTTGTTCTTCTTCTATTTCTAAAATGAAATCGTAGATGGAACATCCTAAACGGCACAAATCAAAACTCATGTTGGGATCGAGTCTAGGTTTCTTCTCGTTCATAAAGGGTTCGCAATTGTATTGGGTAGAGGCATCGCCTCCTGGGGCGAAACTGTCACTACAGAAGACGCGGCCTTGGAATCGGTAAATGGCGCGGCCGAAATCGATGAGTTTGAACATACGACCATAGGTAGGGACTTTGTAGGTTTTGCCACCGGCGACCTTATAATAAATGAACTCTTCGGAGGTGTCCACATACATAATGTTGTTGGTATGAAGGTCATTATGAGTGAAGGCGAATGACTTTTGATAGGCCATCAGAGTCATAATGACTTGGAAAAGGGCGCTTGCTGCCGTTTCCATATCGAGGGTGCGTTTCAAAAACAGGCGGTCAAGCGTTCCTTGGCATTTTTCGAGACAGATCATTTGGACGGGGAAATTGAAAATGTATCCGTTCAATGGAATTTCGGTTTCCTCTTCGGTTTCCGTATCGCTTTCGTCTTCGCTGTCTTTGTCTTCGTCGTCGTCTTTGTCTTTGTCTTCATCGTCTTCTTCATCGTCTTCATCGTCTTCATCGTCTTCTTCATCGTCTTCATCGTCTTCATCGTCTTCTTCATCGTCTTCGTCTTTGTCCTCTTCATCACTGCTGTAATTCACTTCACTATCATTGGAAGAATCCTCCGAAGAAACCACCGACTCTTTTTCATACACACAATCCTCCTGTATGACCTCTACGGAATTCTCTAGACTCACTACCTCTAGAGATTCCTCAGCAGAATCCTCTACCGAATCCTCTAGCAAAAGAACCTCGTCTAAAGAAATGCGCGAGCCCCCGTGAATATTCAACTTGTTTTTGTTATTGCGAGAACCGAAATTCGCAAAAGGGTTCTCCCCCTCTTCTAATTCATAGAGTTTAGACCGGTTCTCATTAAAATATTCGGACTGGATTAAATAATCCATATCATCCGCCAGATTCATCCTGTATTTCTTTTGGACCCCCACATACGACCCATAATACTCGATTCCATGCCAAAATCCGTGAGTATGTAGCATCTGGTTCGACAAATAGCAAAAGAAGTTGTCGATATAACTCGAGTTGTGAGGAGTCGACAGCTTTTCATGGCAGCCTCCTTCTAAAGAGGGTAAATCTAACACCGCCTGGGATTTGTATCGACCGATGAGATAACGGACGGGATCCAGAAGAGGCGCGAACTTGACAAACATCTCGCGACTTGCCTTTTCCGATCGCTCACTGTCCCAAACGGTGTTCAAATCGACCACATGATAGCGGTGATTGAATGCCACGGAATCGTAATTCGAGGCATTCAATTCGAAAAAGAGTTTATATAGGGGGTTATACGACTGGAAGGAAAGCATGTCGTAGGGCGGATATGTCGAGTCAGCTTCTGCCGCTTGTTTGGCTAAATCTTCTAAAAGGATTTTTTTCGGTTTGAAATAATTCAATTGGAATTTAGACATTGTATACTTGTCTTAATGATTATTTAAACGGGTTTCAAACGTGTAGAGGGACCCATGGTCCCCCCTACGACCCCCCCCTTGCCTCCGGCATGAGATACTATAAAGGGATTCATGGGTCTGTCATAAAGGATTCATTCTTTATGACAAAATAAGGAGAACCTACGAAGAAGTTTTCGTAAAAGTCCATTAAAGGGGGTTCATGGGGGTGTCATAAAGAATGAATCCTTTATGACAAAATAAGGAGAACCTACGAAGAAGTTTTCGTAAAAGTCCATTAAAGGGATTCATGGGTCTGTCATAAAGAATGAATCCTTTATGACAAAATAAGGAGA
>Ga0209500_10003886_pt1 | contig 10045 bp, 9 predicted proteins | sample S_140212_EF_Meta_FD_187323 | JGI IMG/M metagenome (GOLD analysis project Ga0209500, IMG submission 187323) | Freshwater microbial communities from Lake Simoncouche, Canada to study carbon cycling - S_140212_EF_MetaG (SPAdes) (version 2) | ecosystem: Environmental > Aquatic > Freshwater > Lake ...
CTAATGATTTAGATTGTGTTGCCTGTGATACAAATGAAAAAGCGCAAACACAGTAGTAGTATATGCGCTTCTTGTCTCTGTGTCAAGTGTATTTATGTCATCTGAGCAAACTCAAAGATTTTATTCTCGCCAGTTCGTGATCGTAGGATGCTTCTTCAAAAGTAGCGACGTTGTCACCTTCGTTGGTAGCTTTCTTGCCAGCCATCACCTCACGATATGTATCGCCGATAGTCTTACCGGTTGTCATAAGTGCTTTTATGTGCATGTTAGCGATGTCTGGATACTTGGTCATGGCTGCTGCTGTTTCCGGACCTAGTTTTCCATCAGCACCGAACTTTGTCAATGCACGAGGATCCTTAGCAATTATAGCCTTTTGCATGGCCTGCACTTTTGGATCAAACGGAATAGGTTTTATTTTTGCCAAACTTGTTCCTGGAGCAGCATCCGCAGCGTAGACCCCGTCGTCACCTCCGCCGCCACCACCACCGGCAACTGATTGATTAGCACGATTTAATACTTTGCCTGCAGGTGCTGCTCCGGCAGCCGACCTTGCCGCTGGTTGGGCTGCTTGCCCGGCAGCCTTGGGATCTTCATCATCGTCAGGAGAATCTTTGAATTGTTTTGCGCCCGGGTTGAATAAACTATAACCACCTATGGTTATATTAGGCATAACAGAGCCGGACCAGCGAGCCTTGGCCATACTGCCTTTTTCTTCGGGTGTGAAAAGATTTAGAGGAACACGAACCTGTTTATTGTCACCAAACTCACGCTTGAATTGCTCGCCTGGTTGCACATTCAACGCATAGGGTATGTATCCAGCAACCACATCAAATCCCTGTTTCGGATCCCAGTCTTTAAAGCCCATCTTGGTTGCAAATTCCTTTGCTCTTCTGGCTTGTTCTGATGGAGAGTAAGAACTGCCCATGTCTGGATTCTTTGACATGGATCCAGCTGTGTCTACTAGGTTATGAGGCATGACAAGTCTAGCACCGGTGACTTCGTCAGCATCAACCAGGTCCATGGTCGCCAACCACCCGTTATTTTTTGTGTTAGGCATCTCCCTGGGTCCGTAAGTGCCATCCGCACCTTTTCTCATGCCGCCCCACCTACCTTGCCAGTTCTGCCCGTCCGGGCTATAAAGATCGTATTGCGGCCATTTTTTGTGTTTCTGAAGGAAGTTTCCGTATTGAGTTTTTTCTGGCGGAAAGTATCCGTCGTCGGGACCGTTGTAAGGTTCTCGACCTTCGAAATCTCTATCGGGCCATTTTGACATAGGCTCGTTAACTCGGCTTGGGTCAGTCCCAAATTTCCAGCCTGGAGGTAGCCCTCCATCTCCGGCTTTTTCGTTCAAGCCTGCTAGTTTGAGTATGCGATCAATGTTCTCCATATCCGGCCTCTTTACTTCATCAATGCTTTGATTCTTGCCAGCTCTGTTTCAAACATTCTGTCTTCCATTGGTGCGGGTGTGGCGTTTTGTGTGGGTGCTGCTTTGTTACTGCCCAGATTAAATTTGTTTGTCAGTTGGCCAAAGTCTTTCAAGTCGGCTGCACGTTCAGCATCGTTGGCTGGCATCACATAACCAGTTGTTGTTCTATTGTTTTGACCAAACGGAACTGAGGTGGTGCTAGGAGTCACATTCTTGTTCACAAGGCTATTGGGGTTTCCTAGATTTAGATTTTTTGTTAGGTGGCCAAAATCTTTAACATCTTGTTCTCTTTCAGCTGCATTGGCCGGCATTACATAACTGGCTCTTGGATCAACAAATGGAAGTTGTTTGTCCTGGTAACCTAAGTCATACTCTGCTTCGTCCAGGCAGTTTTTCAACCCATGCTTTGGACAATATCGATTTTCCATGGTGTAATTGCATTCTCCTAAAGGTTCCGGAGTAGTTGTAGGTGATGGATTAGTTGTAGGTGGTGTGGGTGCTGGAGCTGTTGGAGTTGATCTCAATGCCATTTGCTTTTCAAGAGTATGTCCAGTAGGATCAGGTTCTAAATTGCCGTCGGCACCTGTGCGTAATGTAATCCCACCTTCATCAACCATGTGCGAGCCTTGTAGATCATCATAGAATCTCTGGCCGATCCATTCGTAAGGATCACCGGTGCGAGCCTTCTTGATACCGTAGGGCATGTCATCCTGATAGTAATCATACAATGCATCATACAGGTGCTCACTCATATCACCGTTGTTTTGCATAAAGTCTCTGACGTCACGTTGGTATGTTTTTATGATGTGATCTAATGTAGATCCGGTATCATTTAGCACATTTTCAGTTATTTCCATTCCGGCCAACTTACGAATTGAATCAAGACTTTCTGCTACCGGAGGTGGTGCTGGTTCTGTGGGTTCTGCGGGCGGAATAGGTTCTACTGGTGCTTCGGGAGTGGTAGGTTCGATTGGTTCTGTGGTTTGGAAACTCATTGCCAGTTCAGATAACTCAGGACTCTGATCTTTGTTGCGAGTGATCCAGGCCTGCACTAGAGGCACAGCATCTGCATCAGGATCTTCTTCGGCCATGCCTCCAAGTTGATCAAACAATGCATCATCGCCAATCAAGTCATACAATACATCTGTAACGTCTTGTGCATCAGGTCCTAGTGGGCGTGGCTGACTTAACCAGTCTTGGAGTTGAGTCATCTTTTCCGGAGTATCGGGCATGGCCCAAGTTCCTTCTACCAATCTGGCAGCCCATGATTCAAATATATCTGCTTCTTTCATAGCTTTTGCTTCCTGTTGTATCTTTGCCAACATAGGCAAAGCTGATTCTATACGTGGGTCGATGCGTGTTTCCACAAACATACCACGCAAGTCTTCTACCATGATATCACCTTCTGAAATATCAGCTGGTTTCCATGATTCAAAATAACGATTGTATCCACGGCTGGATGCCATGTGTTTCAAGTTGTGATTGAGTCTTTGATAGTATTGATCAGTCTCGGTGACCAGGTCACCGGCAGCGCCTTCAAACACACGACCTTGGTGTGCTCTGCGGAACTGGCTCAATACATTCAGTTGATTCACTGTTTCTGCGATGTGCTGACCGCGCATGTCATAAGGATTGCCACCTTGACGCACATGTTCTAACATAGCACGACCACCAGCCAACTTGCGGAATGGCAAACGGAATCGTTCACCTTCTACTGTTTCAATGAATAGACTTTCCACATAACGATAACGCTTGTCACCTTCGGTGATAGGACGGGTATGCTTGATCATTAGTCTAGCTTCTGTGGGCTGACCACTATAACTAACCTTCTTTGTGCCGTAGAAACTTTCTGTAAGTGCTGCTTGTCCTGCGATAGCATACTTGAGTTTGCTCAAGTTTTCTAGCCCAAAGCCGCCGCGAATCTTGCTGGTGCGAATGGCAAAGTTTTTGAGTTGTTCAAGGAATCCTCTACTGCCAGATTCCCCGTCTCCATACCATGCTTTTTTATCTTCTGGCTCCATGGTGCGACCTAGATTGTCGCCAAAATACACAGTCATGCCGCCGTTTTGATCCAGTAAGATCACCATGGTACCGTAGTTTTTGCCTGTGGGCCCTACCCAGTCAAAACTAAACATGTCTGCTTCAGACGCATCCGGAACACCACGCTCGTTTACAGCGGGTTTGCCAGTCTTGGTGCTGAGTGCATCCACGTCAAAGTCGTGGGTGATCAGCAGATCGTTTAGTTCGCTTGAGATTGAATTCTGTGCCATGATGTATTTAGTTGACTTCTACATCATCACAGAGATGAACGGATAGGGTTCGATAGTTTCAGAATCATGATCCCGCATCTGCTGGTCTAGTTCTATGTAGAAGTTCTGTAGTGTAACCAACATACGCACCGCTAACAATGTGGCCATGACCAAGTCGTCAGTTTCACCGGGTTTAGCAGCATAACTGGTGCCATGTGCTACAAAGTTCTTGAGTTCACTGATTAGACTCGCACTATTCACACGCATACGCCCAGACTCAATCAAGTTTTTTAGTTTAGAACACGCAGCAATTTTAGCTTTGTTTGTGGTGTTGTAGCCTTTGCGGAAACGGCGTGTGCTGGCACTAGCAGTATCGCTAAGAAAGTAGCCCTTGATGTTTTCTTCACCGTATTCTACGATAGAGATCAAGGCCGCTTCACCAATGGTGTTGTTTTCCACTGAGTAGTATATGCTCTTGTCATCTTGCACAGTGTCATATATGTGTTTGATGATGTCGGCCATAATACGCACTTGTTCTGGAATAGGAGTTTTGTTGTGCCTCCATTCGCCCACCTGGCGCGTGGTGTTGGCTTCAAAGATCTGTATGGCAGAGGGATCTCCGCCGGTGCCTAAACTAGGATCTAGTGCCACAACATACACTTGATCTTTACGGATGGGTTCAAACCAACGCACCTGTCCTGTTCTGTGTATAGGATCCTTAGCCGCAAGATCCAGTAGTTTGGCAGGAGCGATGAGTGTCTCATCGTTGATAACGAATTCGCAACCCATCTCGCGGCGGAAACGATCATCACCCAACTGTGCTCGCATGTTTTCGCCCCAAGCAGCATCACGGTCTGGATGTTCTTCCCAATAACTTCTATAGGCTTTGAATCCGTTCATGCCTACTGGTGTAGGATTGCCGTATTCATCTTCACACTTGTTGGCACCTTTCCACAAGAACGCAAACTGATCTTCGTCTGAGTTGGGAGTTGATGTAATAATTGCTTTACCACCTGTGGCCAGTGTAGGTGATATACTTGTCCAAAACTCTTTGGCAATAGTAGGACGCACATAAGCAAACTCGTCGGCGTAGAGTAGTGTAATACTCATACCACGACCTGTTGTTTCTGTTGTGGTGGCTGACACTATGCGTGAGCCGTTCTCAAAGTCTATGGATCCTTTGTTGTAGTTTGTGGCACCTGCTCGGATGTGATCTGGGCACAGTTCATAAGCAAAGCGGATACGCTGCATGATCTCTTGAGCACCGGTGTATTTGTGTGCAGCGATCAGGATTGTGCTGTCTGGCACAAACATAGCAAACCAAAGTATGTAACCTGCTGCCGAAGTTGATTTGCCGGTCTGGCGCGGCATCATGGAGATCGAGTAGCGGTAGTTGTGGTATGTGTGGATCAGTTTCTTCTGATAATCAAACGGATGATACAGCATCTTGCCCTGTGTGGGATGCTGGATATAGAAGAAGTTGTCCATGAAGTAGGCCGGACCTGTGTCGGGGTCAGCACATTTCAAGAACTCTTCCAGTTGTTGTTCTGTGAATTTCTGACGACGGTGTGGTGCCTTGATCAGCACCGTTTCATTAGCAGCGGCCATAGTCAGTTAGTTATGCGGATTTATTCGGATCGGCCACATTTGGCTCGTTTGGCTCGGGTTAGATCGCCAAAATCTACTGCCCATTCCGATCCAGGATTGAGTTCTTTCGCCGAGGGCGGAAATGCATAGTTCACTCTGGATTCTTGTTCAATCAAGTCCACTGGCACACGGAAACGAGTCAAGTCATTGCCCAGATTTGGATAAGGGGCCACATGTGGAAACATCCAGCCTGCTATCTCGTTGGTCTGATTGTTGATCACGATCTTGTAAAACGCATGTGGCACCACTACTCCCGAGCCGATGCGTTTGTCTTGTGCGTTGTATATGGCACCCACATAGATGGTGAAACTGTTGTTGTGTTGCACAGCCCAGCCACGCACACTTGTTTCCAGCAGTTTCCAGATGCCTCTGTTCAAACTGCCAGCCTGTGGTGCCATGTTGGTCATGAGGAATGATTCAAACTCCACCTGCGGATCCCAGGACAGGTCACCGTCTGGGCTCATGTGGCCTTTGTCGTAGCCGGTGCCGGCGTAGTCATCGGGTGTGGCACCACTGGGTATACTTTGATCACTAGCAAACGCATTGGTTCTTGCCACACAGCCTAATGCGTTTTTTGGTATCAGTGTGTATGTGACATATCTGGGTATCTTGGCTGCTGCATCGTATCCCACGAGATATGCTTGTCTACAGATTGATTGAGTGGCTATTGTGGCAGGCAGTCCATAAGGTGCATGCACAGCACAGGTTCTAATGTCCTGTGGCGGTCGTTGTGTCCAGGCATTTGCTGTGGCCGCGAGGAATATTAAAGAGATTGCTAAAAGTTTTTTCATAGGTTACCTTGGGTAGCCCCGGAAGGCTTTCACCGGACTTGTTTTGTCCACAAAACTGGGTTCTTGACTCTTGGCTGTTGATACCAGTTGCTTACCTCCAGGTGTTTGAGTCATTTTCAATGCTTGATCAATGATGGGTATCACTTGTTCATCCATGCCGGATATCACAGCATGTTCTCCAAAAGCAGTTTCGGATGTCCACGGAATCATGAAATCATTCACACCATCCTGAGCACCAGCATCTGATCTAGCCCGAGCCATGGCCACCGACAATCTATACGAGCCATAGGGATCGCTGCCGTTTACTCCGGGCAACACATAGGTATATCTCAAGGGCTCGGCTATTTCTGCTGGCAGGTGTGCCGCAGACTCAGTGATGAACTCTCTTGCTCTCATCTTGCATAGCCTTTGAATGCTTTGATGGGACTCACTGTGCTGGTGCTGGGGATTTCTAGGCTGCGAAGGTCACCGTGGTTGAGATCGTCAACTTCTGACCCGATGGCTTTGTATGCCATTTTCAGCATGTTGTGTTCTTCTTCAGTGTAAGGTGCAGCAATGTTGTAGCGACCGGCCCAGGATTCACCATCTATGTCAGGCACAAAAGTTCCATCGGTGCTGGCTGCTGCCATCATGATACGATTTAGTTCATACACTCGATCGGCTCGATTAGGATCAACAAATTTGTGTAGACCCACTGTGGCAAAACTTTTTGTTTTGCTGAGTCGGCCTACTGCTTGTCCTTCAGAGATGAACTCATTTGCTCGCATGTTAGATGCCGTTTGAGCCTGCTTTAGCGGATGATGCTGTGCCTAATGCGACGGCTGTAAAATTTGTGCCTGTTAAGATCAAATAGTTGCCTGCGCCCACATAAATTTCTTGGATGGTTCCATTGGGCACAGATACTGCATTGGCATACAAGTTGCCAGTGGCAGTGCTCATGGTAGCATTGGCAGGAACACCGTTGGCCTGTATGTAAGTCAGTTGTTGCACATTGACTTGATAGGTCACATTATTGCTTTCAGAATTGATCTGGGCTTTGTCTGTGGTCCATAACACATTGCCTGCTGTGTCCTTGATTACTTGAATAGCCATTATTTGTTATCCTTATTAAGATCTGCCACATTCACAGGACGGAACAGATTTGTGGTCTGACTCAGCACGCCGGGAATCATCACAGGTTGATTACGTACCTCTGAAGGTGTAGGTGCTGGCGGATGTCTTTCCGCCAGTCTACTCATTGTCTCTGCGTAGGTCTGAAATTGATTAGTCATGTTATTACCTAAGTCCTGCGATTTCCATCATGCGTCGCAGTTCGTGATCACCACTATATCCCATACGATCATCTTGTCCGGCGATCACAGGTGCAGTGGTTTGACCAGTTGATTTAGGACCGTCTAATCCACCGCTGTACATCATGGCGTCGTCGGTTCCTACTTCGTCTGTGGGATAGTCTGGTTCATTTTGTGTGGCATCTGTGTCACCGTATGCTTCGTCAACATTAGTGTTAGGGAACATTTTGTTTGATGCACTTGCTGGAATTGTTGCAGTGATTCTGCCACCGGGTTCTTTGGATTTGTAAACCCAATCGCTGCCAGCTTTGCTTACATTGACGCCGCCAGATCCGGTAACGCTCATGTCATTGGGTAGTTTAGGTGGTTGTTCTGCACCCCAACGATCTTCGTCCATGGTGTCATCGCATCCGCACGGACTAGATCCGCAGTCGGCACATGCTTCCTCGTCACCATGCATGTGATCCATATTGTACAAAGCATCCATATCTGAATCATCGCCAGTCATATCATGGATATGTTCATCACCGGAACCCATTCCTGCCATCTTCAAGATACCGGCCAACATCACTGCATCTTCATCTGTAGCGGTAACTGTTAGACTTTTTTTTGGACCGCCATGATCGTCATTGTTCATGGTCATGTTCACAGTCATTGATTCAGAGATCATGTTTTCCAATTGACGATTCAAACTGTCGTAGATGCCTTTGCCGTAGTTGTGACCGCCACCGGACTTGGGTGCGGCACTACTAGTAGCTACACTACCAGAACTGGTTGTTTCATCCACTTCTTTCTTCTTCTTGTGCTTTTCATCGTATTCGATGTCTTTGGTAACTTTGCGGCCAGCACGCTCAGCTTTGCTGTCTTCGCTACCACGACGCTTGCCGTGAATACCGTCTTTTTTCTTTTCGTCATATTCAATGTCCTTAGCAACTTTACGCCCAGCACGTTCGGCACGGCTATCACGCTTGTTGGTTGACTCTTCGCTCATTTCCTCGTCGTCTGTATCGCCGCTTTTTTGATTCTGCATGTAGTCATCCACAGCAGTCATCATGCCTTCGATCTTGGCCAGCTTGGATTGCACCCATTCTGGCAGATTATCCTCGTCACCTAGTATCTTTTCCAAGGCTTGTGCATGGCGCACCACAGTCTTGATATCGTCCTTGGCCATTTCGCCTTCGCGATCGTATTCACCTGAATCTTGTGGCTCAATCATGTCTTCGGGCATGTCGCCTTCTTTGGTCATCAATTTGCTTGTGCCACGATTGATTTTAGCACCAATCTTCTTGCCCATTCCAGCACCAACCTTGCGTCGGCCTACTGCGCCACTTGGCTCGTCGTCAGCACCAGCATCGTGTCCGGCACCGCTATAGTTGCCTTTTACTGCACGATGGCGTGTTACACCCGGTGTAGATGTATCAATTCTACCACCAGTACTGGATCTACGGCTAGTGGGTTCGTCGTCTAAGAAACTTTCTTCCATGTCACGATTACGGCCACGCACGGCTTTCTTCATGGCATTAGCTGCCACATCGCCTAGCATTTCGTCCACTTCTTTCTTGGCACCAACAATCTTGTCAGCAAAACTGATCTTGTCAAAAGGTTTTGCTAAAGCAGCAAATTTTTTTTGCTTAGGAGTCATTGGCACGCCACCTTCTCGCACAGGATCATCAATGGCCTGTGGAGGATACATTGCTGGTTTCTTTGTTGGTGGTGGCACAGTTTTCTTTGGTGGTGGCACAGTTTTCTTTGGTGGCGGAATAGGAGCACTGGCGCGTTGTGGAGAACGAGCAGTTTGCGCTGCGTTAAGAGTAGAGTAGTCGATTGGCTCATCCACATTTTGTGGAGTGGCATCCACTTCTCTCAAAGGATATTGTTTACCACCTACACGGACTTTTTCACCCGGTTGGATCCCATCACGCTTGGCTTTGACCACTGCACCCGAGAATGCATTGCCTTCGTCTGCCATTCCCATACTTTCATCATACTTGTCATACTTGTTGCGAATATTGCTCATGGTCTTGGCACCAGCATGATCTCTTCCGGCCTTTTGCAATGCCTTCATGCCTTGATCGCCATATTTCTTTTTGCCGATAGCAGCTTGGAATGCACTTTCATCCACGTCACTTTCCTTCATTGTGGCCTTCCACGGCTTGAGTTGAGCTTGATCAATGCTTTCTTCTGTATGTCGTAGCTTGTTTAACACAGCACCGGCCACACGCTTGCCTGCTTCCGCACTACCATACTTCTTAGCAGCACCAGCAGCAATTTTACTGAAGTTCTTGCCCGGCTTGCCAATGTCTTTGCCGGCAGCGGCTTTCTTGGCTGAGTAATCAGCGGCTGCTTCCATTAGCTTGTTGGGTGCAGGCTTAGCCGGCGCAGCTTGGACATCTTCAGCCAGTTGCTGTTTCTTAGCCAAGTCGGCCATCTTCTTGTTCATGTCGTAGAAAAAATAATCGCTCATGGTTTATCCTCTTGGTGTTGCGAAAGTAGCAGGCTTAGGCGTGCGTTTGATATCAGTCATTGGACTCTTTGTGTCCTGCTTGATATCATTGGTGGTTTTTGCTGGAGGTGTTTTGCCGCCGGCTACTGTGAAATCTGAACGATATGCATTTTGCAATACCGCATGTTTGTAAGGATCAC
>Ga0209500_10003890_pt1 | contig 10039 bp, 7 predicted proteins | sample S_140212_EF_Meta_FD_187323 | JGI IMG/M metagenome (GOLD analysis project Ga0209500, IMG submission 187323) | Freshwater microbial communities from Lake Simoncouche, Canada to study carbon cycling - S_140212_EF_MetaG (SPAdes) (version 2) | ecosystem: Environmental > Aquatic > Freshwater > Lake ...
CCGTGCAGCGATCACAATTGGATCGATTGTCTTATCAGGGGATGCACCATGCCCACCTTTGCCTTTAATTATAATTTCAACCGAATCTACATTAGCTTGCATGGGCCCTGATCTGTAATTAACATGGCCAGAGGGAAACCTGCCATCGCAATGAAGTGCAAGCGCAAGGTCAGGCTTGGGAAATTTAGTGAATAGCCCATCAAGAAGCATGGCCCGGGCGCCCTTGCCTGTTTCCTCCGCAGGTTGACCCACGAAAAGAATCGTTCCCTTCCATTGATCTTTCATCTTTGCAAGAACCGAAGCCACACCCGCAAGACAGGTGATATTGATATCATGGCCACAAGCATGCATGACGCCGACCAAATTTCCGTTATCATCTCGCACTTGAACTTTACTGGCATAAGGGATGCCGGTTTTTTCGATAAGAGGAAGGGCATCCATATCCGCCCTAATCATAAGCACTCGGCCTTTGCCATTTTTTAAAACCCCGACCACACCATGGCCACCAATACCTTCATGAACTTCGCACCCCGCAATTTTCAAAGCGTTTGCAAGCCTTTTAGAAGTAAGAACTTCTTTACCTGAAAGCTCGGGTTGTGAATGAAACTGCTGATAAAGCTCTGCAAGATTTTGGGCATTTGCTTCGTAGTGCTTTAAAATTAAAGCATCAGAAGCAACTGCAGCATGGGCTAAGTTCCAAAGAAGTAAAGTGAAGACAAACATGCGTGGCATCATAAGATTCCGGAATGAATTTGATTCCTGAAATAATCATAACCGGGAAGGTAAAGCTTATGATCTGCTAAAAAAGAGCCAAGGTCAAGGATTAGCAGATTGAATTAATCAGAAAGACTAACTGCTTGGATCTGAGTGTTAATTTTGTTGATTCCAACAAGAAGGATTTCAGGTTAGATCAAGCAAACTACAGAATTTAGTAGATGCACCAAGAAAATTTTTAAAATACGAGTTATCTTGAAGGTATCCCTACGAAAGGAAGTTACGTATCTTGAATAAATCCGGTTAGTATTACTAATTTGATTTCTATTCCTAAACGAGAAACGACCAAGAATCTGATATGAATTACGATCAAAGCAATCAACGAGATACCTTATTTGACCGTTTGAGTGGGTGTTTTCTAGGTGGCCCAAAACCTGACTATTTGCCAGGCGGTCGAACCGAAGCACTCCGCAAGCTTAATGCCTACGATCCGTCATCCTACGGGCGTACGCGTAATCATATCGAAGGCACTGTCTCCCAGCTTTCCCCTTACCTACGGCATGGCATGCTTTATTTAATAGAGGTGCGGGATCACCTGCGTTCGAAGTTCCCGAACGATCCAGCACGCTTTGAAGAATTCTTTCGTCAATTGGCTTGGCGTGACTTCTTCGAAAAAGTACTGACTTGGTACGGCCACGGGCTTGACGAAGACTTAGAAGAACCCAAGCATGGCGTTGCCCGATCATCCCGAATCCCCCTTGATGTTTTGAGCGGTGATACCGGCCTGCCATGTATCGATGGAATGCTTAGCGATCTTTTCGATCAAGGTTACCTGCACAATCATGCCCGCCTTTGGTTTGCAGCATACCTATGCCACTTCCGCGGGGTGCGTTGGCAAGAGGGGGCGAGGTTGTTTCGCCAATACCTTTACGATGGCGACATCGCAAGCAACTCTGCAAGCTGGCAGTGGGTGGAAGGCACATTTGCCAGCAAGCCGTACTTCATGAACAAAGATAACATCTCCAACTTCAGTAGTAGGAAATGGTGTAACTCGTGCAAGGTTAAATGCCCTTTTGATGCAGATTACCCCACACTGCAGCATCGTTTATTCGCTGGTTCGTCCGCGCCACTAATGTCGCAGGCTGCAAAGAAGGCAGAACCGATTAACAATATGCAGCAAAATAATCTTGCTCTTCCCGAAGATATTGCCCCACTACCACCCAACACCGATCTAATCTGGGTTCACGATGCTGCGATGTCATGGGCCGATGATTGCGTGGCAAAGAATCCCAATGCTGCGGTAGCATTCGTATTCAACGAACCTGCGTTGAAAGCTGAACCATGGGCTTATCACCGCCTTGCTTTTGTTACTGATGGAATCGACGACTTGTTTAAAAACTTACCTAACTCGACCAAACTGACTCTTGTTGGAGATCCTGTGGAAAGGCTTACAACCCTTGCCCACAAATTGGGCGCCACGACCATCCATATTTCCGAGCACCCCAACCCATGGGTCATAGAAACCGCCGATCAATTGCGCTTAAAGTTTCGGGTATTAGTCCACCCTAGGGCTACATTAACAGTGTACCCACCTGAACCTAAACGCTTCTCACGCTATTGGGAGAAAGTTGCCATACAAGTGCTGGGCCACCGGCCAAGTTCGCCAAAAAGGAAGCACCAGTGACAAAAGCTACTGCCGTGATTTGGGTGAAACGGGATGCCAGGCTAACCGACAACCCCTGTCTGGTGGAAGCCGACCGACTCCAGCTCAACGCTCTGCCCTTCTTCTGTTTCGAACCATCGGTGCTATCTGCCAACGACACCTCAGATATGCATATTCAAGCTCAGTGGCAAGCCATAAACGGGCTTCGTCAAGGCTTAAGAAAAATGGGTTCTGATATTGTAATCGCATATGGCGAAGTCGTAGAAAAGTTAACCAAGTTGTATGAACGCATACCTTTCACCTATCTTTTTTCCCACGAAGAGATAGGCAACGACATAACCTTCAAGCGCGACCGAGCAGTCGCTAAGTGGTGCCTTGATAAAGGAATAACATATTGCGAGTTCCCACAATCGAGCGTAAGGCGAGGAGGAGTGAACCGGGACAAACTACAACAATTGTGGAGATCGCGAATTGCTGACATTCAACCGCTGCAGATTCCCCGTATTTCTCAACCGGAAGAACTTCGCACTATAGCTGCAAAAACAGCATTTCCCAAGCTGCTCCAGTTTACTACCAAACACCTTTGGCAGCCTGTGAGTGAGACTGATGCAAAAGCCACATTGGCGGACTTCCTCACCGTCCGGAGTCGATGGTATCGTGGAGGCATAAGCTCACCGAACACAGCTTTCACTGCAGGCTCGCGACTGAGCGTACATCTGGCATGGGGCACGATAACTTCAAGACAAATATGGCACGCAGTTCGATCCCGCCTTGCCGACCTCGATCCTAATGATCCTCTTTCCTCAAGATGGAAACAAAGTCTCAACGCATTTTTGAGCCGCTTGCACTGGCGAGATCATTTCACCCAGCGACTCGAGTCAGAACCTGAATTAGAGTTCCGAAGCCTCCATCCTTCGTACCGTGATGTGCCCTACGAAAATGATGAGCGACTGCATAAAGCGTGGCGTGAGGGCCACACTGGCTACCCTCTGGTGGATGCGGTGATGCGATGCCTTGCTGCTACCGGGTTCGTTAATTTTCGCATGCGTGCGATGGTGGTAAGTTTTGCATGCCATGTCCTGCATCTTGATTGGCGGCTAATCCACCCCCACCTTGCACGGGTCTTCCGAGATTATGACCCCGGCATTCACCTGAACCAATTGCAAATGCAGGCCGGAGTCGTCGGGTGGAACGCCATCCGTGTATACAACCCCGCCAAGCAACTGGCAGACTGGGACGCCGACTGCAAGTTTGTCAAGCGTTGGTTACCAGAACTGAAAGAACAGACTGCAGAACAAATTCTTAATGGTGAACTTCTACTAAAATATCCAGCGCAAGTTGTGGTATTCGCCGAGCGGGCTAAGAAAATGACCGACCAACTTTATGGCATCCGAAAGTCGACCGAAGCCAAAGCTGCAACAAGGGCGGTATTCCTGACCCATGGTTCTCGAAAGAAAGAACAATCGTTTCGACCAAAACGAGTCAAGCGCCCATCCCCGCCACCGATTCGTACACTTTTTGACGATATAAATGAAGACTATAATTCCGAATAAACTTTTACAATCTTTGTTAAAACATTCTAGAAGTGAACTCTTTTGCTTCTATGTTTGAGCATTGATGAGGGCTAAAGTTGCCTTTTCAATTAATCCGAAAGACTACCCGCCTGAATCTGACTTTTAAGTTTGTTGATTCTAGCAAGAAGAATTTCAGGCCAGATCAGAAAAACCGCAGAAGCTAGCAATATCAAAACAGCAACGGCAGTAACCATGCCATATAACAACCAAGCATTCTGCATAGATTGATAATCAACATTAAAGCCCTGTAAACCAGATATCGAAAGAAACCCAACAAGCGCAGGTAATGCGGTTGCAAGATGTGCAATGATAGCAACCCAAAGGGAATTAAATCGCAGCACAAGAAGTGCGAAAAAGAATCCCGAAACAAGATCAGGAAGAAATCGAACAGGCTGAAAAGATTGAGCTGCGAACAGCAAGGCCGTCATTCCGCATGCCTCGACCATTCCGGTAGAAGCTTTAATATTCCCTAATAAAAAGCCTCTGAATACAACTTCGTTCACAATCAAAGGAAGAATCAAAAAACTCAATATTGCAATCGGCCCCAAGCTAACAGAACCCTGCGTACCTAGATTCCCTTTCTGCAATTGATCAAACAGATTTTTAAACACCTCTGCTTTTCCATCCAACAAACTTAATTGCGCCATCACAGGGATCAATGCAAAACCAACTACCATAGCTATCAAAATCCCCGCCATATCAGGGGCTTTCAAAACAATCAACTTGCCCGGATTTTTCATCCAGAATAACAATAAAAGCCCGATGGGGATAATTCCAGCAACTGCAGGATCAACTTTCAATCTGCCCCAATATTCTTTAGGCAGATGCATGAAAAGAAGCACCAAAAAGTATGCGATTACAGCAGTGCCAACACCACTGAGGGTTTTTCGTGCTGGCAAAAACGATTTGAAAATCGAAGGCCAATGAAACTGCTCGGCTTCCCTGAATAATACTTCTTCCCGATTGAATTGCCTGACTGCCCATTGCAGCGCAAGATAAGCATAACTCGCTGTTGCAGCCAGTACCAAAACAAGATAAACCATATGCTTCAGATCATAATTGGAACCGTCCATCAATTCTTGAAGCAAAATCGAAATTCCCGTGATAGGGATAAAACAAGTGGGAAGATCAAGCTTGGTTCCCGGGGCAAGGGTTATCAAAACCAAAGGCAATGTCATCATCACCAGAGGCATCAAATAATACTGCCCCTCTCTGCTACTGCGTGCATATGCTCCGATTGCAAGAGTAAGTGCGCTAAAAAATGCACCCAAAGGCAGCAACAAAAGAACCGCCCAAAATAATAGCAACGGATTAAACACCCCGATGTTCATGTAAGTCATTGCTAGATGAGTTGCGGTCAGGCCCATCGTAATAATGTTGAGTAATGCGGTAGCGGTACTGAAAGTCCAAATTGCCAGAAATTTTCCAAAAACAATTTCCTGCCTTGAAGCCGCACTGATAAGAAGCGTTTCCATGGTTCCGCGCTCTTTTTCACCCGCACAAAGATCAATCGCAGGATAAAGGGCGCCTACAAGAGCCCACATGACCAACATCAATGGAAGAATTCTTTTGATTGCGCCGGTGATTTCTTTTTGAATGGAATTGCGAGGAAGCCCTGCGCCTGTTTTACTCGAATCAGGCTCAACCACTTCAATCACTTGGTGAAAAGTAGAAGTCAAACCATGTGCAAGAAAACGGGCAGAACGCAATTTAGCCCCCCATCTGGAAATCAAACCACGCAACTGGCCTTCCATCAATTTAATCGAGTCATCCTTTTCGTTTAAGAAAAGAACAATCGGCACAGTCTCTCCCCGCTCAACTCTTTGCGCAAAATTTTCAGGGAATACCAACACTGCATCCGCGCCATCACTAATAAACTTTTGCGCAGCCTGCTCCAACATTTGAGGATCTAGAAGAACAGAAGCATCCAAGCTTTTCTGATCCCAGTTTGCCAAAAGTGCTAAGGCATCATCTTTGAGATACTCCGGGCCTATTCCTAATTTTTCATTTTCAATCACAAACAAGGGTGGAGCTTGATCTTGCCCGCTTAGGATAAACGCCATTACTCCAGCACTAACTACAGGCGAAGAATTAAAAGTAGGAAGTGCTGCAAGCTGAGAGGCAAAAGTAATGAGCAGCTTAGAATTAAATTGGGAAGCAGTGTTACTCAAAACAGAGGGGGCATTGATGACCGTGATATTTTTAGGGCGCAACTGCTGACCAACTGCAAGGTTAACAATCAATTCGCCCGCAAGGGGATAAAGCACTAGGGGCAATATGATGATCATGAATAAAGTTCTGCGATCGCGCACCTGATCCAGCAGGTCGTGACAACAAATGGTCATGATATTTTTAAAATTAGACATTCATCAACAATCAATTAAACGGGCAAAAAGAATCAGGTTAGATCAGATGGAGAAAGAAACTCGCGCGCAACAACTGTCTGATCAGGCCAGGATAATTCAAGCTGCCTTTTGTAATGATAATCCCCTCCGATATTGTAGGCATGCATCCCCTCCCAGTCTTCTTTTCTTTCTCGATGAGTGTGCCCACTGAACAAATAGGCTATAGAACCCTTATATTTCATCAATTCTTCTTCCAAAAGCTGATTGCCTCCCAATGCTTCCCAAAGCAGAGAATCAATTGTAGGAACCGAATCAGGCATGGGGAAACTTATCGCCCTGCATGCGGGATGATGGGTAACCACAATAATCTGATGCCCAAGATCAGAAGCTTGTTGCAAATGTTCTGCTAACTCTGCAACGATTTTTTTGGTGAATGATTTATCATCATGTTGCCAGCGAATGAAATTAAAATCGTTATGCTGCCCACGCAAAAATCGCTTGCTATTAAATCGGTGAACTTCTTCCGGAAATAAAGCGCTCATTGCAGCCTCACTCCAGGAATAATCATACCAATTAATATTACCTACTAGAGAAAGCTTCCACTCTGGAAAATGCAAAGGGGCTTGGTCAAGATAATGAAACCCATATTTCTGGGCCAACATTGGAAGATGCTGCGTGTATACCTCCCAGGAATTACCCCGTTCATCATCGTTTGAAACCCATATATCATGATTGCCAGGTACCAAAACCTTGATGCAATTTAAAGAAGCGAATTTATCGAGACAAACATCAAAGTTTTCTGCATGCCCTATATCACCCGCAAGAACAAGAACATCGGGAGTATTTTCTTTTATGGCTTCATACAACGCATTATTTGCAGCCATTCCCTTGGCAATTCCCCAATGAAGGTCTGCGGTAAACAGCAGTTTAAGTTTTCTGGGTGAAGACATAAATGGTGTGCAACCTCTAGAACTTACGCTGGTTAAGAAACTTTCAAATGAAATCTTAAACCATCAACCGGCTTGACGGGAGTGCCTTTCCATCCAGCGTAGGCATTTTCCCCAAGAGGCATTCGACCCGGGATAAAACGAAGCCAAAGGCCGAGCCGTGCTGCGTGAGTTTCCAGCAAGTGGATTTACCCCATCCAAGGCGTAAGTTGCAACCAAGGCCCTAGAAAAAGAATCCCAAGAGGGCGCAGGGATTCCGCTTGAATCTGCAATCTCTAGCTTTTTATCCGCAAGACTTAACCCCAAAAGATGACGCAAAAAACCATTTCTTGCATGTGAACCAGTTATGATATATCTACCGCCCTTATACTCTGCAGGTACTTTTTCCATCTGGTTTTTTATTAACTCAATCACGAAATGATGAGCCGAGCAAAGCAAATCCTCACCTTCATGATCTTTATGCCCAGATTGTATTTCTTCAAGAAACAAAGAACCATCAGCCCGGCTTTTCGATTTACCAAAAGGCATGGATCGCGTAGCTAAGGAAGACCATTTATCTAAAAGCGATTGCTGCATTTTTCCCTGCACCGCTCTCTTAGATATAAAATCAACGCCAAGGAGTGCTGTGCTTTCCGTATTAAAAATCAATTCAAAAAGCGAAGCACATGGCCCGCCGTGAAAAGTGAGCGGGGGCAAACTAGGTGCGAAGGCTGAAATTTTTATCACACCACCAAGATGAATCATCAATACGGGTTCATTACCCTGCGCAAACATCGATGCACCAGGATAGGAAAATAGCGGATCAAAACTTGAAGACCTGCCCGCATCGCCATCCGAATTAATACAAACCACACTCAACCCAGTAGTCTGGGAAATATCCTGCCCCGGGCCCCATCCCCGAAATGCCAAAAACCTTCGTGAACCTTCCATCGCACCCAATGAAGAATCACAACCTACTGCAAATATTGAATCTTCTTTCAAATTCGCTTCTTTGATTGTCGACAAAGCAAGCGTGGAAAACTGATCCGCAATAATCTTGCAGGCGTTATCAAAATATCTAGATTCACGTGAAGGCTTATCGCCAGCCTTGGCAAGCCAACGACAAACCTCAAGCGGAAAAGCTTGATACATACCCATGCGAAAAACAGGGCGAATCAAACCCATTTGATCTGGGATATCAATTAAAACCGAATGCACGCCGTGCTCTCCAGCCCCAGCGTGCAATCCAAGTATAGTTCGAATCATGAATCACCTTTAAGAATAAATCAGGCTGCGAGTTCGACTTCTCGCTCGACATACCCGCCTGCACAAGCCTGCACGAAACATTCAAAAAGTTGGGTATCAAGCGCAGTCGCATTATCTGACTGAGGATGCCATTGAACCCCAATACAAAACCACGATGGATCCATGTATTCAATCGCTTCGATAACTCCATCGGGAGCAACCGCACAAACACGCAACCCGTCTCCAAGTTTCTTAACAGCCTGATGGTGATTACTATTTACTCGCATTTCTTCACCACCATAAATTTCCATCAGATAGGTGTCAGCCTTGATCAAGGCAAGATGACGATGAAAATCATCCGAAGTATCAAAATGAGGCAAAGCTTTGGGCAACTCTTCAGGAAGGTGCAAAAACAAATTGCCACCGAGTGCCACATTGATTTGCTGCATGCCCAAACCAATACCCAAAAGGGGTTTCTTCATTTCAATTAATTTGCGAACCAAAAGCCTGTCAGAATCTTCGCGCCTTTCAGGAATCATCCGAACAGATGGATGCATCGGCTGACTATTTCTGCGGGGATCCATATCTGCCCCGCCTGTCATCACCATGCCGTCAACCATGGCAAGGAATGCATCCAGATCAGCATCTTTAGTGAATGCAGGCATTACGATCGGAAGCGCACCAGCTTCAAGAATTCGGTCGCAATAACCACTGGCTAAACGAAGCTGACCCTGCTTATTTTTTTGTGGGTAATGAAGATCCATATTAATACCAATGATAGGCCGATTAGATTGAGACATTACAGTATCCTTCCTTGGAATAAACCAAAACTATCCTTAAAAATTCACCTACAAGAAACTTGGTTCTTGATTGGTCTAGAGGGGGGTATATAGCGAGATGAAGAATTAAATCTCAAGGCCGATTTATCGAAAATTAGGCGTAATAACCCCTAAGTTAACAGAAATATTATTTCTGTATCTCAACGGCCTTGCCTTAACTGCCTCATTTAAGGTTATTTTTATTTTTGAAGAAAATGAACCAATTTAGCGAACTATCGACCTTCACCGTCTTTGATCAATTGTCTGAAACGAGGATCATGGCGGATGGATTCGAGATCGGTATCTTCTTTCATGTAGCGAAAATCCGAATAACCAAGCTGAACAGCAAGGCGCAGGGTTTTAAGCGACATTTCAATTCTTTTCAAAAGCGAGTAACTACAGGCAAGATTATAATGCGCCAAAGCATCTGCAGGGCGAAGCCTAACCAATCTTTTATCAATCGCCAAGCCTTCTGCATATTTACCTTTCAAGGTAAGCAGATTGCCCAACACCCTAAGCACATCTACATAATCGGGGTTCACTTTTAAAATTGACTGATAAAATTCAAGTTCGAAGTCTGCCTGATTTTGTACAAGCAATGCAGCTTTCTGCGATTTTCCTGAATCAGGAAGTTTTGATTCCTCGCTGGGGTTATTTTCAGATTGATCCATTTTAAGCTCCCATCAAGCAATAAACTAAATTCATCAAGGACTCACAGTTTCTTAATCACATTGATTATAACGCATAGATCTTA
>Ga0209500_10003892_pt1 | contig 10036 bp, 8 predicted proteins | sample S_140212_EF_Meta_FD_187323 | JGI IMG/M metagenome (GOLD analysis project Ga0209500, IMG submission 187323) | Freshwater microbial communities from Lake Simoncouche, Canada to study carbon cycling - S_140212_EF_MetaG (SPAdes) (version 2) | ecosystem: Environmental > Aquatic > Freshwater > Lake ...
TCTTCTTAACAGCTTCCCACTTTTCTTCATGAGGTGCGTCGCCAGCTGCATTTACTTTAACTTCTACAGACTTTGCCTCATTCATTTCAGAGTGCATGTAGTCAGCTGCAGTTTGGATATAGTCAGTGGCAAGAGTAATCTTAGACTGAACCCATTCTGGCATATCAGTCTCTGGCTTTAGAATTTCTTTGATCATCTCAGCACATCTTGTTAGAGTTGCTAATTGATTTAGAGCCATGTCACCTTCGTAACCATACTCTTGTTCGTCTTTTTCTTCAGACATATTTTTCATTTTCTGCATTGCTTGACCAGCTAGGTTTGCTGCTTTACCAGAACCTTGTTTCTTCTCGGTAGACTTCTTCCAGTCACCTTCGTATTTGAAAGATACCAGTTTGCCTGATTTGTCTTTTGTCGTTGTCATTTTGTCCTCATTGCGCAGAGCACGACCGATTGCTACATTATGTGCTCTGGCAGTTTTGTGTTCTGGCTCTGCAGCAGGAACTGGGTTATTAAGTTTATGACGAGCACCACGAGATGCGTCCATCATATTCTTCAGTGTTTTGTTTTGTTTTGCTTGCTCAGATTTCTCTTCAATCTGTTCAACTTCTTCATTGGTTGGATGACCATTGATTGGTTTGCGTGATGCCTTCAGTGCTTTATTTTCTGGTGTACCTTTAATATACTTACGATCAGGTACTGGTGCTACTGGAGTCGGATCTTTCACTTCATCACCTTTACGACGATAAGCAGATGCTGGCTTTTCGTAGTACCCTTCAGAGACACCATCTTTTTTCTTTTGTGTATCATAGTAAGCACCAAGAGCCATATTGATACGCTCTTTCTTAGACTTACCATCAAACTTAGGATTAGTGCTGTGTACAAAATCAGAGATGTAATCACCAGCTTTAGCATCTTTGGATAGAACTTCATGCAGTGCATCTAGATCTTCTTGATCTAAATCGTCACCCATGTTTAGAGTTCTCATCTTATTAGCAATCAAAGCACCTCTGGCTTTACCAGACTTCATTAGATTACTCAACTTTTGACGAGCAACTGATTTATTGCTGATGCCATCTAAAGTATTAAGTTTAGTCTTCATTCTACGGATTTCGTCAATCTGAACTTCTTCAGACATAGTTGAATGTTTAACTGTGGTAGAGTTACCACCATTCGCACCTTGGAAATGAACATCATCACCAGATCGTTTAGCAGTCCAGTGTTTTCCATCTTCAGTTTTAAACTTATGTTCTTGCTGGTCTTTTAACTTAGCAATTTCTTTGTGGTGTTCTGGATGTAAAGGAATAGAGAAGTCGGAACCTTGATGAATAGTCTTCATAGTACCCCATTCATACTTCTGTGTTTTAACAGTGGCTTCTTCTAACTCTTCTGTTTCTTCTTTACGAAGAAGTTCGAAGTCATGAGCATCGACTTTACCATTTTTATTCTTGTCGATCTTATGTTGCTTACCCTTCAATGCTTCCATAAATGATTTGTATTCCATTCTTATTCCCCAGTAGTTTTTAGGATGGATCTTAACATCCAACCATGTTTCTTATGTGCATCTAGTCTAGCAGCCACAAAATCAGCAAAACCTTGCTCTTTTGCAACAGTTAGTAGATCGAATAACTTATTTAGGCGAACTATGCTTTCGTTGTTCGCTGCAAGTAAATCAGCCAGCATTGTCTCTGGAGTTTGTCCAACATTACCTGCATCGATAGACTTATGAACATAAATCTCGTCTAGGTTTCTTGGAGCATACTCTTGTAGAGCACGGATTTCTTCTGCAAATGTATCGACTGCACCATATAGTTCTTCGTATAGATTACCGAAGAATTCGTGTAGTTGAGGGAAGTCTTTACCTTCCACATTCCAGTGATAAGAGTGTGCCTTGAAATACATCAAAAATGTATTGCTCAGACAAACTCTTGCTTCTAGTACAGTCTCAGTCATTTTAACAGTTCCACTTTCTTAATGCTAATGCTTTACGACTTGGCTCGCCATTTGGTTTCTTCATTGGACCTTCCATACCACCCATTCGTGCACAGAAAGATTTTCTACGATTTGCTGCTTTGCTTCCAGCTTTTAATTTAGATGGAGGTGTAGTAACTGGTGCTTGTAAATTAGCACCTTTAGCATTGTATGCGTCACGACCTTTTTGAGTCAATCCACCAGTGGAAGACTTGTGTCCCTTTGCATCAACTGCATACTCTAATAATTCTTGATCAGTAAATTGTTCGAACTTTTCCCAGATATATTCTGGATCTAGATTGTGTATTAGTGCTAGTTCATTAATAACTGATTCGATAAGATCAAACTGGGCTTCAACTTCTTCATTAACTTTCTTTTTTGTAAAGTCATTATGCATCTGTTTTAAATCTTCATCAGATGCATGTTTAACCATATGATGATAGTCACCATAGTGTTTAACAGATAATCTTTTAAATGTAGGAGATTTGCTACTTAGTGTATAATGTAAAGCACCACCGCTAAGTTTTCCTTCAGGATGATCACCTTCAATGTTTATATTCTGTGTATGATGCAATATAGTTCTAGCGTGTTCGCTACGACTTTCATCGATCTGAATTTCTTCATTCTGAGATGCCTTCAATGCTGCATCAGTTGGAGCACCTTCGCTTCCAGGTGTGCGCATCTTTTCACCAGAACCAGCTTTGATTCGTTTTTGTTTAGCATGAATGTTATCCCACAATCCACGCTTACCTTCTTTGATACAAGAACCTTCAGCACATGGTGCAGTTCCAGGTTTGCGTTTGTAACCTTTCCAACAGTTACAGGTTTCAGATAAATGATCTGCAAAAGATTTAAAATACACTTGGCATACTCCCTTTAGTAACTTTACCATGAGACATTCTTGACTTCTCTACTTTACGAACACGAGAAACTAATCTTTGAGCAACACGAGAGATAATATCTTTTCTCTTTGCCATTGTTTTTTCGATTCGTTCTTTCTCACCAACAGAAACTTTAGCAGGATCACGACCACGAAGCATGCGTTTCTTCATTAGTTTGATTGCTAATCTTCTTGCTCGTTTATTAATAGTAGCTGGATTTGAATATCGTTTTAGTGCAATCTTAGTTGAACGACCACGTTTTGCAGAAGTCTTACGAAGACGAATTTTACCCTTTATACGCTCTGAACGAGATAGAACTTCCATAAGATCATACTTGGCTTCTTCTTGTAGTGGTGGAATCTCTTCACCATCGTCATCATAAACTAAAACAAGTTCGTCTTCTTCGTAGAGATCTTCAATGTCTTCATCAGTGACAGAGTTTATCATTTCATCAATGTCTTCTTCAGTAAAATCTTCTTTGAAGAATGGGTCTTTTGACATTGTAGTATCAGTGCTAATTCCTGGACGTTGTTCACCACATTCACATTCATGTTTACCACAAACTGGGCAAACTGCTTTCTTTTTGGCTTCATCTAATTCTTCTGATAGACCACTTGGTTTATCTCTAAAGTGTTTCCAATCAGATGCATCTGTAGATACGATATGATTGTAAGGAACTTCATGACCAGACATAGTCTTAACATGAGTACCAGTTTTGTTTGCTACATTACTAAGGTGATGTTGATTACCTTTTTTATAGATAATAGTTCCGCCATGACTAGAGACATCATCTTCTCCATAACCTTCTTGCATTTGACCATGTTTCTTTAGATCATTATCAAATTGTTTGCTAGTGGCTTTGTTGATACCTTTAAATCGTTTGTCACCTTTGGCATAATTGCCAGAAGCATCAGCTGCTTTGGCAGATGCAGCAGAAGCTGTCTTATATCTTGCCAATAGATCAGTTGATAATTCGTCAAGTGTTTCTTCTGTTTGAAGGTTTTCTTTTTCTTGTGTATGTTTAGCAGCAAGAGATTCTTTTTCTTTAGCGTGTTTAAGAGTTAACTGCGCTTTCATTCTTTCTTTGGCAACAGGATCTGTTTGTTCTTTCACAGGATCTTTAGTACCAAAATTATAGAATGTAATGAATCCTTTAACCTTACCAGTTGGTTTAGGTTCTGCCTTTGCACCAGTATCTGATGTAGATGGTTCTAATTTATCAGTACCATTTGGTTGGATAACACCTTCGTTCATTGCTTTGTCTTCCATTGGTTTGACGTCTTGAATCCACTTAGAAACAAGTTTGCCAGATTCTTCTTTTAACAACAAATGATTTGAACCACGCTTAACAATAGTAAATTGTTCGCCATTTGATTCTACAATATCACCTTCTTTAAAAATATCTCCACGGAAATATTCTTCACGGAGTTTATCTTTAACTAACATTAATTGCTCTTTGACTGGGTCTAAACCTAATCCTACACGAACATCGTTCATTAGACGACGACCATCAAGTTCACGAATGTTGCTTGGTAACTTTTTCTTAAATTCTTCGTATAATCCCTTTACTGCTAACTGCTTCATTTTAGTATAGTTAGCATCAGGATTCTTTTCCGTGATTGGAATGATTTGAATGGAAGTATTTTCTTTAACAAGTTTCTTTAGTTTATCGACTTGTTCGCTTCCAGTAACTATTACAATCTTCTTATATTTCTTACCTAGTTCTTCAAGCAGATTATTAATCTTAGACTCGTTCACAGACTTGAACTTAGTCTTAGGGAACATTAACTTTAAGTATTGTTCCTTCTTTTCTTCCTGAATTAGGCTATCTTTAGTGGATGCGTAGATGACATGGTCAGTATTCTTTTGCTCTGACAGTCTATTGACAGTTTTTACCAACAACTCATGTGCTGTAGTTGGAGGATCAAAATCTCCAAATGCACAGACTAATGTAGTCGAGGGTAATTCTTTTATTAGTTGTCTATAATCTTTCATACGATCCATCTATAAAGTAGTACATACTTATTTAGGAGTTTGTATCCTTACATAGCGGATAATAGAGCCGACGCTGCAGCAACGATCCAACGACAAGCGATCTCGTCTGAGGCTAGTTCTTGTTGCGCACGGATGTCAGCGATCTCTTGTAGAAGGAATCCATATTCTTCGGAGGTTAGTTGTCCCTGAGCATAGTTCTCGTGGATCACTAGGAGTTCGTTTGCCAATGATGCTGCTGGACCACCAAGTCCAGCCTGTTCTCTTAATTCATTGAGGATACTCATTTTCTACCTTTCCAAGCATCGATGGTTACATCGACTCTAGTTTTATTAAGTTTAACAATGCTTTCGCAGAAGGTATTGCTCTTGCTATCTTTGGCTTTCTTCAATGCTTCTTCCATCTTTCCGAATGCATCGGATTGAGGATCACCTCGTTCGAAAGAGTAAACCTTAAGAGTTTCTACTTTATCCAAAACTGGTTGCCAATTGGATTTGTCTTCACAGCTAATCTTACTTAGTCCTACTTTAACATCAATCACATGACCAAACATAACAGGGTCATGTGGCTTAGGAAAGATTAATGCGCAACCTGATAGTGCTACTGCTAAAATTAGAATTAGTTTCTTCATTTCATAGCCTTTCTTAGATCGTTGTACAAAGCATCTTTATGTTCTGGCTTCATGCCACTGGCTAGATGAGAATGAAATTCTTCTTTCTTACCTGATGATGCTAACTCTCTTAATTTAGTTCCAGAGATACCTGCAACACCTTTAGCATTTTCATCTCGTTCACCCGATGAACTAAATGTAATGTCTTTAAAGTTGTAGTGACCATGAGCACCTTTAACACCATTATACTTCTTGAGTAAGTCATACATTGGTTTGCGATCTGAGCCACCAACAAAGTGTAAATGTGTTACACCTTTAGCGTGTAGATCAGCTGCATGTTGTAGCACAGTTGGTTTATCTTTGGAAGCAACTTCAATGTTAGTTCCAGGAAATGCATTTCGTGCATGTTTTAATTTAGTCTCTGGATCAAGAGGATTCTTACCATCTTTTGTATTGTGAGAGTGAGAAAGAATCAAAGTATGACCACCACCAACTTCTTTGGCTTTGTCTTTAATAGTCTTAACAACTTCTTCATGACCAGCAGTTGGAGGATTCATACGACCATATGCCATGACATGATGGTTTGATGCATTTGTATTTCCTGCTGGTGCACCACGAGACTTTAATAGATTCTGGCGAGCAAACTCTGAACGATTGACCAACTTGGTTGGCTCTGTTACACCATTGTGAGTATGATTGTAAACAAAACCTTCTGGCTTGGAAGCAACTCCACCGATAGAATGTTCGTATCCACCTTCGTTTGATTCAAGACTATTGACCAATTCATTCTTGGCATTGGCAAGATGACCATGCATCTTTAGTAGATTGTCGTAGTGTTCTTTGTTTTTATCAATGTGTGCCAACTGAGCACCAGCATCATTCATGATCTCTTGCTTTTTGGCAGGAGTTTTAATCTTATCAAACTTCTTCTTCAACTGTCCTGACACATGGTCTTTGAATCCATCGCTGGTAGGAGTTTCACCTGTTCGAACTGTTTGATTGATATAAGTTGCTAGGTGTCCTGATTCACCGCTATGCTCTGCGTGAATTGCTTTGTACATCTTGGCACCATGGGTCTCGTGAATAGTTTTGGCTTTGGATAGTTCACCAAGAACTTTTTGTTGAGATTGTTCAGAGTACTTTGCACCTCCAGCATCGTAGCTGGCAGTGTGGTGATAAATGTCTGGGTGAGAACCAAAGTCACCTTCAGAAACATTACCAGTTGCACGCATGTTGCTTAGGTTACTTCCTTCGTATTTGGTATGAGTAACTAAACCAAATTTAGATTTGTTAATTGATGCAGCTTTGTCACCTTTTGCACCATAAGTGATAGTGTTTGGTGTGAAAGAAGTTTTATCTCCTTCTTTCTTAAGATCAGGTTTAGTGAACATCACATCACCTTGGAATACACCTTTCTTTGGTGCAATCTTTGGTGCATGTTCTAATGCTGCTTTAAGTTTTTCTACAAGACCTGGAGCATGTCCGTGATTCTTCTCGACATCTTCAGGTGTATAATTTAACTTTGGATTTTTATTAAAGGCAGACTTTGACGCAACAAAGAATTTACCAGTTTCTGGATGATGTCCATAAACCAAAGATGGTGAACCATCATACTTCATTGTCAACTTGTTGGAGTTCATACCTTGTTTGGTATGAAAGTGTGCACCATGTAAAGCATCATATGCATGTTTGAATCCATCTGCTCCATGGAACAGTGGACGATCTTCAGCGTGGGTAATGTGTTTGAGTTTTGCACCTTCTTCAGTCGGTGCAGCCTCAGTCAAAAAGTCTTTAAATCCTAGTATCATATTACTATTATACCCTAAGTTGCAATAATTGTCAAGCAATAACCCTACGTAGTTGAGGGGATTACTGTAACTTGAACGTGCCTACTGCGCTCTTGTGAGCACCAGAGGATGATTTAATCGTATAGCGTGCAGCAACTACTGGCTTACCTGTCTTGGCATGGATACCTTTAATGGTAACTGATGTTCCTTTTCCTGGAACTACATGTAAAGAATCTGGCTTAAATTGCGACAAATGTTCATCGGCTAAACTGTGCATTGGTTTGATCACGGATTCTGCTTCTCCGCTATCCTTAACTTTACTGTGCACGACTGTATGAGGAATATGAGTATTCGGTGATACATTCTGACGAATAATATTTGCTAGATCTTCTGACTTGTGTTGTGCCATACCTGCAGCAAACGATTGAGTCATTTGAGTTCTTGCTGCAAGGTTAGAAGCACGAGCAGTCTCTGCTCTTTGACTTGCTTGTTGGCGGAATGCTTCTTGTTTCTTTTCTGGTAATGCATCATGTGCTTGGATAAATTTGTCCATGTGTTCATGCATGATTTTCTTTTTACCAGAGAGTTTCTTACCTGCTTGAATCGAAGCAAGACCCTCAGCATGTTTCTGACGAATGTCATTGATAGGCATTTCGTCAATCTTAGTTTGAATATTTCTTTGGTCTGCGGAACCAGTGTATCCCAGTTTCTCCATGGCATCAGTATGGTGTTGCATTGGAGCACCAAGAGATCCAGAAGATAGTTTAGCAGTTTTCTCTAATGCATCAAGTCCTGGATTGCGATAGTTTGGTTCATTAGATCCATACTTGGCAGAGATGCCATGATGTCCAACTGGCTTACCTTCTTTGTCGTGTAGTGTAACAATCAAGTCAGCGTTGGAGTTCACATCTTTAACACCAGTAGTTTTCTCATGGTCACCAGCGACATTTGCTTTGTCAGCGTTGGATGTCCAGTGAACAGTACCAATATGAGCATGATCACCAATATGTCCTTGCTCTTGCATACTTTGTTTAAATGCTGCTGCAGATTGTTTTGCATGACGATCAATTTCGTCATATGCTGCAGATGGAATTTTTTCTTTTAGTTTATCGTGTACTTGTTCTGGAGTACCAGCATGGTCTGGATTATCAGAAAAAGAACGATGATGCTCTGGAAGTTTAGTTTCAGGATGCAGATGTTTTGCTAAAAGTATCTCATGGAGTTTACCTTTATCATCTGAATCAACAGATGAAGATTCTGCTTCTAACAGTAAATCTTCTTTTAGGACTTCTTCTTTAAGAAATGATTTGAAATTTAACATAGGTTTTATCTCTCGACTACAATTACATTTTTATTAATACGTTTTTTATAGGAAGCCAGTACTCTAATTCCTGGATACTCTTTAATACTTTTTCTTGTCTTATCATTACGGATAAGGAAGTAAACATCTTTGTCACCATAAACATGTTCTAATTTAGTTATAATATTAGAAACAGTTACTGTCAGTGTATCATCCTCTTGGCTAAAAGAAGATGACGCAAATGTTTTAGTGATAACTGCACCACCTGGAATTAAATCAGAACCAAATACTACTGCTTTCTTTTCTTGTAGTTTAGCATGAACTGCAATGTTTGGTTCAATGGTATAATAAGTGCTGTGATTTACTAATTTAGTCTTCTTGGCAACCACTGCTTTATCAATGATTCCTTTTGCTTCTACGCTAAAATATGAGTCTGCAGATTCCCAAGTTTCGGCATCGTCTTTCTTGATAGAGATAGAGTATTTAACTCCAGCCATATCTTCAAGAATCACATCTGCTTTTTTTCTTCCAGCAGTGTCAGTACCAACTGATGTTGCTTTCTTACAGCCATTAACGACATATGTATTATTCGGTGATTTAAAGATTACATTAATTGGACCAGTTTTTGCAGTATCATTAATCCAGTCAATTAGAAAATCTTCATTACCAACACCAGCAGATGCCTTACCTTGTTTCCCTGCAGGTTTTGCAAGAATTTGAAATTGTTGAACCCTCACACGACCAACTGATGACTCAGATGATGGTGTTGGATCGTATTGTCCTCTTAGTTTGAGTTGGATATCTTCAAGCGTGGAGACTCTGTTCTTGTCTGTAAGAACAGCCACTTTCTTATCACTCAGCTTTTTGACATCAGTGTAACCGACATCAGCCAATGCTGTGATTAGAGTTTCGATTGAATAATTCTGTGATTCCGCCATTTTATCCATCAACAATAAGGTTTATAACCTATTATTTAGGACGACGAGATGCTCGGATAGTTCGCTGATACTTACGATCCCACTTGGCAATCTGCTGCATCAACTTAGGAATTGCAGCGTTATTACGATAGTCGTAATTGAATGCTTTGAGGATGTAGTTGAGAGTGGTCGAATCTTTAGAGTATTTGGCTCTATTGATTAGTTCTTCTGTGGAGATGGTTGGTTTATAGACTTTGAAATCAAGTAACACACAGTGGGCATATGCCTGAATTTCATCGAACTCGGAGAGATATCTTCTCTCAATGTTCTTCTTTTCATGTTTTACTTTCTTGTAAGGAACGATGTAGTTTGACCACTCGTCTCCTCTTCTATCGAACTGCATGAAGTGTATTAACTCATGCATATGTGTCTGTATTATGCGATACTTAAACTTGTTCCATGTGATTTCGTTAAATGGAAACCTATCGAAAGTAGTGGTGTATATCTGGATACAGCACTGTCGTTCATCTGGACCATACTCGCCACCAACAGCTACATAACTGTCGTATAATTTTGCTTTG
>Ga0209500_10003894_pt1 | contig 10031 bp, 10 predicted proteins | sample S_140212_EF_Meta_FD_187323 | JGI IMG/M metagenome (GOLD analysis project Ga0209500, IMG submission 187323) | Freshwater microbial communities from Lake Simoncouche, Canada to study carbon cycling - S_140212_EF_MetaG (SPAdes) (version 2) | ecosystem: Environmental > Aquatic > Freshwater > Lake ...
GATAATTCTGCCTTCAGGCAGAATTATCAATATATAAAGGCGATTTATCGGTGAAAAGTAACAGTTACCTAATTACGTTAAAAGATGCCGACCCAGAGGGTCGGCATTTGAAATGTAAAAAGGTGTATGATATCTCAAAACCTTATAATATAACTTTTTACTGGTGGACAGTTCGTCTGTGGATCTTCCTCTTCAGAAATGGTTGTAGGTTGATTGAAATAATTATGGACATATGGATTCCCTACTGAAAAGTTCCAACAAATATATCCATGTGCCATTTTTTTAACAATGGTTTCGACATAAAAATTCTGTAATTCTCTCGTGAACTCCCCTAATGCGTAATTGCTTATAAAAAACGAATTGTTCGATCGTTGAAAAGTTTTGTCTGTAATATCATAGCATACCATTGTCTTATAGGGGATATTTGTTTGACATGTCCTGATGTATTGGTTTTGCATATTATTCGCCTCTGGTAAATCTACAATTGTATAAGAGTTAATATTAATTGAGAAATATCTGGCGAGTTCGTATAATAATACCGCTTGAAACCCATATCCACCTCCGACCTCTATGATGCTTACATCATTTATTTGCTTTTTTGTCATATAGGTTAATATATCTAATGAATATTGAACATAACGAAGAGTTGTGGGAGATAATTGTATTTGCTGGTTATTTATTTCGAATGTTTCCATTTGAGGAGAACCTATGTCATTGAGTTGTTTTATGAGGTTCCAGTCAAGTTGACTATATTCGGAATAATTTTTTATGTTTTGTAAATATAAATCACCAAAAGTTTTATTGACATTTTCTATGATACCAATTATTTCTCGTTGTTGTTTGAATGTGTGTATAGTTGTTTCATTTATTTGAGAACATGTTTGTTGATAATTTGAGTAATCAGGACCAGACATATATGTGTATTCTATTTTGATATATTTATATATTTTTTTACACCCTATTATATTTTACCAATCATTTGTCTGAACTTGATTTGAATTGTCACTGAATCCGTCGCGTTGTTTTCCGCATCTTGGGTTCAGAGCGAACCATTTTGTATGGGGTTGAAGCCTCTTCCATATTTGGTCGTTGGCATAGTGCCAATGTTGTTGTGTATTGATGGGAATCTTTCGGCTTGGTCATAAAGGTTATATTCTTTCAGTTGGGTTTCGATTTATTGTCTCCGATCGGTCCGTTTGTCTAGATTGATGTAGAAGATATGGGGAAGGAGGGACGATATAATATGTATTTATAATGGTTTGTATTTATATATTAACTCTTTCCCCAGACACACTCCGGAGTCTGTTGGGCCGCTTCGCTGTAAAGTCGCACTTTGTAGTAACTCATTTCACGAATAATAAGACCATTGATAGAGTGGCCCACAAATCAATGAATTATTGTCCGGGCCGCTTCGCTGTTAAACATATTCACTTGTATATAAATCTATATAAATAAGTTTGATATATTTCATCCATATGTCTCTGGGATTTATTATTTTAAGACATGTAAAAAATGAAACTACGAATAAATATTGGTTACGGAGTTATCATTCTATTCGAAAATATTTTCCTGAAAACGCAATTCTTATTATTGATGATTCAAGTGATTACACCTATATTCACGATGAACCCCTCTATAATACGACGGTGCTTCAAAGTGAGTATCCACAAAGGGGTGAATTACTGCCTTATTATTATTATTTACACAATAAATTGTTTGATACAGCGGTTATCCTTCATGATTCGGTCTTTGTGAATCGTCCGATCGATTTTACTGTAGATAAATATAAATTGATATGGGAGTTTGAACATCAATGGGATCAGATTGAGGATGAAACCCATATGATCCGTCGTTTTAATGACCCCGAATTATTAGCATTTTATGAGAACAAATCTTTATGGAAAGGGTGTTATGGTGGTATGTCGATTATTACTCATGATTATCTACAGCAGATCCATGCTAAATATGATATTAGTAAACTGTTAGATTGTATTATTACACGATATAACAGATGTTCGTTTGAAAGGGTTATTGGTTGTTTATTACAAAAGGAATATCCTCAAGAAACTTTATTAGGAAACATACACGCCTATTGTGATTGGGGTATATTATATGACGATTTGAAGGAGAGTGATTTACCTTTGGTAAAAGTATGGACGGGGAGATGAGTATTATGGGTTAGATTTATCAATAATAAAAAGAATATCGTCATATCGTTGTTTGTTTTGTCTTAAATCATATATTTTTACATATGGTTTCAGATTCTCTGGAACTTCTTGTTTGAGTATTTCAATCCAATCCCAGTTTTGAATATCTTCAATGATAAGAATTCCATCTTCTGTCATGATTTGAGAATATAATTTGATAAATTGGATCATGCTTTCCAATGAATGGGGTCCATCATCCAGCAGTATATCGCATTTGATTTTACCCAAGAAGGTAGATTTAAAGAACTCTTCATCATATGCGTCGGTAGATGTATATAATTTCACTCTTTTATCATGTAATAATTCGTCTATTATTCGTGTTTCAGGAAGAATATCTAGTCCATAGATAATGGCATTTGTGAAATAGTCTCTCCAGAGTTTGATACTGCCTCCATTTTTTTCTCCAAAATCGCCTATACCTACTTCTAAAATATTAATGGCGGTTTGTTTCTTTTTATGGAATAATTGTTCATAAGTGTCTACATATGAATGTACCGTATTTTTGTCGGTTTTTAAATTGTCTATCAGTTCGGACAACATTATAATAATATGTTTTGTTTTTTTTCATGAAATTAAACGCGATTTACACCTTTTTACATTTACTACGAAGTGAAATGAATGTAAACTGTATTGAGAAGCGACTTTATAACCGATAAATCGGTGATTGAAAGGTGTATACGAAGTGAGGGGAAAGTGTTAGCAATCATAAAATACATATTGATTGGCGTTGTCACTGAATCCATCACGTTGTTTACCACACCGGGGGTTCAGAGCGAACCACTTTGTATGGGGTTGAAGCCTCTTCCAGATTTGGTCGTTGGCATAGTTCCAGTGTTCTTGCGTTTGTCGGAGAAGAGGAATGGTTTCTTCATAGAGTTGGATGAGTGGGTCATAAAGGGATGTATTGACGATGTATCCGGAGGCTGTCTGGGCTTCGATGACTTTCAGGATGCGGGGATCTTGTGTTGGTGTCGAGTTTTGGAGATTATAAGAAATCATACAGACGTCGAAATCGGGGGTTGTTTCGAAAAAATGCTGGAGGTTGTTGTGGAGTTCTTCTTTGGGGAGAGTGAAATAGAAATCGTCTTCTAAAATGAGAACATGGGGGTATTCGCGTTCTTTGGCTAATCGGAGGACGGCTAAGTGGGACATGGTACATCCTAGAATGCCTTGTTCGGGAGTATGTATCGCTGGGAATCGTTCGGCTTGGTCATAAAGGTTGTATTCTTTGAGTTGGGTTTCGATTTCTTGTCTGCGATCGGTCCGTTTGTCTAGGTTGATGTAGAAGATGTGGGGGAACATATAACTATAGAAGTTGATGTTTTTACACCTTTTCACCTTTCAAACACCGATTATATATGATATAAAGGCGATTTATCGGTGAAATGTAAAAAGGTGTATATTATACACAATTTTACAAGTAAAGGGTTAAATATATATTATTTTATTTTGTATGAATAAAATTGTTTGGTGTCAATTGGGCGATTGTTCTCATGAAGAATGTCATCATTGTTTTCCTGTTAAAAATTGTATGTGGGGGCATGTATATTGTAAAGAACACGGAATATGTGACGAGATTTTATTGGGTATAAATCAATTCACAGAAAAAGAAAATAAAATAAAATCGCCGACTGAAACATTCATATTGATTACTGGGAGTTGTGGTTTTATTGGGTTTCATTTAAGCTATAAATTATTGTCTTTGGGATTTAATATTATAGGTGTGGATATGTATGATTCTTTTGTATATGACTCTATATATAAAATAAACAATTCAAATAAGTTAAGAAAATTTGACAACTATAGAGAATATAATGAAAATATATTAGATAGGAATCATATCATAGAAAATACCCCTGATATTGTAATACACTTGGCTGCTTATGCTAATGTTCGAAAATCAATTGAACATCCGGATATGTATGTTAAAAACAATATCGAATGTACTTGTAAATTATTAGACCAAATCCAAAAATGTCATACAAAACCATTATTTATATATGCTTCTAGTAGTAGTGTCTATGGAAAGAATATAAAAGTGCCTTTTGAAGAAGGTGACTCTTTGTTACATATAGAGAGTCCATATGCTTTGTCAAAAAAGGTATCTGAGGAATATGTTCAATTATTTTGTAAAATATATAAAATACAAGCTATTGGATTAAGGTTTTTTACAGTCTATGGACCAGGTGGTAGACCTGATATGGCCATATTTAATTTTTTAGATAAAATTAATAAGGATGAACCAATTGTCATGTATGGAGATGGTTCGATGAAACGAGATTATACGTTTGTATTGGATATTGTTGAGGGTATATGTAGTTGTTTGAATCTTCGTTTGAGAGAAGGAGAACATAAGATATATAATCTGGGAAATAACTCACCTGTAAAACTGAGTAAAATTATATCTATTTGTGAAAAGGTTACGGGTAAGCGAGCAACTATTATACAGAGGGATGTACCTATAGGTGATGTTCCAATTACATACGCAAATATTAATAGAGCCAAAAATGAACTGGGGTATAATCCTACGACGAATATAGAAACAGGTATAAGTGAAATGTACAAATGGATGCAAAAATAATATAAAATATATTAGTAATTTATCTTATATAATGAATTATTGTATTGAAGGAGCAAAACATAACAGTCATATAGGTAATCATTCTTTACCGATATATCCAACTTTTCAAGATGATTTGGAGAAATTTAAACAAATGATTGTTTCTCTTGAAAGAGAGAAAAAAGGGGCGTCTTTTATTCATTTTGGTGATGGTGATTATTATTTTCTAAAAAAAATAGCGATAGGTAGTGCTACTCCGGGTAGAAGGGCTTTATCTATTCCTTATGATAACTTTGATATAACCCCATATAGAGATGGATGGGCGAAAGCGGATTATCATTGTGTCGAATATTTGGAGCATGGAATTCCAGATAATTTGAGAGAATTGTATCCGGATCAACCAACAATAGCAACCGAGTTTTTATATGGACTATTAATGAATAGATGGTTTTTGAGAACATTTAATGGAAAAATAGGATTGATTGGAGCGGGTGATAAACTGGATATTATTAAAGAATTAATGAATTATACGGAATATCGAAATTATTTAGGTATAACTAAAATTAATGATTATATTAAAATTCCACAAAGGTTTGCGTGTGATGATTTGAATGAAACGATTCGAATGGTGAAAGAACAATTAGAACAAAGTAACGATGAAACCTTCGTATTTTTATTTGGAGTCGGCCATGTTAAATCAGGATTGATACACCATTTACCCAAATTTAAAAACGCGATTTATTTGGATGTTGGAGCGGGTATAGATGGATTGGCAGGATTGATTGATCCAGATAGACCTTATGCTGGTGATTGGGTAAATTACAGAATGAGAAATTACAATTACGATCATATTGATTTATTACATTATAATATTCAAAATGATAGACATTTGAAATGGTTATAATCGTGTTGTATGAGTTCAAATATTTTTAGGGAAAGGATTGAATAGTTTTATCAAAACATTACTATTAGAAAAAAGTAATAACCATATAAAGTTTTGTTTTATGTATCCTCATATGAGCAAATTGGCGTTGGTTACTGGTGGAACTGGATTTTTGGGTAAAATCTTGATTGAACGATTGATTCATGATGGTTATAGAATACGTGTAGTGGCCAGGAATGAGGGAAAATTAATGGAGTTGAAAACACAATTTAATAATATCGAAATAATACCAGGTGATATATCGAATAGATTAACTGCTCTTCAGGCATGTAAGGATGTTCATTGTATATTTCATTTAGCGGCGTTTAAGCATGTAAGAATGGCCGAGGATTATGCTATTGAATGTATTAATACGAATGTCATAGGAACAATTAATATTTTGGAAGAATCTATGAATAATCCTTTATTAGAGTTTGTTATTGGTATTAGCACTGATAAAGTAGCCAAGGTTAATGGAACTTATGGTGCATCTAAATATTTGATGGAATCCGTTTTTAAACAATTTGAAGTAATAAATCCTAAAGTACAATATAGATTAGTTAGATATGGTAATGTATTGTATTCAACTGGTTCAGTGTTATGTATTTGGAAAGAAAAATTACAAAAAGGGGAGGAGGTTATTGTAACTGATAAATCGGCAACGCGATTTTATTGGCAGATAGATGAAGCGATTGAATTAATTTTTAATTGTTTGAAGAATTCAGTAAATTGTCAACCATATTTACCTGAAATGAAATCGATGTATCTTGGAGATATCCTTACAGCGATGTCTCGTAAATATTTATTGTCTGGGGCTGAATTAAAGGTAAAAGAGATAGGTTTACAAATAGGTGAAAATATGCATGAAGCGTTGATTATGAATGGACCCACATCAGAAGATGCTGAAAAGTATACGGTGGATGAGATATATGAACTGATATAACTCTTTCCCTGAATAATAATATAATATTATAATGTATTATAATATTACATGAATATCATAAAGATATATTTATCTACATGTGATAAAACATCCTATATTTTACCTACAACCATTTATCTATATAAAAAGTTTATTACGAACATGATTCCTGAGTTTATTATATTAGGGTTTTCCAAACCAGTTTTACCCGATTGGACGAATGTCTCGTTTGTTTCATTATCACAAGAACCACAAAATATAAATATGTGGTCGTGTTATTTGTTTCATTATTTTACAACTATATCAGATGAGTTCGTATTTTTCGCATTGGATGATTTTTTTCCCATAGATTACATGAATACAGATGTATATGAATATGTGTGTGATTATATGAAATCAAATCCTGTTGGAATGTGTGTTGTGGATCAGCAACCTTGTGGGTGTAAAACTCGAAATGAGTTAGATGAAATTATAGTAAATAATGATAATATGTTTATCTATAAAAGAAAAAAGCCTGTCAATTATCAATTGGTATTACAACCCTGCTTGTGGAATAGAAAATATTTACTGGCAATGTTTGAAACGCCAAACACTCCTTGGACATTCGAATTATATCAAAGTAATGTGGCAAATATGAATGATGGATATTTTAATATATCTACATCCAAAGACAATTCTTATAAAAAATGTATCATGTGTTATAGCACACAGAGTTCGTTATCTTCAAAATGGAATGGTATAAGTGTATTGGGATTGAAACATGAATATGTGGTAGAATTGATCCAACAGGGGTTATTACCTGAAAATAACTTATTAGTTGGTGCTTGGGATAATTATATAGTTTTTGATAAAAATCGAGAAGTTTGTAGGCAAGATTTTCAATCATTATGTGTAAATGATTATGAAAATTGGAAAGAGTTGTATAGTTATTATTACACCTTTTAACAATTCAAATGCCGACCCCTCCCCGCCCAATGCCCCCTTCGGGGGCTATAGGGCTCTTCGGGTCGGCATCTTTTGGATATCCAACCCTAGGCTTTAGCCTAGGGTTGAATAAATGTTATTAGGTAACTGTTACTTTTCACCGATAAATCGCCTTTATATATTGATAATTCTGCCTGAAGGCAGAATTATCAAATATAATCGGCGTTTAAAAGGTGAAAAGGTGTATTATGTATAATCAACAGTTGAAAAGTAAATAAAGATGAATTAAATATATATTTATATGTCAAAAATTGATATTACAGATAGGTATCCATCTGAAAATGAGATTCGAACAGATCCGCTACCATATATTGAATATGGAGATTGTTTACTTCATACATTTAATAATATTTCATCTTTATGTGATATAGGGTGTGCTACAGGGCATTTGATTCATTATATCAAACAAAAATGTAATTCAAATATCAAAGGGTATGAATATTTTAGTTATCATAAAGATTCGCCTATTTGTGAAGTTAAGGATGATATTGAAATTTATGATATTCGGGATGAATTGTCCGATTCGGTAAAGACATATGATATTGTTAATTGTAGTGAAGTTGGTGAGCATATTGACCCGTTATTTGCTGATATATTGATTGAAAACGCAAAGAAATTGAGCAATAAATATATCATTTTTACATGGTCTTCTCATGGAGGTGATTTGGAACCTGATTGTGACCCATTACATCAACATTTAAATCCATTGTCTAGAGAAGATTATATTCAATTGATGTTACGTCATGGATTAAAACCTAATATGGAATTAACGCAAAAATTTTTGAATGAAAGTATATATAAGCCACATTTTTATTTTTGGTGGAGGGAAAGTTTTATAGTGTGGGAAAAATAATATATTATGAAAAATTCGCAATAGTATATGTTGCTCGAGATGATAAATATGGCGATGAGTATAATAGTATGGATATGCCTTCAATGGATAATATTTTTGTTATATTGTCTTGTAAAAAATATAAATATATATTCATTATATTGTATAATGAATATACGCGAAACTACTATTCCGGTATTGGCTCCAAAGGGGGATGACCTTGATGTTCAGTTTGTGTCGGATGTTATAAAAAGTAATTGGTGGATAAATGGTCCAAAAGTGAAGGAGTTTGAAGAAAAATTTGCCCAAATGGTTGGTTCTAAATACGCTATTGCTGTTACTAGTAATACACATGGTTTAGATTTGATTTTAAAAGCATATGATATAAGTAATTGTGAAGTAATTAGTCCGACGATGTCTTTTGCTACCACTGCCGCTGTTCCTTTATGGAATCATTGTACGAATATATTAGCAGATATAGATCCGGTTACTATGAATATTTGTCCGAAAGACGTGCATAAAAAAATTACGCCTAATACAAAGGCAATTATTTGTGTAAATTTGGCAGGTATTTTGGCTGATATTGATGAAATCCGTAAAAAATTTACAGGATTAATTATCGAAGATTGCGCACATGCTTGTTATACTCCTGGAGCTGGGTCTAAGGGCGATATTGCGGTATGGTCTTTTCAAGCCGTTAAATCTATGCCTACAGGTGATGGTGGAATGATTACTACGAATGATGAAGAAATCATGCGAAAAATTAAAAAATTATATTGGTTTGGTATAGAATCGACGTATGATAGAGTTACCAAACAAAAAGATTGTCCTGGTAGTAATTCCGTATATAAATGGCAATATGATATTGATATATTAGGTTATAAATATTATATGATCGATTTAACTGCCGCAATAGGATTGTCACAAATGTCAAAATTAGAAGATAATCTTAAAAGAAGACAACATATTCAAACAAAGTATAATCAAGCATTTTCATCTATATCTCAAATAACTATTCCTCCATTTTCATATACGGTTCAACATTATGTTATTAAGGTTGATCCTTCTTTGAGAGATAAACTAATTGATTATTTAAAAGACAAAAATATTCATACATCGGTTCATTATAGACCTTTACATTTATTTACGCAATTCAAAGACAATTCTGAATTTCCGGTTGCTGACGTTGAATGGAGAAAAATGATAACTTTACCGGTTCACTTGAATATTACGGATGAAGATATTGAATATATTATTTTCTGGGTAAATCAGTTCTTTACATCTATCATAAATAGGAAAATAATCACGATGTTTACTTGAATGTTCAACGTAATAGTCTGATAACTTTTCTGTCATTTGTATTTATTATTCAATAAAATATATTTATACCGGTGAAGATTTATACCTTTTAACATTTCAAATGCCGACCCAGAGGGTCGGCATCTTTTAATGTTATTAGGTAACTGTTACTTTTCACCGATAAATCGCCTTTATATATTGATAATTCTGCCTGAAGGCAGAATTATCAAATATAATCGGTGTTTAAAAGGTGAAAAGGTGTAAAATGGGACGCCCCTTCGGGGCGTATTTCAAATCGTTACCGA
>Ga0209500_10003897_pt1 | contig 10027 bp, 8 predicted proteins | sample S_140212_EF_Meta_FD_187323 | JGI IMG/M metagenome (GOLD analysis project Ga0209500, IMG submission 187323) | Freshwater microbial communities from Lake Simoncouche, Canada to study carbon cycling - S_140212_EF_MetaG (SPAdes) (version 2) | ecosystem: Environmental > Aquatic > Freshwater > Lake ...
AGCATTCTGTAATCGCGAGAAGGATCTGGCCATAGCATCAAAGCACCTGTGCCCAAGCCTGCTGGTTGCGGAGTTGGAGAAGTTGAAAAAAGAAATCGAGATTTTTATCACTCACCTTAAGCCGGGTGAAGTGGAGGTGACCATGCGTGAAATTCATGAATGTGCCGGTAGATGGAATCCCCGCATGCTGGAAGCCAACCTGATTTTCGAATTGTAATGCACACAGGTTTATCGGTATTCAATAAGCCCGGCGCTGACTGAGGGAAGAGCCACGATGAGTAGTGTATTGGAGGGCAAGCAGGTGGCGCACGACGGCCTCGCGGAGAAGTTAAATTTCTCCAAAAACTTGCAGGCAGTTACCAATAAAATTCATGCCACGAATAATATCGACGAGATAATGCTCGAATTGAGCCAGGATCTCTGTGGACTCTTTAATGCGGACCGCCTCACCCTTTATCTCGTTAGCGACGACAAGACCTCGATAATATCCAAGGTCAAGACCGGATTAAATTCGTTCAAGGATTTGAAGCTTCCGATTGCGGACCAGAGTATTGCCGGTTTCGTGGCGGCGCATAAAAAAATGACCAACATACGGGACGTATACGACGAGAAGGAGTTGAAATCGTATAGTCCGCACCTGAATTTCCTGAAGCAGGTAGATTCCAAGACAGGCTATCGAACGAAGCAAATGCTCGTGGCGCCGGTAGTCGATGCGCAAAGCAAAGACCTCATTGGCGTTGTGCAGATTATCAACTCCAAAGCTGGCGAGCCCTTTCCGCCCCTGATGGAGGAAGGGGCATTGCATGTTTGCGAAACCTTAGCGATTGCATACAAGCAACGGTCCAAGCCTGCACTGACGGTCAAGGGCAAGTACGACAGTCTTGTTACGAATGCGGTTATCTCAGCGGAAGAACTCGAACTCGCAACCCGTTCATCGAGGCGCAAAAATCTCGATATCGAAACTGTTCTGATCGATGAGTTTCAGGTCAAGGTCCAGGCGATCGGGGAGGCGCTCGCAGTTTATTTCGGGGTGCCTTATGAGCCTTACAGGGCTGATCGCATAAAGCCGCTTGATCTACTCAAAAATCTAAGCCGCGAATTCATCGAAACCAGTATGTGGGCGCCAATCGATGAAGTCGTTGAAGGAATCGTCGTATTGACCACGGATCCGGAAAAAATCCGTGGTTCGAAAATTGTAAATAACGTTTATCCAAAAAGCAAAATAGCCTATCGGGTATGTTGTCAGCGTGAATTTATTGCGACTCTCGATGGGCTGTTTGGCGCGTCAGGTATATCCGGTGCCACTACGCAAGTCGAAGACAACACGGACATTGGCGACCTGTTGTCGGGCATGGCTGACGAGCAGGCTGACGAGAGTCCGGAGGACGTCGCATCTGCCGCTTCAGACAATGAAGTCGTAAAGCTGGTCAACAAGATTATTGTCGATGCATACAAACAGGGGGCATCAGATATTCATATTGAGCCATATCCGGGCAAAGGTAAAACAGAAGTCCGTTTTCGCAAAGATGGCTCCCTAATGCCGTACATTTCGGTGCCTGCAGCATACCGTAACGCCATTGCGGCGCGCCTGAAGATTATGTGCGACCTCGATATTTCAGAGCGGCGAAAACCCCAGGATGGAAAGATCAAATTCAAGAAATTCGGCCCGCTCGATATCGAATTGCGGGTCGCTACCATTCCGTCCCAGGGAGGTGTCGAAGATATCGTCATGCGTATTCTCGCCGCAGGCGAACCCATTCCGCTCGATAAACTGGGGCTCTCGAAATACAACCTCAAAATGTGTAAGGAAACCATCGAGAAACCCTATGGTTTGTTTTTTGTTTGTGGCCCGACGGGTTCTGGAAAAACAACTACCCTGCATTCTGTACTCGGCTATCTGAACACGCCTGAAACTAAAATATGGACCGCAGAAGACCCGGTGGAGATTACGCAGCGGGGGCTTCGTCAGGTGCAGATGAATCCAAAGGCTGGCCTGACATTTGCTGTCGCCATGAAGGCGTTTTTGCGCGCAGATCCAGACATCATTATGGTTGGTGAGATGCGGGATAAAGAAACAGTCGGTACAGGTATTGAGGCATCATTAACGGGCCATTTGGTCTTCGCAACACTGCACACTAATAGTGCTCCGGAGTCCATCATCCGCCTGCTCGACATGGGCATGGATCCTTTCAATTTTGCAGATGCCTTACTGGGTATCCTTGCGCAGCGGTTGGCTAAACGCCTCTGCGCGAAATGCAAGAAACCGCATGCGGCGACGCCAGATGAGTTAAACCTTTTTCTTGATGAGTATTCCACCGAACTATTGAATACTGAAAGTTGGAAAAAAGATCCGGCGCGGGAGCGTGAGAAGGTACTTGAGGGGTGGGTAAAGGAGTTCGGTAATGAAAAGGGCGAAATAATTTTTCATGGTCCCGGTGGTTGTGATACTTGTGGCAACACCGGCTACAAGGGCCGTGTAGGTTTGCATGAATTATTGATTGGTACAGACCCCATCAAGAAAAATATACAGGAACACGCGCGTGTTGCGGAGATGTTCGCTACTGCTCTTGAGCACGGCATGCGAACCCTTAAACAGGACGGTATGGAAAAAGTTTTGATGGGGGTCACTGATATGGCGCAGGTTCGTGCGGTTTGTATCAAATAAATAAAACCATATGAAAAATCTCAAGTCTTTGCATGATACTGAGAGCATCCTCGCGCGCCTTGATCAGCTCAATGAGATCGGCGTCGCACTCTCAAAAGAGACAGACACTAACCGCTTGCTTGAAGCCATACTTGTGGCAGCACAAAAAATTACCAATGCAGATGGTGGCACGCTCTATCGGATGACCGAAGAACGGACGCTCAAGTTCGAGATCATGCGTAACGATACGCTTCAAATTGCAATGGGTGGAACGACCGGGGTGGAGATACCGTTTTATCCGGTTCATTTGTTTGACAAGGATGCGGTGCCGATAAAAAGCATGGTGGCGGCTTATGCTGTCCATCATGACCAATCGGTGAATATTGCCGACGCCTATACAGAGGAGGGTTTTGACTTTTCGGGTACCAAGAATTTCGACAAGAAAACCGGTTATCGCTCAAAGTCTTTCCTTACAGTGCCGATGAAGAACCACGAGAACGAAATCATCGGTGTTTTGCAGTTGCTCAATGCTAAGAACCCGACGTCGGGCGTTGTAACGGCCTTCTCCAAGGAGGCTCAACAACTCGCTGAGTCCCTGGCTTCGCAGGCGGCTATAGCATTGACTAACCGTGCACTGATCGGTCATCTGGAAAATCTCTTTGAGTCGTTCATCAGCCTGATCAACGCTGCAATCGATGACAAGTCGCCCTATACGGCCGGCCATTGTGCACGGGTGCCGCAGTTGACTATGTTATTGGCAGAGGCGGTTGATGCCATCCGGGTCGGGCCGTTACGCGATTTCAGCATGAGCGAAAAAGACCGCTATGAATTGAAAATTGCAGGTTTATTACATGATTGCGGCAAGGTAACTACGCCGGTTCATGTGGTCGATAAAGCGACGAAACTCGAAACTATTTTCGACCGAATCAATCTGCTGGATACGCGCTTTGAAGTTATCAAGCGAGACGCCGAGATCCAGCTATTAAAGGCAGGTCAGGGCAGTGAAGTGCCCGTAAACGTCGCGTTTGATTTGAGCCAACGTCTCGCTGAAATTGATGCAGATAGAGCTTTTCTGCGTAAATGCAACATTGGCGGAGAAATGATGAGCGATGCCGATAGAGAGCGTGTGGGCCAGATATCGACTAAGTACCGCTGGCAGGATGTGTCGGGAAAGATGGTTGATTTTTTATCGGTTGATGAGCTTGAAAATCTAACCATACGCGCCGGCACTCTCACCGCGGCAGAACGCGCGATTATTAATCACCACATTGATGTGACGATCCAGATGCTGGAATCGTTGCCATGGCCGAAACATCTTAAAAGGGTGCCAGAATACGCGGGCGGTCATCATGAGCGCATGGATGGCAAAGGCTATCCACGCGGACTGACCCGGGATCAAATGTCGTTGCAGGCTCGCTGTATGGGGATTGCAGATATTTTTGAGGCGCTTACGGCTAAAGATCGCCCCTATAAAAAAGGCAAGACGCTGACAGAATCGCTAACCATACTTGGAAAATTCAAGCTTGGCGGACATATCGATCCCGACCTTTTCGACGTCTTCATGTGGGGGGAGGTTTACCTGAAATATGCAGAACAATTTATGGATCAGTCCCAGATCGACTCTGTCGATCTGGCGAAAATCCCTGGCTATGTTGCGCCGCCCCAATAAAACCTTTTGAGCCTTCCTGAGAGCATCTACTCGTCTGTTTTCCGCGTGATGTATACGATCATGCCTTCGGTAGCAAGTTCGATAAATTTCTCGCTATAACCCATATCCTGTAGCTCCCAGCGGAACGTGTTGCCCAGGCGTGCTTTCTTGTAAACGCCAAGCTTATGCTCCGTCTTATAGGCGACTGCCCGGGTATACGTGTCTTCCAAAATCGTTGTCAGGCGCTTCTGCGAAATCTTGCGCTCATTGCCCTTATCGAGCGCTGGTGGATAACGTTTGGCCAGATCCTGCGCCAGTGTTTTCGCGAACGTATCGACATCCTTGCCCGATGTTGAACCAAACAAACCCATGGTCTTGCTCCAGTAACAAAGAATATTATTGGCGTCTGCCGAACAGCTGTTTCAGTATTCTCAATCCTATCCCGGCCCCCCCTGAGGGAGGCACAGCGGGCGTTGCTGCGGGCCGCTGTACGCGTATATCGTAGAGTAGCACGTCCCGCCCAACCGCCTGGCTGCCGATGGGGTCGACACCGTGAAATGAATAATCATTCTTGATAAATGCAAACATTGAATTGCGCCGGTATTCCATCGTTCTGACTTTGGTAAATTTTCGGTGCGGATAATGCGGTCCGCCAGCGCAGCGAAAGTCCGGATCGTTTGGCACGTAAATCGATGTTCCTAGATGGGCACGGCTGTCGTCGTCTGGACAATAAAACAAAACCGAGAGCAGGCGATGCGGGGCGTCGGTGTGCGGTCCGATGGAAAAATTCGTCATGTCGCGAACGATCAGTGACTCTGCCCTGTAATCATTTTTTAGCATGGCTGGGCCGAAACGCTCTTCCACAGCCGATTCAAATTTGCCAATCACAGAATTCATGAAGCGAAAGCCGAGAAGCCAGTTGCCAAACTCCAGCCAGAACGCTTTGCGTTTCTCATCAAGCTTCGCCACCTCGCTTTGCGAGAATGGCATGATGAAACGCTCCGGGTAGGCCCCCTTGGGCACGCGTCCGGTATCCCCTAGGCAAACTAACGAAGAGTCCGCAGGCCAGTTTTCTCGTAAATGCGAATAAAAATCCTCGGGGAAGATATTATCAACGTAGATATGCGCATAGGGATGTTCGCGCATCGGCGCATTGTTAATCTGGTAGAGCGTATGCTCTTCAGCGACGGAAGATATGATTGCCGACTCCTGCAAAAGCACCCTCGGTGCGTAATGCGCTGGCCACCTGAGCGTCGGAAAACCCAAAGCCCAGCGCCTGCATTTCCAGAATAATATTACGATGCAATTCCAGATTGGTATTGATTTCGACCAGGACTGATTTGACCAGCGGATTTTTCAAGGTTTCTGCACAGCCATGCAAGACCTTGTGTTCGAGACCGTCGACATCGATTTTTATATGGTTCGGTACTGGCACCACGCCATCGGCAACCAACCGATCCAGGGGGCAGGAAATGCTCCCCTGCGAATATCGGCTGTACCGTTGCTCCAGCCTGTGATCGACCTGTTCGCCAAAAGTATGGCAGGAACCACCAGCGTAAAAATCGCTCAGATAGAGACGCGCATAAGCCGATTCGTCGCTCAACGCGAGGCAGTAAGCAGTGACCTGCTCCGAGAGTCCGTTGCGGATAATATTTCGGTAGAGCAGTGCGTAATTTTGTGATTCTGGTTCGAAGGCAAACACGCGCACACCTCTGGTTTTCGCCGCCCAGATTGTGTACATGCCGACATTAGCGCCGATATCGACAAGCACCTCACCAGGCGCGAAACCGCGTATCCATTCGATAGTGTCCGGTTCTTTGCTGCGCAGTGTGTCAACACGAAATTGTGCTGGCAAGTTTGGTGTGCAAAAAACAACCTCTACGCCTCCTTCAAGCACACTCATATGCGGATCAAGAGACTGATACTCCTCCAAGGTGAGCGATGCTCCCGGGGGGCTCTCTAGCGGGGTGGGATGCGGACGTCGGAACGCATCGAATAGCATGCGAAATGGGTTCATCAGATCCTTGTATGCCAGCCGCTGATCCAACAAAGAAAAGCGGGATTTTTAGCTTTTAAAATAAAACGTTACATTATGTGTTTCATTCAATTCCGGCGTCAATAGGACCTCGCCTATAATGCTGCAAACTTCCTGCATCGTATTCAATTGATACTCAGAAAATTATTTGCACGGATATTCCGACGCCAAAGTCATGAATTAGTAATTGATCGGGAATTGCTGCGGCGGGGATTCCGTCTTCAGTCGGCTGGTGATGTGGAGGGGGCGGAAGCCGACTATAGAAATGCGCTAGCGGTTGATCCGGCAAACGCAGACGCCGGTTTTTTGCTGGGATCCCTGTTGGGCGAAACCGGACGCCTGGTTGAGGCGCAACAGTATCTGCAGCGGGCACTCGCCACCCGCCCCGCTTTTGTTGATGCCCACTCAGCGCTGGGTAATGTTTATCTGTTGGGCGGTAACAGCGATGCCGCAAAGGCCTGTTATGGTGCTGCTATTACTCTTGATCCAGTCAATGCACTTGCCCATTCAAATCTCGGATTGGCCTATCAGGCGCTCGGTGATCATGCCGGTGCGCTTGCTGCGTTGGAACGTGCACACGAGCTCGCGCCGGGGCTGTCAGGCCTTATCCGCAATTTAACTATCGAACGTTTGATCCTCGAACGATACGCGCAATCTGAATCCCATTTGCGCCAACTGCTGACAGTTCAGCCAGATGATTTTGATGTGTTGTTGAGTCTGGCTTTTACCTTGCAGAAAATGCATCGTCCTGAGGAAGCGCTTGGTTACTATCAGCGCGCACGCCTGCAAAAATGTGCCGATCCTGAACTGTTGAACAATCTGGGTATCGTTCTTCAAGACCTCGGTCGTCTTGATGAGGCGGTGGATTGCTATGATGTGGCGATTGCAGCGAAACCCGGCTTTGAGCTCGCACGCTGGCATCGAACTCTTTGCCGCTTGCTGCAACATGATTTTGCGAGCGGGTGGCTGGATTACGATGTGCGTCTTCAGTCGAAGGATCGAATCCACCGCCCCGTGGCATATCCGGTTTGGGCAGGCAGCGATGCCAGCGCATTGCGTCTGCTGGTGTACGGCGAGCAGGGGCTGGGTGACGAAATCATGTTTGCATCCTGTCTGCCTGAACTGATTGCGTCATGCAGACGCTGCGTTATTGAATGCTCGGAGAAGTTGTTGCCGCTGTTCCGGCGCTCGTTTCCTGCGGCCGAAGTACATGCTACAACGCCCGCCAAGGAGCTGCCTGTTGATGTGCAGATCGCGATGGGCAGCCTGCCCCAATATCTGCGCAGAAACCTTGGTGATTTTCCGCATCACCAAGGTTATCTGCTGGCGGATCCAGCGCGTCGGGCAGCCTGGCGCACGCGTCTCGATACGCTTGGGGTAGGGCCCAAAATCGGCATTTCGTGGCAGGGCGGAACCCACAAGACCAGGGCGCCCTTACGGTCGATTCCGCTTGCGCAGTGGACGCCGCTGCTGGAATTGGAGGGTCTTCATTTCGTTGATTTGCAATATACCGATTGTGAGGAGGAGATTGCCGCGTTTACAGAAAAAACCGGGGTCAGAATTCACCGCTGGCGCGAGGTGCGAGATGACTTTGAAGAGACCGCGGCGCTGGTTGCTGAACTCGATCTTGTCATTAGTGTTTGTACAACCGTGATACATCTGGCCGGCGCCCTCGGTACACTAGTCTGGATCATGACACCGTTTAGTCCGGAATGGCGCTATGGCTTTCAGGGCGAGACCATGCCTTGGTATCCCTCGTCACATCTGTTCAGGCAGCCTGCTTACGGGCAATGGCAGCCGGTCATCTTAGATGTGGCACAATCATTATCCGTGTGGCGCGAGCGCTATACAGATACACCTAAACCGGGAACATTGAATTGACCGATACCATGAGTTTCAGTCGTAGCAGCCCCAGCCCGCGCTATATCGAATTGCAGGCGATGTATCGCCAGATGCATCAAAAGGGCGAGGAATTTCTCGGCGTGCCCGCCGAAAAGACCTTTCCTGGCTTCAGTTTGGACGCACAGTTGTCGCGTATCAAGGCACTGATTACCCGCACCGGCGCAGACACCCTGCTTGACTATGGTTGCGGCAAAGGTCAGCAATATTTGCCACGACCGATCAAAGACGAATCCGGCACGATTTGGCCTGCAGTGATTGATTACCTCGATATCGGAGAACTGGTCTGCTACGACCCGTGCTACGAACCTCATAACATCTTGCCGGAAGGCAAGTTCGACGGCGTCATCTGCACCGATGTGCTGGAGCATTGTCCGGAACAGGACATGCCCTGGATTATCGGCGAGCTGTTCGGTTACGCAGAAAAATTTGTTTTTGCGAATGTTGCCTGTTACCCGGCGCATAAACGCCTGCCCAATGGCGAAAATGCGCATTGCACCATCCAACCGGCCTCATGGTGGGTGGCGCTGGTGCGGGATATTGCACGCAACCATCCGGCCGTTACCTGGGAGTTCTGGGTGCAATCGCATGAAGAAACCACCGACGGTGTGCGGCTGGTTGAGCAAAAAATTTTCGGCTGAATCCGCTGTTTGTATTGATCACGAACTTCCTGTGCAGGACGGAGAACCATGATCCAGGTCTTTATTGGCTATGACCCGCGCGAGGCCATCGCGTTTAGCGTGCTGGCTTACAGCATACAGGCGCGTTCCAGCGTCCCGGTGGCGATTACGCCCATCATGTTGTCGCAATTAAAGGGCGTGCTGACACGTGAGAGGCATCCTCTGCAATCGACAGATTTTTCTTTCTCGCGCTTTCTGACGCCCTATTTATCGGGCTTTACTGGTTGGTCCATTTTCATGGATGGCGACATGCTGGTTCTCGATGACATCGCCAAGCTCCATGCGTTACGCGACGATCGTTATGCGGTGATGGTGGTCAAGCATGTACATATTCCCCGCGAAAGCCGCAAGTTTCTCAACGAGCCGCAAACCGCCTACCAGAAGAAAAACTGGTCGAGCCTAATGATGTTTAATAACGCCCGATGCCGTGCATTGACTACGGATTACGTGAATGCCGCGTCCGGTCTTGATTTGCACCAGTTTAAATGGCTGGGCGACGATGCCCTGATCGGCGAGATTCCAGATCGCTGGAACCATCTGGTCGGTTGTCATCCGCCGCGCAAGGATGTTTCGCTGGTACATCACACTCTTGGCGGCCCCTACTTCAACGAGTGTCACAACGCCGAGTATGGTGACGAGTGGCGGCTGGAATTCAAGGCCATGTGTCGTGTTGACCAGCGCGAAAAGTCCTGAACCATCAATCGCTTCTGGGCTGTTCGTTGCCGGCCTTGGATGTTGCCTGGCATGACGACAAATGCTTGTGCGGGGGCGTCGTGGCGTTAGCGTCTGAAGTTGCAGCCTGCGCCGCAATATTGGCGGCACAACCGAACGATATCAACGCGCTGTGCGGTCTCGGCACGGCGTTGTTAAAGCAGGGCGAGTTTGCCGCTGCGTTGAAACTCTTTCGGCGCGCTGTTGATCTCGTGCCTGACTGCGTTGAGGCTCTTACGGGGCAGGGTGAATGCAGTCTTGAGCTCGGTGATATCGATGATGCGCGCGATTGTTTTGAACTTGCTAGGGCGCATGCGCCCGAATCGCTCTCAGCCTTGCGCGGCTGTGGCAGATTGTCGCGACTCTCGGGTGATTTCAATGGCGCCGCCGCATTATTTATCGAGGCGCTA
>Ga0209500_10003901_pt1 | contig 10014 bp, 11 predicted proteins | sample S_140212_EF_Meta_FD_187323 | JGI IMG/M metagenome (GOLD analysis project Ga0209500, IMG submission 187323) | Freshwater microbial communities from Lake Simoncouche, Canada to study carbon cycling - S_140212_EF_MetaG (SPAdes) (version 2) | ecosystem: Environmental > Aquatic > Freshwater > Lake ...
AAGAAATCCAAGAAACTAAAAACGCTGAAAAAAACGCAGCTTAATTTAGTATAAAGGAATTTAAAAAGCCTGTGCATGCAAGTGTGCAGGCTTTTTTTATGATCCAAACCATCGCCTTGCTACGGGCATTGAATGTTTCAAACACCACAGTGTCCATTCTCTATCGGTAAATTTTGCTCGTACCACAATCTTATCTTTCTCAAAAGCGATATCACAGAGATTCTTTAGATATAGTTCTTGCACATGGGGGAAATGTGCTAACCAACCTTCAAATAATATTTGTGCTTGAAATGCGTCTTCGTACCCGCCTACGGTTTTTAATTCTCCTATGATTCTAGGTGTGCCGTATTGTTTCATACATCTTTACCTATGATAAGCGAACCGTGTACTCGCACTCGTATGTGTCCGTTGTAGTATTGATCCGATTCTAACACTTTCCTAGAAAATTGTTCTCGTGCTTCTACGTAGTTCAGTTCTGCTTTACTGCGACAATAATAAAGTATCTCTCTGCGAAATCGTTCTCTACCCAAGGATTCTATATCGCGATTCAACTGATCACTGCTGCCATGGTAGTCCTGCCAATCGCTGTCCACAGCGCCTCTAATTTTTTTGCGTACTTTTTTTCCGTTTTTTTGCGTGTGCATTTTATATCGCGTAGTCTTGAATCGAGCCAATTTCTTGCCCACATACATTCTGCCGGACACTGTGTTGGTAATAAGATACACAAATCCCACACAATCCGTTGGTAATTGTTCCACCGGCTCATTTTTGTAAATCCACTGCATGTCCATATTTAAACTCAAGAATCACTCCAGAATAATATACGCATATTATATACACATGAAACAGGCACTTTAAAATCAAAAAAAATTTCTATAGGCACTATAGCGTCTTTGGTAAAACAGTGAACTACTCCCATTAGCGTGGGCGGCGAATCACTCGACGCAACAGGCAAAAATGATGGAGCTCTGGGAAACAGATCCAACTCCAGATCCTTATAAGATTATCATACAGAGATTATATGGATTCGCGTTGTAATGAATGAGCTAACGGGTACAGCACAACCGCCCGGCGACAGCAGCGATGTATGGAGACTGCGAACTCACCACATGCGTCAGTTCAAGTTGATTCGGCTGGAAACAGCTGAATTACGACTGCTCATCTACCACATACGACGCACGATGCTACGCATCATGCTTACAATCACATAAGAAACAAATGAAACGAGCGCAAGCGAGTTTCAGATGTGCAAAGCACATCTATCAGAGTGTTTAAATATCACACATGGAACTGATATTCGATCACATTACCGGCAAACAGGAACAGCAGGATTTTCAGCATTTTCGATTGCGTGCATATCTAGATGGCAACGAGGAAGACGATCCATTAGAGCAGGGATGGTTGGCTGACGACACTCCCTATCAGGGTCATGAATGCTGGTATCAGTCGCGCAGCACTCGCATAGAATTAAAACCAGGCCTGTTAAAAAAACCGCGCAAAAAAGAGGTGCGCGGCCAACCCATACAGATGCTGGAGATACGTCCAGTGGACAGCATGTTGAAGTTGACCGGCATGGAAACTCTCTATCACTCTTTCCTACGGAAGAAGGGCTATCGCGACCTCTACAATCCACTGCGACACATACATCAGCGAGACAGCTTCCTGGTATACTACATCGATGATGTCAGCAACATGATTGGTTTTACAAAAATTAAAAAGTATCGCTGGCAGGATGATGTAAACGATGAAAATTTCAACGATGATGTGCCCTATATGACCGGCATTGAGACTCACATGCACTGCAATACCGAAGACATCGGCATGATATCACTGGAGATGGAGATCGAATGGGCAGCAGCCAAACACTGTCGTTATCTCTACCTAGGGCCAGGCTATGAGAAGAGTTCCATTTACAAGAGTTCCATTCCGGGATTTCAGTGGTGGACTGGTCAGAAGTGGAGCAAGAATGTGGAGCAGTATCGACAGGCCTGCACGAAAGACAGCGAGATTACTCGGATCGCTGACCTAGGCGCCAAGTAACCACATCAGCAATGTTCTTTTTAGACCACTGATCATAGTAGCCTTTCTTTTTCAATATTTCTGAGAATCGATTCAGTGTGCTGAGACGTTGACATAGCAATAGAATATAGCGACCGTTGTTCACTGTCACTCCATGGATCTCTTCTTTTTGACGAGGATGATCTTCCAATACCACCACATCCTTTGGCATGAACACAGAGTTTAATTGATCTACCACATCGTGGGTGTATTTTAAAGTCCATCGTTTGGGATCCAGTATCAGCACCAGTGCGTCAGTTTTATCAAAATCAGTATTCTCAATATGCTGCCAGCAATTGCTGTCAGGTTCTGCTGAAGTCATGTGTATCATTCGCACTCGTCCTTGCAGTCGAGCTTGACGAGCATAAGGACATGCTGGCAATCCTGCAAACACAGGATGTTCCACCTCTACAAACTCTTTCATCCAGCGTGTGATGTATTCTGTGGCTTGCATGTTTTAAAAGAATGGTTGTCCGGTTTTCTTAGTGGTCTCTAGATTATCTTTCACAATGTCTGACACAATGGTTCTTTCACTGGCACTCATGTGCAGAGCTTCTTGGTAAGTCACTCCACCCCGCATGTACCAGCAGATTTTTAATAATTCGTGTTTGATACTTTTACCTTCGTTGTCGAGATCTTTCAAATATTTTATAATGTCAGATTCCGAGAGTGTGAGTAGTTTTATACGAAAAAATTTGCGTTATCAAAAGTGATCGGCACTTCGTATGTGGCAGGAGCACCTGCTTTAATTTGCTCTTCTGTGGCTTTGATTTTAACTGGCTTGATAGAACCTTGCTGTCTAATATCAGCTAATTTATTTTCTAATTCTTTAATTGTTTTTGCATCAGCATTTTGAATAAATTGTTTAATTTGTTCTTTATCATTAACTGATTCTCCAGACGGTAAAGTAATTTTTTCTATATTATTAATCAATAAACTCATGTTTAGTTCACTTAATATTCGAAAACTATCAGTGAATCTACGAGTTTTTTCTTCAGCAGTCATTTGACTCTGTGACACCTGTGTGTAAATTCTCTGTTGTTCAAATGTTTTTAATTGTGATTCTGTGATCTGTCGATAAGTCAGTGGTTTAACCTTTATTGTCAAGCCGTCTTGCAGAGTACATTGATCTGTGATTGTGTCTTTTCGTAATTGCTCCAACATCTGTGGTAGGTTAACTGTATGGTTAACAGACTCATTAGTACCAGGTGCTATAGAAGTTATGTCCATGGTTTCTCCGTAGCTCGCAATCCTGATAGCAATCAGCACAGTGTCAATATCGTAATTCACCAGTTGCCATGGGTCTAAAATAGTAGGAATACAACTTTTAATTACATCAACAGATGCTTGACCATTCATCATGCTGTCTGGCGTGCGGAATGCTAGTTCGTCAATAGCAGTCATGGGCAGCACCGGATGCTCTCCTGTGGTGGTTTTTTGTACCACATCAGCAGGATAATATCGTTCTCTGCTCGGCAACTGTATACTGATTTGTGGTTGTCTAAAGTAACGTTTTAAAGGGTTTGCGTTTTCTGTCATTTTTATATTCTATAAATATACACTATAATATGTGTGTCTGTCTATATTTATATGGGCACATTTTAGGGGTTTTTAAAGCATGGCTGACGACATTTTAGATGAAATACGGGATCTTTTAGATAAAGCTAAAACAGCCACATCTAAAAAAAGCACTGTAAGCAACAGCGATGTTAAAGGATTAGCAGAAGCATTATCCAAAGCAGCCTCATCATCGGAACTTAAACGTTTAAATCAAGTATACAAAGACCAAATTAAAACTTCACAACTGGACAAAAAAGCAAAAGAAGAAGCTGTTCGAGTGTTGGACGAGTTAACCAACGAGCAAGAAAAAGCCATCAAAGCCAGTAAAGAATTAAATGAAAAACTTTACCAATTAGCCAAAGGCACAGGACTCAACGTAGTACAATCACAGAGATTAGCCGATCAAGCAGTAGAAGCCAAAGAAGCAATGGGCGCACTTGGCAAAGCTATGTCTGCAGGTTCGGGCAAGATTGATGATTATACTGCTGCATTCAAAGGCAAGTTCGGTGGGTTTGGTGATATTATAGTTGGAATTGGATCTACATTTGAAGACAACATCAATACCTATAGAACATTGAGTTCTGTGGGAGCATCGTTCGGTCAAGATCTTGTTAAATTGAGAGAAACAGCAGCAGCAGCCGGTTTACCCATAGAAGATTTTACAAAATTAATAGCAAAGAATAGTCAAAGTCTAGCAGCTCTTTACGGTAGCACCACATTAGGAGCTCAATCATTTTCTAGACTGAGCAGAGAATTTAGACAAGGCACTATAGACTCATTAATACCGCTGGGATTCTCTGTTGATGAACTCAATGATGTTTTGTTAACTAACCTTGACATGCAACGAAGAACAGGACAGTTCGTTGAAGGTGCAGATCGTCAGCAGTTGGAATCATCTAGAGCATTTGCACTTGAGTTGGACCGAATGTCCAAACTAACAGGCAAACAGAGATCCGAATTAGCAAAACAAATCGAATCTCAAACAAAAAATGAAAGATTCTTAGCATTCTTAAACACCACCACAGATGAAACCAGACAGAGATTACAGACATTCGCTGGATCCGTAGAAAGTATATCACCAGCGCTGGCCGAAGGATTACAAGATCTTATAGCGAATGCAGGAAATCCGGTAACTCAAGCATCCAAAATGTTAATAATGAACATACCAGAAGCCAGCAGCGTGGTACGAGATTTAACTAACGGTACTATATCCAGCTCAGAAGCACTGTTGCGAATGAGAGATGCTGCACAACGAAGTAATCAATCGTTAGGAGCAGTAGCACAAACCGGTACTGTGGAATTTGCTAGACTTTATGGAGATGTTAACAAACTAGCCAAAGCAAAATTAAATGAGACTGCAGTCACTCAAGAGCAGGCAAAACGAGCAAGTGTGTTAACTCAACAATTGGCAGAATTTCAAGGAGCATCCAAAGAATTAAGTGCTAGTTTCCAATCGTTAGAAACTGGATTCTTTGCAGCCATGGGAGATAGTATAGGAGTAGGTATAGGAGGCATTAATTTAGGTATGAAAGCCTTAGCAACAGGAGTGAACAATATGAATAATGCCAGCAAGGCTCTATTGTATGCTGGTACAAAAATTGGCGGATTTGTGTTGGACAAAGCCACACAGGTAGGAGTGGTATTTACAGGTACATTGGGTGCATTGAAAGCTGCAGGCATGGGCACTGGTGGAGTAATGGGAAATATCAAAGACATGTGGGGCGCTGGAAAAGGAATGGCCGGAGATGCTGCCAAAACAACAAAAGGACAAAATTTAATTAAGGCTGGAAAATTTGGAGCAACAGGGCTAGGATTGGGCATGGCTTCGAGTTTAGTAAAATCAAACTTTGGCGATAACATTGTTAGCCAAGGATTAGATGTAGGAAATTATGCAATGATGGGAGCAACTATAGGTTCTATTATTCCAGGTCTTGGCACAGGACTTGGTGCAGCCATTGGTGCAGGATTAGGACTTATAAATCAGATGGGTGGATTGTCGGGTATTGCTGGCTCTAGAGCCACAGGTACACTGGGAGAAACTGGACTACCATTTGAAGCAAAAACTAGTATGTTGAAAGTGCATGCAGGCGAGAGAGTGCTAAATCCGCAAGAAACCAGTGAATATAACAAAGCTGCACCCGATGCTGGCCAAACTCAACACATGATGGAATATAACCAAACAGCCAAACAGCTATTAGAAGCTACCAAAGCTACCAATGCTCTATTAAATAAGCAAGTAGCAATAGCAATGGCAACAGAGAAGAATACCAAAAAAACATCCAAAGTGGTTGATAAAGTGGGTCCTTCTATAGTATAATGAGTAACAGAATATGAGCTGGAAAAAATATTTCAAAGAACCACAAGGATCACCGATAAGCGGAGATAAGGTACCCAATTTCGCAAAAAGAAATTATTCATCTTATCTACCTGATGTGTACACAGGTCACCCAAATAGAATACAGAGATACTTTCAATATGATCAAATGGACAACGATTCAGAGATCAATGCAGCTCTGGATATTCTTGCAGAATTTTGTACACAGAGCAATGATGAAAACGAAACACCATTTGATTTATTATTCAAAGACGATGTCACAGAGACTGAAGTTAAATTATTAAAGAAAGCTCTACAACAGTGGACGAAGAGCAATAGATTCAGCAGAAGACTGTTTCGTATTTTTAGAAACTGTTTAAAATACGGAGATTGTTTCTTTGTGAGAGATCCAGAAACCGACAAATGGTTGTACATGGATCCTGCAAAAATCGACAGAATCATTGTTAATGAATCTGAAGGCAAAGTACCAGAACAATATATTATTAGGGACATTAATCCTAATCTACAAAAATTATCTGCCACACAGATTGCACCAAATCAATTGTATGGTGGTACAGGCACAGGACCATATCAACAGAACTATGCGGGTGCAGGCACAGGATTAAACACCAGTTACCCAACTGGAGGTTCAGGCGGAAGATTCTACAGAACCATGAATCAGTATGCTATTAATGCTGAGCATGTGGTGCATATGAGTCTGTCAGATGGCATGGACAATCTATTCCCATTTGGTCAATCAGTGCTGGAACAGGTATTCAAAGTTTACAAACAAAAAGAATTATTAGAAGACGCAATCATCATCTATCGAGTACAGAGAGCACCAGAACGAAGAGTATTCTATATCGATGTGGGTAACATGCCAACACACTTGGCGATGCAATTCGTTGAGCGAGTTAAAAACGAGATTAATCAGAGAAGAATTCCAAGCACATCCGGCGGAATGAGTTATATCGACGCCACATATAACCCAATGAGTATCAACGAAGATTACTTCTTTCCTCAAACAGCAGAAGGCCGAGGATCTAAAGTGGACACACTGCCAGGTGGAACAAACCTTGGAGAGATCGACGATTTAAGATATTTCACTAACAAATTGTACAGAGGTTTAAGAATTCCCAGCTCATACTTGCCTACAGGTGCTGATGATGGAGCTCAACAATACAACGATGGTCGAGTGGGCACGGCATACATTCAAGAATTAAGATTCAACAAATATTGCGAAAGATTACAGAGTTTAATTGCTCCAGTGTTTGATGAAGAGTTTAAATTATGGATCAAAGACAAAGGTTACAGTATCGATAACAGCACATTTGAGATCAAATTCAATCCACCACAAAACTTTGCACAATACAGACAGACAGAAATGGATCAAAGTCGAGTGGGCACATTTGTGCAGGTAGCAGAGTTACCTTACATCAGCAAACGTTTTGCCCTAAAAAGATTCTTAGGACTTTCAGAAGAAGAAATGGCTCATAACAGCACACTATGGGCTGAAGAGAATGCAGTAGCACAGAAAAAACAAACAAAAACCACTCAATTGAGAACAGGCGGTATTAGTCAAGCAGGAGTACAATCTGATTTAGATCAGTTTGAAAATCCAACTCCTGAAGAAGGAGCAGCAGCACCGGGTTCAGCACCAGCAGGACCGGGCAGCACACCACCTGCAGGCGGAACACCAGGCACCACACCAGGCGGTGGAGCCACGATTTAGGTTAAATAGCATTATGTACTTGAAAGAGATGTGGTCATATACTCCGCAAGGATTTGAACAAAACAAAAATTACAATGCAGAAGATGATATTTCAATATTAGATTCTGATGATACTCGTAAAACTCGTTTAAAACTTCGAGATATTAACAAAATGCGTCTAGCTAGCGAAGCACACGATCAAGATCAAAGAGAACAAGCAGAATTTGTTCAAAAGATGTACGGTCAACCACCAGCAGCCGAAGATAACCTATCACTTTAATATAATGTCCAACACAGCGTTCGTACTGGGCAACGGTGAATCACGCAAAGGCATACGAATTGCAGATTTAAAGAAACACGGCACAGTTTTTGCTTGTAATGGTGTGTATAGATCTGAAGAACCAGATTATCTCATAGCAGTAGACCCTAAAATGATTCTAGAGATAGCGGAAACAGAATATCCTAAAACACACGAAGTATGGAGCAATTACAACAGTCAGTATTCAAAAAATGAGAATGCTAAGAATTATGTGAAATGGTTTCAACCCAGCCTAGGATGGAGTTCAGGACCCACAGCTCTAAAAATGGCAGCAGATAAAAAATTTACTAAAATTTATATACTGGGATTTGACTATCGAGGACATCCACGAGATGGCAGCAAGAACAGCTTCTACTTTAATAATGTATTCAAAGACACTCGAAACTATAAAAAGGGCAAAGATGAGGCCACCTACTATGGTAATTGGATGAATCAAACGAAAAGAGTGCTGACAGATTATCCGCACATACAATTTTTCCGTGTAGTACCTAAAAATGCGTTCAAACCGCACGATCTAGAGTTTAACACAAACTTTAAACACCTAGATATTGACGAATTTCTACAGATACATAATATACAGAGACAGAGTTAGTCAAAAACCACCGTTTTTGACCCAAAAGTACCGCTTTATTTCGTCGGTTGCTTAAATAATACACTTTATAAAGTATAAAAACAACTTGCCAACAAGGAGCACGTGCAATGACACAATCAACAAACAAATTTGAGCAATTGCTTGAATTATTAATTAACGAAGAGAATGATAAAGCGCAGGCGCTATTTCATGAAATCGTTGTAGAAAAATCTAGAGACATCTATGAAGGTTTAGCAGAAGCTGAAACTAAAGAAGAGTCTAAAGAAGAAGTTAAAGAAACTGAAAAATCTGAAGCGAAAGCAGAAGAAACAGTAAAAGAAACAGAAAAAACAGATTCAAAAGAAGAATCAGTTGACGAAACTGTTGAAATCGACAGCGCAAATAAAGAAGAAGAATCAATTGAAGAAGTTGGTGGCGATGCTACTGATGATTTAATTGCTGACGTTTCAGCTGACGAAAAAGGCGATGCAGAACACGGTGCAGAAGCAAATGGTGAAGAACCAGCTGCTGATGATGCACAAGCTGACGCTGGAATCGAAAACAAAATCGTTGACTTGGAAGATGCTTTAGAAGAATTAAAAGCAGAATTCGAAAAAATGTTAAACGGCGAAGAAGGTTCTGAAGAAGAAAAATCAGAAGAATCAGTAGCTGTTGCTCAAGATGCTCAAGCTGAAGTAGCTGCACCAGTAGCTCAAGAAGCTAAAGAAGAGATGAAAAAGGAAACTGTGAAAGAGTACAAAATTAAGAAAAGTGCTGACACAGCTGACCATTCAGACAAATCTGCAAAATCTCCTGTCGCTAAGAAAAACGACATGGGCGGAACTGCTAACAATATAGCACAAGCTCAAGAAGATAATGCTAAAGTATCTGTTGCTAAAGCAAAAGATATGGGTGTTAAATTTGAAAACGAACCAGGTAAAGACAAAGCAACTTCTTTCAAAAAAGAAGTAAAAGCTAACAATACTGATGGTTCTGACAAATCAGCAAAATCTCCAATTACTGCTGCTAAGAAGTAAGCAATAATAGAGAAAAAAGGGAGCGGAAATGTCACTGTATCTAAGAGAACATTTAACCTACGATCAGGCTAGGATGGAAGTCTTGCACGAAGGCAAGGAAGGCAAGGACCTTTATATGAAAGGTATCTGCATCCAAGGCGGCATTAAAAATGCTAATCAAAGAGTTTACCCGATTAATGAAATACAAAAAGCGGTAAAAACTCTTAATGATCAGATCACATCAGGTTATTCTGTTTTAGGAGAAGTGGACCACCCCGATGATTTAAAAATTAATTTGGACCGTGTTAGTCACATGATTACTGATATGTGGATGGACGGTCCAAATGGATACGGCAAGATGAAAATCCTGCCAACACCAATGGGCCAACTAGTGAAAACTATGTTAGAGTCTGGAGTTAAACTAGGCGTGTCAAGCCGCGGTTCTGGAAACGTTTCAGAATACGG
>Ga0209500_10003905_pt1 | contig 10007 bp, 10 predicted proteins | sample S_140212_EF_Meta_FD_187323 | JGI IMG/M metagenome (GOLD analysis project Ga0209500, IMG submission 187323) | Freshwater microbial communities from Lake Simoncouche, Canada to study carbon cycling - S_140212_EF_MetaG (SPAdes) (version 2) | ecosystem: Environmental > Aquatic > Freshwater > Lake ...
CTTGGAACAGTGAGTCAGGTAACCCTAAATCTGTTTTATGGCAAACCAATACTGGTGGTAATCACTATAATCACTTACACGTATCAAATAATTCAGGAGAATCATCTGAACCCACAGATTCAAGTAAATTTGGAGATTTCAATACAGACCAAATAACATCTACCGCATCAAATGCAGTTTCATCAGGCTTTGATGAAATAAAGGCAGACCCATTAATTATGGGATTTGGAAAAATACTTACAAAAGCATTTGGACTCAAAGAAAACGTCAATAGAATAAAAGAACTATTATAAAAAAAACCCATCACATGATGGGTTTTTTTATTAAATAATATTAAAAAAATATTAATTATTTTGCTTCTATAACTGTTGTTGTGTCTGCAGTCACAGCTACTGTTGAATCTGCTTTTGTTGAATCTGTAACTACTGATGTTGAATCAGTTTTTACTTCAGTTGATGTTGAGCCTCCACAAGAAGCTAGCGCTAAAATTGATACTAATGCTACGATTTTTTTCATAATTGTTTTTTTTGTTTTTTTATATAATAGTTAATTGTTTTCTGTTATTATAATAAATATAAGAGATTTATTCCAATAGGTCAATTTTTATTGGATTTTTTTGGCAGAAGGTACCAGATTCGAACTGGTGGATAGGTTTAACCCCATCCGCAGTTTAGCAAACTGCTGGTTTAAGCCACTCACCCAACCTTCTATAAATTGGTAATACAAATATAAAAAAAATCCCCCTATTTTTTAATAGAGGGAAATTTATTATCAATTATTTTTAAGGTTATTTTAAGTTTTTCAATTTATATAATGTAGAGAAAATTAATTCTTGAACTGTGTCAATTTGGTTTTGAATAAATGACTCTTTAACATTTTTTCTTGCCTTTTCAATCATAGTATCTAATGATTTGAAATAATTAATTACTTGTTCAGAACTCGAATAATCTTCAACTTTAATTGAATCGTAATTTTTAATTATATCGTACTTACCTTGATAACTTTCAATTATTCCATCAACTAAACTGTCAATTCCTTCATAATAACCTTGTAAAGCTTTGTGTTCAGAATACGATTTAGTTTGTAAGTGAAATATGTGTACTTGAGTCTGCGAATGCAATAAAGTTGACACCATATTTTTAAACCCTGAATTACCTTTGGTTTCAGACCTTTCTTCTGCTTGTTCATTCAATTTCATTGCCTTAAACAATTGTTCTTTCGTTATTGTTACTTGTTCCATATCAATAAATATTCATACATGCCAGTTTGTTTCGCATATAACACTTTGTTTCGCATAAATGTTGCACTCCCTAAAGGATTCGAACCTCTGTCTGCGGTTTTGGAGACCGTAATGCTACCGTTGCACCAAGGAAGTGAGTAATGATACCCATTTTAATTGCATTACCAATTTTCTATTCTATCAATTAATTCGTCAAATGATATAGTTGAATTAAAATTTTTTCTATTATTATCCGTATGGATTAACAATTTACAATTTGCGGGATGTTTAATTATTTTAGGGTCAATTTTGTTTATAAACCCATCTCTAACACTATACATGTGGTCCTTACTTATTCCATTCAAATTATTTCTCTTATTTAAAGGACTATACCAACCATATTTTTCAACTAAGTTCATATCAAACTTATATTTTAATTTATTAATATTGAATATAAACTCGCAGGAAGGTCTGTAAAATTTATAATATTCCATTCTACAATCTTCACAGATTATCTTGTGTTTTTTATTTATCTTTGGTAAATTACAAAACCGACAATTACGAACAATTTTTTTGTTATTTATTAATTTTTGTTTTATGTTTTTATTTGAAAGTTTTTTAGATATTTTTTTTTTCGTTTCTTGAGATAATTTTCTGTTTTTGTTTGAAAAAGAAACCGAACAACTTTTAGAACAAAATTGTCTTTCTTCTTTGATATAACTTATAAAGACATTTTCACAATTTTTGCAATTATGTTCTTTTGTTGTAACAATTTTTAACTTTAATCTATTGCACCTGTTTGATACACTTTTTTCAGTTGTTTGTAGAATATTTGAAATTTCTATATGTTTTTTTCCTTCGTTTATTAATTCTATTAATTTATTATCTAGTTCTTTTGTCCACTTCATATATTATAAATATATGAAAAAGAGTAAAAATCCTTTTTTGAACTAATATTGAGTTCGGAGAGAATTACGATATCTCATATCACGTTTTGCAGACGTGCCTCTATCCTTTCGAGCACCCGAACATTATATTATACTTGACTATTCAACCACTCGGCCACCCGACCTTATTGTTTAACAAAGATAATGCTTATTTATTTAATATAATACTTTTCTAATATCAATATTCAAATATCTCTGTTCTTGAAACGCCTCTATTTCCCAAGGACGAGCATTGTAATCAATAGTAGATAATTCATTTACTGGAATAATTTGGTTATTCCATTTAATTAACCCATCAGATATAACTAATTTACCGTTATAGTATTGTCTTAAATGAATTAATTCGTGAGAAAGTACCGTAATAGTCTCGTCCCTACCCATATCATCAATCCAAATGACATATTGTTTACCTAATCCTTTAATATGCGCTTTCAAGTTCATCTCACTCGAAAATTGTTTTTTGGTTTCTTCCGTTAATGGCCTAATTATAATGTAAGTTCCATTAATTCCCAATTCATTCATTCCAACATGAACAATAGAATCTAAGTATGGTTTATCCGTTTTGTTTTGAATAAAGTTATTTTTTTCTATTTGAACTATTTTAAAAGTTCTTTCTTTTTGTGTTGATAATTTATATATCACAAAGATAATTAAAAGGAGTAATAAAATAACTCCAACATATTTTTTTATTGTAGTTTTCATATATTATTTGTTTAATGTTACCCGAGAAGGATTCGAACCTACCCTAAGCGCACCAAAAACGCTTGTGCTACCGCTACACCATCGAGCAATTTAACATAAATAGTATTTGGGTGAGAAATGGGGGTCGAACCCATAACCTTCCGAACCACAATCGGACGCTCTGCCTGTTGAGCTATAAACACCATAAGCTGTGGTAGAAGGATTCGAACCATTCAAAGGGAGATTCGGTAAGTAACACCCGCTGGCCAGCTTGGTGGTCTACCCCATATTACTTACCTATTTCTCTATCCCCGCCCCCGAGACAGGAGGGTGTGTTTGCCAAATTGATACACGTACCAATTATTTTTCACCATACCACAAAATAGGGTCTCAGTAACCTCGTACGCTTTCACCCACCTGAGACCAACATGGGATGAGGATGAAGAGGGAGTAGGATTCGAACCCACGGTCCTGTTACAGACTCTTGATTTCAAGTCAAGCGCGATAGACCAACTCTGCCATCCCTCCTTATTTATTTTACTATTGTTGGCAAGAGGGGATTCGAACCCATATTTTCAACCAATTACCTTACTCCAACGTATCAGATTGGGTGGATACTTGCCAATTTACCCCACTTCACCAGCTTAACGGACTGGCTGCCATATGGGAGTGGGGGTTTCCTGTTATTTCAGGACTCCGTTGTCAGGACAGGATTCGAACCTGTATGAGTTTCTCACCTCCACCCCTGGACGGGGTTGCGTCTCTCCATTCCGCCACCTGACTATGAAACAAATATACCACCAATATTTTAAAGAACAAAAAAAACCTCAGATTTTTCTGAGGCTCCACACTTAAATTTTTAACTTGTAATTAATTTAATGTATCAAGTGTTTCATTGAATGCACATAAATCAATAATTGTTCCATCTACAAATACACAAGTTCCTGCATTATCTCCAGCTTGTGTTGTTCCATTCTGAGATAATTCTTTAATTGTAGTTTGTTCTATCCACGTTCTTGTGTAAGAACCATCTTCACCTAATGTTGTTAATTTTACAAAATGACTCATAATTGTTTTGTTCAGTGACCTGTTCCCGCGTTAAAAATTTATTTGTCATAACATGACCTAAATAAATATACTACCAATATTTCAAAGAACAAAAAAAAACCTCGGAATTTTGTCCCGAGGTTTCAAATATTTTTAGTTTAAACTTTCTTATCCTAAAATGATATCTAACACACGAGACGCGTATGAGCCGTTCCAACAAATTGAATTTGAGGATTGGTTACTAAACGACATAATGTGTTGTGATGTTTTCATTATTTTATTATATATACTTCAAATGTAGTAAAAGTTTACCTAATCTCAATTATTTATGTTTTTTATGCTCAACTTTATGCATTACATAGTGAGATACAATACATGCAATAAAACATGCGGGAAATTCTTTTAATGTGTCAATTAAAAATTGTGTCATTTTATTTTATTTAATTTTTTGAGCGAGTAGTGAGAATCGAACTCACATATCCAGATTGGAAGTCTGGAACACTAACCGTTGTGCTATACTCGCAACATAAAACAAACTTATCGTACCCGTTGTACATCATAACCAACTATACTTCTACAATTGGCGGTTACACTTCGCATTGGGTTAATTACTCCCCACTTATAGTAACTCTACCCTCACCGCTCTAATATCGCGCACTCAAGACGGTTATTTAGGTTTCATATACCGAGGGGTTACACCTCAGTCGTCGTTTGTTTTGAGCTTCCAGTCGGGCTCGAACCAACGACCTGCTGATTACAAGTCAGCTGCTCTACCAACTGAGCTACGGAAGCAATTTAATAAGAGAATGTTCCAGCTACCTCCTTCTCTTATCTAACATACACTAACGGCTAAATGTAGCTTGACCGATTCACCATAGACGAACTATGTATATTGATGTATGTTATTTGTTTTACAAAGATAATTAAAATTTTGATTAGAACAAATTAGTTAGAAAATTTTTCTTCGTATAAAGTATTTGTACGACCTATTTCAATATTTTCAGAGAAATTCAATTCTGTTATTTCATCCTTGATATAAAAAACAAAACTTCCTTGAGACCCTTCATTTATTTCCCATCCACCAAAACCTTGTTCTAATAAAGTATAACAATAATTTTCAGTACGAGCTGGAACAGGAATATTAGTATTATTAAAATTTGACTCAATAAATCCCGAATCTCCACCTCCATTAAAAGTTAACTCCAATTTTTCAGGTATATTCCCATCTTCAAACAGTTCTTTTAATTCTGAAAATATTTTTGGTTCATCTTCAAAAGTATTTGTAATTTCATCATTAGTGCCATACTCTGTCCAATATTCACTTGCGGTTATTTCTTGCCTGTCTCCATCAATATCAATTTCTCCTCTAATCCAACTTGAATCTTCATGAATATCATGACCTGCTAAATCATCTTCAACAACATAGTTAATGATTTTTTTTAAAATTTTAATTAATCCTTCAGGTATTTCTGCGCCATGTCTATTTGAAAATTGTGTTATTTCTTCCCAATTAACACTGTCCCATCCACTTTCAACGTCAAATTCAATATTACCTGTATTTACCCCTAAAGATTTCAAATAGTTTGAAACACTTCTAAGGTATTTTTTTTCTTCTGGTGTTAAGATTTCTTTCATAATCTATAAATACTAGTCTTCTATTTTAAGTGTCCTTAACATCCATTGAGGTCTCTCATTTTTTAAGATGTTATTAATCCATTCCTTAGCGGATGGGACATAGTTATTACAATCCTCTTTCACATGTTGTTCACCAACATAACGAGTATAAACTATGTCACCATCACTGTTAAAAAATTGTGACCCAAACCTCTTTTCCATTTCAAATATACCTTCACTATGATGTCTGAACATTCTATGTAAAGAATCTCCCATCCATCCTTTGGTTTCATCCATCCACTCATGTAAGTGGATGTAATCTTCAGGTTTACCACCAAATTTCTTGGAGGAACTCTTTGAATGTAAATTGGGGTGTGCCATTTTATTAATTTGAATTACCTCTTATGTAATAATCTGTAGTTGAATTTAAATTTGCCTTTAATGCTTGGTCAGGATAGCTACCATAAACTCGGTATATTCCTTTAGGGATTCGGTTTCCTTGGTAATTAATAGTAGATTCGTAAATTACTCGGTCCATAGTAACCGTCCACCCGCTCCAAGAACCGTTGGTTACTAAAGTATTACCAATTTTTTCGTATGTATAAACTGTTCGTTGTCTTTTAGTGTCATTAGCCATTGCAGATACAGGAATCAAAATATTAATCCAAGCAGTACCTACAACAGTATTTTTTATAATTTTAACTGTGGTAAAGTTATATGCTATTTTTGGATTACCATATATGTCAAATCCTCCTGAAGTTTGTGGAATTTCCGATTCAATAATTGCTGGTAATCGATTATCATACCAATGCGGCATATTAATATAGTTTGAAAAATTATATTTAAATGATAACCCTGCACCAACGCCATTATAACCTAAAAATGGTAAAGGGCATAAAGGTGATTTCTGTGTACTATCTCTCAAATACCTTGATACCATTACATATTTTGATGTTGGCTCAATAAAGATATAAGCCTTTGGAGTTGTTGTTGATGGTGTGTTTGTCGCCATCGTTGCCAATTCCATCGTCTCTTGAGTATTATTTGGAGTTAATGGTACAATATCTTCTTTAGTACAAGAAAATACTAAAAACGAAAACGTAATTAGTGAGAAAATTAGATTTTTGACTTTCATTTGTGTTTGTTTTAAGTTTTTGTAAAGGTAATAAAAAAAAATAATAATACAAAATTATTTTTGGTGGACCAGCCTGGGCTCGAACCAGGGACCTACTGATTATGAGTCAGGCGTTCTAACCGACTGAACTACAAGTCCAAATTTTATTGTGGGGGCAAAAGGACTCGAACCTCTGAACCCGAAGGAGAGCATTTACAGTGCTCCGCAATTGCCTCTATGCGATACCCCCAATTATTATATGTACCCTCGGTGGGACTCGAACCCACAATTCACTTAAGAACCACGGCCTAAACGTGGCGGATATACCAATTCTCCTACGAAGGTGTTTATGCTCTCTTTCTTGGGCTCGAACCAAGGACCTATTGATTAACAGTCAATTGCTCTAACCTACTGAGCTAAAAGAGAATTAATGGTCGGGATAGCAGGTGTCGAACCTACCGCTTCTTGCTCCCAAAGCAAGCGTCTCACCCCAAGACTATATCCCGATACTCATTATCGCTTCAGCCACATCGGGAAAGACGCCCCTCCCGCGTTGTTTAAGTGTATCCACCTGCGTCGTATCTCACTGAGTTACGATAATGATTGTGATTCCGATTGGGTTCGAACCAATGACCTATTCTTTAGAAGAGAATTGCTCTATCCGACTGAGCTACGGAACCAAAAAAAATTAGGAAAGTAGAAGATGGTTCCGTGGACATCTACTTTTACGATTGGCGTTACTTTGGTGAATACCTCCAAACTCCGATTATGCCAGTCAGTATTCACTCTCGAACTATAGACATAACCATTCCCCAATCAACCTAATAAGTTTAGATGTACGTCTTAAATTTCTCCTAGCTGACCCACTTGAAGATTTCTCTTCGTGCCCGACTCGAACGGGAATGCTTGAGACGAAGATTCAGCTCTTTCCTTATGTTACAAAGGCTACATCTAAAAAATTTTCGGAGCTACGGGATTTTCACCCTCAATGTCTCTTTTCTACTTTAGCCTCAAGTAGTGAGTACAATCGCGTATTTCGACACTCCTGAGTCTAAGTTTATAACTCTTAGACATGTACTTCGGACTGGAATCGAACCAGCACTCTCTTACAAAAACAAGATTTTAAGTCTTGCGGGTCTACCTATTCCCCCACCGAAGCGTTAATTCCCCACATGTCAAAGAACAATTAGGGTAATTAACATCTCTATGTTTTTCCCCAATTGTTTTACAAATTTAAGCCATTATTTTTGTAAAACAAAAAACCCGAACTCATTTTTATTTTAGTTCGGGTTTATATTATTAAGTTAGTTTTTTCTATCCAACAATCACATCCGAACTTTTTATATACGTAAGCGTATATGCAGTCCCATTATTATAAGGTCTGTCTAATCTCGGCAATATGTTGTTTAAATTTGTCATTTGTGTTTATAAGTATATGGAAAGTTAGAAAAAAAACCACATTAAATAAAATTTATTTATCCATTACTTTACAAAGATAAGAATTGTGGTAGATATTTATTAGTAAAACAAACGAATATGCGTCTTTTGGAAATTACATTCATGTATGAGAACTCGGATAATTTGAGCACGGAAACGCTCAAACCATAAACTGCATCTAAATATTGTTTTATATAGAAGGGGGTGTATTTTCACCCCCTTTTTTGTTTTTTAAATTAATTAAACTATATTTGTAAAAAAGATTATAATGAGTGAAGTATTAGTATTAAACTATGACTACACTCCTCTAAACATTACATCAACAAAGAGGGGTTTTATACTTGTGGATAAGGGTAAGGCGGAAATTATAAAATCGGATGAGTCACCTTTGGTTACTGGATATAAGAAGTATGCACGTCCCTTGATTATTAGATTATTGAATTATATCAAATTCCGTGTTAAAGGAATTAGGGTTAATAGAAATAGAATTTTTAAAAGGGATGGGCATGAATGTGTATATTGTGGGTCAAAAAAGGATTTAACTTTGGACCATGTAATACCTAAATCCCGTGGGGGTGGAAATACATGGATTAACTTGGTTACTTCATGTTTCAAATGTAATGTTAGAAAGTCAAATAGGACACCTGATGAGGCAAAGATGCTGATGAGAAGTGTCCCTTACATTCCAACATTAATGAACGAGAATAAAACCTTGAATAGAGTGTGGGATGAATTTAAACAATCATTTATATAATTTAGGTATAAAACAAGAGGGAAAATCTTTAAAAAACATTCGTTTATTAAAATTAATTATTAAATTTAAAATATTATGGAAAACACTACAAACACTGAAGGAGCAGGTCAAGGACAACAAGCTCAGGATTTGATTAACGCATCTTTAATTTTCGCAAGAGCGTTAGGTTTCATCTTACAAGAAGGCGAAGGTATCGTTGTTGATGTAACAGGAGAAATTAACTTAGGAGAAGACGTTAAAAAAGTTATCGTATTCAAGAAAGATGAGCAAGTTCACATTTATAGATGTGATGAGGACATTGAAGAAGGTACTGCAGTTAATTTAAATACATCAGAAGAAACTGCTACTGATGAACCAACTGATTCTACTGAGGAGAACCAATAAATAGTAAATTAATTTAAGTAAATGAGGACATTAGGATTTTCTGTTGGCCATGATAAGGGTGCAGTAATTATTGAAGACGGTAAAGTGTTAGTTGGTATCACGCAAGAAAGATTAAGCAGAATAAAACACGATGGAGCTTATAGTGGAGGTAGAGTACCTTTTGAATCTATAAATTATTGTTTGAATACTTTAGGATTAACTTTAGAAGACATTGATTCGTATGTTTATAGTACAACAGAAATAGTTGATGATATTGACAAACAATTCAAAGAATACACCAACAAACAAATTAACTTAAAGTTCATTCCTCACCATTTAGCACATGCGTATTCATCATTCTTTAGTTCAGGTCTTGATGAAGCGGCGGTAATTGTTGCAGACGCATCGGGAAGTATTTTGTCTCACTTAAATAAATTACCAATTTGGTATCCAAATGTTATAAAAGACGGGTTGGACCCTGAAGAAGATTGGGCCGAAGGAATTTCAATTTATCATTTTACTAAGGATAAATTTAACGAGGTTTATAAAAAATGGATAAAATATCCAGTACCGTTAGAAACTGGTGAGGGAGTATCTTTGGGTACTTTATATTCCGAGGGTGCGTTACAATTAGTTTATGAACCAAGTAGTCATACTTGGACTGCGGGTAAATTAATGGGATTGGCTTCTTATGCCAATCCTGAAATTGTTGCAGAAGCGCCTGAATTTGTTAAAGAACTTGATGATGATATTTTTGTGTCAAATCATAGAATTTACCCTAAAGTTAAACATGACTCTGATTTTTATTCTAAAGCATGTGTTGCAGGAATA
>Ga0209500_10003906_pt1 | contig 10006 bp, 8 predicted proteins | sample S_140212_EF_Meta_FD_187323 | JGI IMG/M metagenome (GOLD analysis project Ga0209500, IMG submission 187323) | Freshwater microbial communities from Lake Simoncouche, Canada to study carbon cycling - S_140212_EF_MetaG (SPAdes) (version 2) | ecosystem: Environmental > Aquatic > Freshwater > Lake ...
AGCTTTGGGGTGCACACCGATGTTGTTGTTGATGATGAACTCAAGCCGCGCCAAACCGACGCCCTCGTTGGGCAACTGGCAAAAGTCAAAAGCCAACTGGGGGTTGCCCACATTCATCATGATTTTGACGTCAATCTCGGGCATGACGCCGCGCTGCACTTCGGACACTTCGGTCTCCAGCAAACCGTCGTAAACAAAACCGGTGTCACCCTCTGAACAACTCACCGTCACCAGCATGCCATCTTTGAGCACTTCACTGGCGTGACCGCAGCCCACAACGGCGGGAATGCCGAGTTCACGCGCAATAATTGCTGCATGGCAAGTCCGGCCACCCCGGTTGGTGACAATCGCCGAGGCTCGTTTCATGACGGGTTCCCAATTGGGGTCGGTCATGTCGGTCACCAGAATATCGCCGGGCTGAACCTTGTCCATCTCGCTCAGGTTGTGCACGATGCGCACGGGGCCAGTACCAATTTTTTGACCAATCGCCCGCCCCTCAACCAGAACAGCACCTTTGCCTTTGAGCTTGTAGCGGTATTCAACCTTGCCTTCAGCTTGGCTTTTCACGGTTTCAGGACGCGCTTGCAAGATATACAACTCGCCATCCAGACCGTCTTTGCCCCACTCGATATCCATGGGGCGACCGTAATGCGCTTCAATAACCACCGCGTAGCCAGCCAATTTTTCCACATCAACATCGGTCAGCGAGTAACGATTGCGCAGCTCGGTGGGCACATCTGTGGTTTTGACCAATTTGCCACTGATTGACTTCTCTTCGGCGGAAGTGAATTGCATCTGGATCAGTTTGGAGCCCAAACTGCGACGAATAACGGCCCGATTGCCGGCCTTCAGCATAGGTTTGTGAACATAGAACTCATCCGGATTGACGGCTCCCTGCACCACGGTCTCGCCCAAACCGTAGCTTGAGGTGATAAACACCACATCTTTGAAGCCAGACTCGGTATCAATGGTAAACATGACACCGGCCGCGCCCAAGTCCGAACGAACCATGCGTTGAATGCCGGCGCTCAGGGCGACATGCTCGTGGGCAAAGCCCTGATGCACACGGTAGCTGATCGCGCGGTCGTTGTACAAAGAGGCAAAAACCTCCCGAATTTTATGAAGGATCTCTTCAATCCCGATGACATTCAGGAAAGTCTCTTGCTGGCCTGCAAACGAAGCATCGGGCAAATCTTCGGCTGTGGCCGAGGAACGCACCGCAAAAGACGCCAGCGTGTTCTCACCGTTCAGGGTGATGAAGGCGGCACGAATTGCAAGTTCCAGGTCAGCCGGAAAAGGTTGCACCTCCACCATCGCACGAATTTGGGCACCGACTTGGGCCAAGGCGCGTACATCTTCGGTATCCAGCGCCTGCAAAAGGGCGTTGATTCGACCGCCGAGGTTCTCAAAAGCCAAGAAATCACGGAAAGCATGCGCTGTGGTGGCAAAACCCGTCGGCACTTTGACGCCGGTAGGCAGGTTTGAAATCATTTCACCCAGGCTGGCATTTTTGCCCCCCACTGAGTCGACATCGGTCATTCGAAGTTTTTCAAAGGGCACAACCAAATCGGTTGGATTGAAAAGATTAGACATAAAAGCTCCAGAAGTTAAAACCGGTGGGGGCCCCAGTAGCTCTATATGAGAGCCCTGGCAGCGCGCATGCTTATCCGCTGTCATTTATGTTGTTGATTTACTTGACAGCGCCAGCACACACTAAAAATCAATACAGTCATTGTAGGATGCAGGTTGACGCCACCAATTGAAAAGATTTATGTCAAATAGAACCGTATTTTTTATTTCTGATGGCACGGGGATCACCGCAGAGACCTTCGGTAACGCCATTCTTGCCCAGTTCGAGACCAAGGCCAGGCATGTGCGTCTGCCCTTTGTTGATTCCGTCGACAAAGCACACCAAGCAGTGCGCCAGATCAACCACGCCGGCGTGGTGGACGGCAAAAGGCCCATTGTTTTCACCACCCTGGTCAATATGGAGGTGCTCAAAGTCATTACCGAGGGGTGCGAAGGCATGTTGCTGGACATGTTTGGCACCTTTGTGCGACCGCTTGAAACGGAGCTCAACATCAAGTCCAACCACCGCATTGGCCGCTTCAGTGATGCCAGCAAGAGTAAAGAGTACCAATCACGCATAGAGGCCATCAACTTCTCCTTGGCCCATGACGATGGGCAATCCAACCGGGATCTTGAGCAATCTGATGTCATTTTGGTAGGGGTGAGTCGCAGCGGCAAAACGCCAACCTCTCTATATCTGGCGATGCAGTACGGCCTTAAAGCCTCCAACTACCCGCTCATTCCTGAAGATTTTGACCGTCAACATCTCCCGCCAGCGCTCAAACCCCACGTAGCCAAATTATTTGGACTGACCATTCAACCCGAACGCTTGAGCGAGATACGAAACGAGCGCCGCCCTAACTCTAAGTATGCGTCCATTGAAAACTGCCGCCTGGAAGTGGCGGAGGCAGAGTCAATGATGCGCCGATCAGGGATTCGGTGGCTTTCAACCACTACCAAGTCAATTGAAGAAATTGCCACCACGATATTGCAAGAGCTCAAACCCGAGCGCCTGGCCTACCAAGTGGCTTGATACCAGCCCTCATAGGTTTTGCCAATCGATAGCTTAGAAATAACCAAAACAAAAATCCATAGTTCCTTCCTATAATTACAAATGTAGCTTTTCGAGCTTCTAGCTTTTCTATAAACCCCAACGGAGTCATTCATGTCCCTGATCAATACGCAAGTTCAAGCCTTCTCAAACGACGCTTTCCACAATGGCAAGTTCATCACCGTCACCAACGAAAGCCTAAAAGGCAAGTGGAACGTATTTATTTTTATGCCCGCCGCTTTCACTTTCAACTGCCCCACAGAAGTGGAGGATGCTGCTGACAACTACGCCGAATTCCAAAAAGTGGGCGCTGAGGTCTACATCGTGACCACCGACACGCACTTTGCGCACAAAGTTTGGCACGAGACTTCACCCGCTGTGGGCAAAGCCAAGTTCCCCTTGATTGGTGACCCCGCACACCGCCTGACCCGTGCATTTGACGTGCATATTGAAGAAGCAGGCTTGGCACTGCGTGGCACCTTCATCATCAACCCAGAAGGCAAAATCGTCACGATGGAAGTGCATGACAACGCCATCGCCCGTGACGTGCAAGAAACACTGCGCAAGCTGAAAGCGGCTCAGTACGTAGCCGCCCACCCTGGCCAGGTTTGCCCTGCCAAGTGGAATGAAGGTGCAAAGACCATCACGCCTTCACTCGATCTGGTTGGCAAGATCTAAATCGTCTTCTAAAGACGGTCGAGCGCCCTTGGCGCTCACCAGCCGGACAGCGTCGGGGACCAAAGTTTCCTGCCGTCCGGCTTTTTTATTGGTTAAACCATGGTCTAGGCCATAGATATCGTGCTTAACCAGCTATCAAATTTAATATTCAAGGATTCCACCATGCTCGACGAAACACTCAAAGCCCAGCTTGCGGCTTACCTGGAACGCGTTTCTCTGCCCATCGAGATGGTGGCGTCACTCGACAACAGCAGCACAGCCGTAGAAATGCGGGATTTGCTAGAAACTATCCAAGGCTTGCGCAGCGACAAAATCAGCCTACGCCTGGACGGCACGGATGCCCGCCAACCCTCGTTCACCTTGCAACGAGCAGGCGCAGCCAACAGCCTCCGCTTCGCCGGGCTGCCACTGGGTCATGAATTCACCTCACTGGTGTTGGCCCTGCTATGGACTGGCGGACACCCGCCGAAGGTGGAGCCCGATGTGATCGAAGCCATTCAGGCACTGGATGGCGACTTTAATTTTGAGGTCTACATGTCCCTGAGCTGCCACAACTGCCCCGACGTGGTTCAGGCGCTCAGTTTGATGGCGATTTTCAACTCCAAAGTAAAAACCACGGTCATTGAAGGCGGCGCCTTTCAGGGCGAAGTCAAGGCCCGCGAAATCATGGCCGTGCCGATGGTTTTCCTCAACGGCCAAGTCTTTGGTGCTGGTCGCATGTTGGTCGAAGAAATCATCGCCAAGCTCGACACCGGGGCCGCTCAGCGAGATGCGGCTAAGCTCAGTGCCAAAGCCCCTTTTGAAGTCTTGATTGTGGGCGGTGGGCCTGCTGGCGCAGCGGCTGCCGTCTACGCAGCACGAAAAGGCATTCGCACCGGCGTGGTGGCTGAACGCTTTGGCGGGCAAACCAACGACACCATGGCGATCGAGAATTACATCTCGGTGCAGGAAACGGATGGCCCCAAGTTTGCGGTGGCCCTGGAAGCTCAAGTCAGGCAGTACGGTGTAGAAATCATGAATTTGCAGCGGGCTGACCAACTCATTCCCGCGACTGAACCCGGTGGATTAATTGAAATCAAACTGGCCAACGGGGGCTCTTTAATGAGCCGCAGCGTTATTTTGTCCACTGGCGCGCGATGGCGCAACGTCGGCGTGCCCGGCGAAGATCAATACCGGAACAAGGGCGTGGCCTATTGCCCCCATTGCGATGGCCCGTTATTTAAAGGCAAGCGCGTTGCAGTTATTGGGGGGGGCAACTCGGGTGTAGAAGCTGCGATTGATCTGGCCGGCATCGTCAAACATGTCACCTTGGTGGAATTTGCAGACCAACTCAAAGCTGACGCCGTGCTGGTCACCAAGCTCAACAGCCTGCCCAACGTGACGATTCACACCCACGCCCAAACAATGGAGATCACGGGGGATGGCCACATCGTCAATGGTATGCGCTTTAAAGACAGAGGAACTGAGCTTGAGCACCCCCTTGAACTGGAAGGTGTCTTTGTTCAAATTGGCCTGGTGCCCAACACCGAATGGCTTAAAGGCACGCTTGAACTCAGCAAGCACGGTGAAATCATGATCGACGCCAAAGGCGCCACCAACCTGCCCGGCGTGTTTGCCGCAGGCGATGCCACCACCGTGCCGTTTAAACAAATCGTGATTGCGGCCGGAGATGGTGCCAAGTCTGCTCTGAGTGCTTTTGATTATCTGATTCGCACGCCAGCATCTGTGGCGCATTAAAAAACCCCCGCAACCTCAGCCTAAGCGCTACTAGAAAAATAGCTGCTTAAGCATGGCCTACGGGGGCTAGAAGGCTGTCTCTTAACGAGATAGCTTTCTTTATTACAAACCAATCGCAGCAATACCTGCCTTGGCAACTTGTGCATCTTCCGGTGATTTAACACCACTCACACCCACAGCACCAAGGCATTGACCGTCTTTCATGATGGGCACACCGCCCTCCAACATACCTTTCACATCAGGCGCGCTCAGGAATGAAGTACGGCCACCGTTGATCACATCTTCATAAACCTTGGACTCCCGACGACCCAGCGCAGCGGTGTGGGCTTTGGCGGGGGCAATGTGGGCAGAGATGGCGGCAGCGCCATCCAGACGTTGCAACCACACCAAGTGCCCGCCGTCATCAACAATCGCGATCGTCACGGCCCAGTTGTTTTTGAGGGCTTCCGCTTCCGCTGCGGCGGCGATGGATTTGATGTCGGCGAGTTCTAGGGTGAATTTTTGTTTCATGACTTACTGTTTGGCTAAAAGGGATAGAGCATAACGGCACTAGCGCACGCTATTGACCTCATTAGGGACAAAAGTATCCTTACAAAAAATAGGTGCCTGCAGGCGAACCACAACAATAAAGAAGTGGATTACCCCTAGAATCGCGAAACCACAACTTGTGGCTATCGAAGGAATTTGACTATGACCGACAACATAAATTCATTTGGCAGCAGCTACGGCTACATTTCAACGCCGGCCGAGCGCAACAAAGTGCTGCGCAACACCTATTGGCTGCTAGCCCTCAGTCTTGTGCCCACTATTTTGGGTGCCTGGTTGGGTGTGGCTACCGGCATCACGCGCTCTTTAGGCGGTGGTCTGGGCATGATTGTGTTTTTGGGCGGTGCTTTTGGCTTCATGTATGCCATTGAAAAAACCAAAGACTCGGCCGCTGGTGTCCCCGTGCTCTTGGGCTTCACATTCTTCATGGGCTTGATGCTCTCGCGCATGATCTCGATGGTGCTTGGATTCAAAAATGGTCCTGACCTCATCATGACGGCCTTTGGTGGCACGGCTGGTGTGTTTTTTGTCATGGCCAGTCTGTCCAGCGTTATCAAGCGTGACCTGTCAGGCATGGGTAAATGGTTGTTCGTGGGCGCGATGGCGGTCATGATCGGCGGCATCATCAATGTGTTTGTGGGCTCAACGGCCGCCATGATGGCGATCTCGGTGGCCGTGATTGGTATCTTCAGCGCCTACATGCTGTATGACCTGAAGCGCATTGTGGATGGCGGTGAGACCAACTACATCAGCGCCACACTGGCTTTGTACCTTGACATCATGAACGTATTCCAAGCCTTGCTGGCTTTGCTTGGTATCGCTGGTGGCGAAAAAGACTAAGCAATTGAATTGCTTAAAAAGGCCCTTCGGGGTCTTTTTTTTGGGTTAAACACCAGCTAAACACCTCAACGTGTGCGTCAAAGAGCCGTAAAAGAAGGTAGGTCTATGAAAAAACCATGCTTTTACACACGCTAATCACCGCCGCCTTGCTGCACTTGTCGGGCTGCGAAATTCCGGAACTCGGACCTCACCCACGCATCGCCAAGCGCGAAGCGCGAAGCCGATGCCAAAGCCATTGGCAGTGCGTGCCGCCATGGCCTGCGCAGCATTGAAGACTGTTACAAACAGAACGAGGATGCATCCAAGTCCGATATCTTTACTGGCTGGAAAGACATGGACCAGTACATGCGTGAAAAAAAGATCGAGGGGGTGACCGCCCCATTGGCCAAAGTGACCCCAGTTGAAGTAGTCGTCGAACCCAGCAAACCAATAGGCGATACCAAGGCAGACACCAAAGCAAAGCCAGGGAATGAGGTCAAAGAAAAACCCGTGACCACCAAGCCTACTCCCGGTGAAAAAGCTGGCGCCAAAGCCCCACCTGAAGCGCCTGCTGCTGTTTCGCAGGAAAAATCTCCCGCTTCAGTAGCTATAAAAGTACCCGCCGCTGCACCCACAAAAGCAGCCGAGAAAGAAGCGCCTGCCAGTCACTAAAACAGCGCACATCCCGTGCTCTGTTTCACTGCGCTTTGCTTAAACAACCAGGTCAAACACCGCCATACTCTCGACGTGGGCCGTGTGAGGGAACATGTTGACCATGCCTGCCGCTGAGCAGGTGTAGCCGGCCTGGTGCACCAAAATATCGGCATCGCGCGCCAAGGTTGCCGGGTTGCAACTCACATAAACAATGCGTTTAGGCGGACTCCAGTGCTCTGCACCCGGGGTTGGTGCATTAGCCTCAGGGTCCAACTTCTGCTGATGCAAATCAGCCAAGGCTTGGACCAAGGCCACAGCCCCTTCGCGTGGTGGGTCTACCAGCCATTTATCAGCTGATCCGTCTTGAATCAGAACCGCTGGCGTCATTTCAAACAAGTTTCTTGCTACGAAGCTGGTAGCTGCTAAAGGACGACTGGCGTGTTCTAAAGCCTTATTTTTCGCATAATTTTCACGGGAACGCGCCACCAAGGCTTCGCTACCCTCCACGCCCAGCACCTCACGTGCTTGCGTGGCAATCGGCAAGGTGAAGTTACCCAGACCACAAAACCAGTCGATCACGCGCTCTTGGCGTGTGGCGTTCAGCAAGCGCAGCGAACGCGACACCAGTACGCGGTTGATGTGGGGGTTAACCTGGGTGAAGTCGGTGGGCTTGAAGGGCATGTGAATGCCAAACTCAGGCAAGTCGTAGCTGAGTTCTTCACCCCCTTCATCGAGCAAGTGCACCGTTTCCAAACCCTTGGGCTGAAGCCACCACTGCACGCCCTCGTGTTTTTCTGCAAAGGCACGCAGAAGCGCCAAATCGCCCTCACAAAGCGGCTCCATGTGGCGCAATACCATCGCAATCACGCGGTCACCGCAAGCCAACTCGATCTGTGGGCAGGTTTCCATTGCCACCATGGAGGTAATTAAGGCCCGCAGCGGCAGCAGTAAGTCGCTCACATGAGACGGCAGCACATGGCATTCCTTCATGTCGGCCACATAACCGCTCTTACGCTCATGAAAGCCCACCAACACCGTGCCTTTTTTGCGCACGTGCCGCACTGAAATACGGGCGCGGTAGCGGTAACCCCAAGCCGGGCCTTCAATGGGGCGCAAAATAGTTTCGGCCTTCACTTTGCCCAAATGCCAAAGGTTGTCCTCCAACACCCGTTGCTTGACTGCCACTTGGGCGCCCACATGCAAATGCTGCATCTTGCAGCCGCCACAAGCACCTTCATGCAGTCCAAAATGCGGGCAACCGGGCTTCACTCGCTGAGAAGACTCGCGCTGAATAGCCGACACCATGCCTTGTTCCCAGTTGCTTTTTTTTCGGTGAATATTGGCGGTGACTACTTCAAAAGGCAAAGCGCCTTTGATAAACACCACCTTGCCATCAGGCCTGTGAGCGACGCCTTGGGCTTCAAGGTCAAGCGACTCCACCACGAGCCAGTCGGGCGGATACAGATCAGTTTTAGTAATTTCTTCAGTCATGCCCCTATTGTCTCAGGCAGACGAAGAAAAAATAAAAGGCGCTTCCCAATTTAATGAAGAAAGCGCCTCGGTTCAGGGTCAGCGTGCAGGCAGGTACTTGCTGGGGTCTACCGGTTTACCTTGACGGCGCACCTCAAAATGCAGCTTGACCTGGTCTGAATCGGTGCTGCCCATTTCAGCAATTTTCTGCCCTTTTTTGACTGACTGGTCTTCTTTGATGAGCAACTTCTGGTTGTGGGCGTAGGCTGTCAAATAGGTGTTGTTGTGCTTCAAAATCACCAAATTGCCATAACCTCGAAGGCCTGCCCCAGCGTACACCACACGGCCATCAGCAGCGGCCAGCACGGGGTCTCCAGCAGCACCAGCAATATCAACCCCCTTATTTTTAACCTCGTCAAAAGTAGCCAACACCGTCCCATTGTTGGGCCAGATAAAACCAGGCTCTTCATCAGCCCCAGACACTGGCGTCGAGCCTGCGGCTAAAGGAGCAGGAGCAGGCACGGGCTTGCTGGCAGCGGCCGCAGGCAAAGGAGCCATCGCCACAGGGGCTACTTTAGAGATGACCACCGGTTTGGCCACAACACCCTCGTTGGCTGGAGGTACAACTCGCAAGACCTGCCCCACCTCAATGCGGTCTGGATTGTCGATGTTGCTCCAGCGGGCAATGTCTTTATAGGATTGACCGTGTTCAAGTCCGATACGGATCAAATGGTCACCCGGCTTGACACTGTAATAGCCGGGTTTGCCTGCATTCTCAAAGCCGGGCAACAGTTTAGCGGCCTGAGCCGCAGCGTCCACAACGGCTGCTGACGGCTTTTTGGACTGAGCTCCGCGGTCTTCAACAGGTGCACGATGAATGGCTGTTGAACCGCAGCCCACCAGTAAAGAGCCAACGGCGGCCGCAGCACACACCAAGCTCAGGCGAGCAGACAAACTAAACATAAGAATTCCCTTCATGCAAGACCCGATTTTAAAGGGACAAAATGAACGCCCTCCAGCACCGTTTGCTTGAGTCCTTGTGGGGTTTTATCAATCACGACCAGCGCTTGCTTTCCGGGCGAATTGGCACCGGCCGACACCGGCGCCACCAGACGCCCGCCCAAAGCCAACTGGTCAATCCAGGCCTGCGGCACCGCCTCTCCACCGGCCGCCGCAATGATGGCGGCATAAGGCGCACCCAGTGCGTAGCCTTCCATGCCATCGCCAAACAAAAGATGGAGATTGGCCTGATGCAAGTGCCGCAAGTTTTCCCGCGCCTTGTCGTGCAAACCGCGCAGGCGCTCAATGCTGTAAACCTCGTTGGCGAGCTGACTCAACACCGCCGCCTGATAGCCGCAACCCGTGCCAATCTCAAGCACACGTCCTAATTTGGTCTGTGACCCCTGGCGCAGCAGCTCAATCATCCTGGAAACGACGCCCGGCTTTGAGATCGTTTGCCCCAAACCAATCGGTAAACTGGTG
>Ga0209500_10003907_pt1 | contig 10002 bp, 11 predicted proteins | sample S_140212_EF_Meta_FD_187323 | JGI IMG/M metagenome (GOLD analysis project Ga0209500, IMG submission 187323) | Freshwater microbial communities from Lake Simoncouche, Canada to study carbon cycling - S_140212_EF_MetaG (SPAdes) (version 2) | ecosystem: Environmental > Aquatic > Freshwater > Lake ...
CCAAACACGCCAACAAAGACCTCTGGCCCCTAGGCAGCAATATCTCCGTCAACATACATGAATCTTGGTGCCATATCACTCGCGATGGCGGATATCATGACATGCACATACACCCCAACTCATCATGGAGTGTGATCTATTATCTTGACACCGGCGACATGAACAACAAGACCAAAAACGGTGTGAATAGATTTTTCAGCCCTTTTCATAACATGTATACTGATGCAGGTACCTTGTGGAGCAACGTACACAACAGCATTGACATTGAGGCAGAACCGGGCATGATGGTGATTTTCCCTAGCTGGATACAACATTCTGCCCTGGTATATCATGGTCAGCGCGAACGATTTGTTCTAAGCCTGAACTGTCAAATCCACCACTTGGCATGACCCGGGACCTTTGTTGTGAAAACCATAGTTTGTAACACAAAATTTGACATCACACCCACTGGTGTTTTGGGACAATATAAAGAAAATCGCGAGACAGTCAATCACAGCGATCAAACGCCTATCAACAACCTTGCCAGTTGGACCCGTGCTAGAAACCAGCAACGAAACTGGGAAACTCTAACACAAATCATATCTTTACGTTGCTTGCCTGAAAATATCACTCAACCGTCACGTGATCAGAATGTGTGGAGTTTCTCATTTGAAGTAGAATCGCTCTCGGCAATAAGTGACCAGCCAGATGATCTATACTATCTCATGCATGATGCAAATGGTGTGCCCATGATACTTGGCCTGGATGAAGATGCTGGTCTCGGTCCTGCTATTGAGACTCAGCCCAAGGACTGCAACACTTGGTTTCGTCTACGAACACCATAAGTATTATCATAAGGACATGCATAATGGACACAACTGATATCGAAAAAAAGAGTCTTGAAGCACACGTGGAATTGTGTGCCGAGCGATATAAATTGCTGGAAAATCGCATGGACAGCATAATAGTCTGTGTTGACGAAATCAAAACTGATATTAAACAACTGCATGTCCTGGTACAACTCATGGCAGAAAAACGCAACACACAGTTGACCAACTGGGGTATTGGTATTATAAGTGCACTGGGTGCCACAGTTGCCTGGTTACTAACAACCTACGTGCTTAAATGAATCAAGACATACCTGATCGTTTAAACGATCGTTTTGAACATGTGCTAGGGCCCGAGATGCTTGTGGCCAAACAAAATCTCATTATCAAAACAGCCAATGGGAGCTATCAACTGTTTGGTCGGTATTGTTTGACAGAATCAGCAGGCGAAGTGTCAGTCTGTTTGATGGGCATAGAGATTGGCAAATTCAATTCATTGCAAGCGGCTGTGAGCTGGTGTATAGCCGAAAAATACAAACAGACCTGGCTGTCTGATGAAATATCACGAGTAGATCAAGAGCTTGCTCAACGATTGCAAAACCATCTTGTTCTTTCAGATATATGCAAACGTGTGCGAGATACCGAGCGTAAAATTATTGCTGAGACCAAGAGTAGGGAGGCTTACCTACGCTGCCAACACACACGCAAACAGCTGGCAAACTGTGTGTCTCGAGCTAAATACTTTCAAATTAGAGGATTCAACGATGAAATTGCACGAACTAGGCGGACAACGTCCCATAAATCAAACCAGTCAACTGCTGGAAAATCAGGTCGGTAAGTCATTTGATTTTGGCCAGGTTGGTCCACGACGAGCTCGTGGCATGCTAGACCAAGTACAACGATTGATACAAGAACATCGTCGTACACCTGAGTTTCATGTCAGTCAAAACGATCCAGCTTATATGCAACTGGTGATCATGGAACAGGCGCTCACAGCACGACTTAGCGAAGAACTGCCTTCAACTAACACCACTAGTGCCACCACTGCTGACCCTGCAATGAACTCGGCAGCTGCCAAGGATCCCAAAGCCCGTGCTATAATGGACAAGGTCAAGCGCGGACAGACTCTTACTCCTGATGAGCAAAAAACAGTGAACCTGCTGGCTCTCAGCAAAGAAAGCAAACAACCAGGCCGTATGGTTCGCGAAGCTAGTGAACTACAACAGGCACAGGTGGTACTGGCTGCTCAAGACATGATTGATCGCTTGCAGGGCATGATGGAAGACATCAGCGAAATGCAGTTTAAAGATCTACCAGCCTTGACTGATTCTATCAAGAATGATGTGGGAGTTGATCAAGCAAGTCAATTTCAATCACAAACCAGTGCGGCTCTTACACAACTGTTACAAGCGGTACAAACCAGCAAGACAGAACTAGAAGGTGCCCAAGGCGTGCTCACTGGTCAAGCACCACAGATACCAGGTGTCAATGCTGGAGTTGTTGCTCCTGATGACACTGGCGAAGTGTCCGCTGATTTAGACGTTGATGCCACTATTCCTGTTGACGACCTTGATGACCAAGACAATGAAGACGGAGACGCAGCTGACGTGCCCCTGGGTCGCGATCGGAGATAACTGTGAAGTTACGCGAGTTCGCAGGCGCCGAGGCCCAGTCTCCTAGACTTGCGGCCTTGGCTGAGTTTTTAGCTGGCCGGGCACAAGACAGCAATTCTCCCAAGACCATCAGCACCAAGGCCTTTATCAATTTAGCCAAAGGCCTTGGCATCAGCATCACTGATGGCCAACTGCGAGATCTTGTACAACAACCTCCCTTGAATGCTCTAATAGACAATGTTGAAGGCGATGGCGAAAATGGTAAAATACTTTTCCATGGCTCCACTTCAACTGACACCGGCAATCAGCCCATGTCCGCGGATCAAGCACGATTGACCGTGGATCAAATGGCCAAACGTGCAACCAAAAAAGACATTTAGTATTGACCTTGCTCTTTAAATAGTGTACACTTGTATAATAGCAAGTGACCAATTACCTATGCAGATCGAAGTTGAACATAATTTTTTCCCAAATGTGGGATACCACATATCAAAAGTTCCTGATTACCTCATGCAGGAAATACGCCAGGTGGCCAATGCCATAATTGCGTCTCCTGAATCATGGCATGACAAAAAATACAATCATATCCTAGTGGGGCATCTTAAACAGGAGTACGGTTACACCGCATCCGCCCAAATGAAAGATTATGTGGAATTCCTAGGTCATCAATACCTACAGGCGTTTAATGCACCGCTTATCCCCAATTTGTCTTTAAAGAGTATGTGGGTCAATCTCCAACGCAAGCACGAATTCAATCCACCACACACCCATGATGGCCAACTGAGTTTTGTGATTTGGGTCAATATCCCCTACGACCTTGATGAAGAGTTGGCATATTTCCCTGATACCCGAGATCGACGCACCAGCAAATTTGAATTCATGTACCAAACCATACTAGGCACTACCTGTTCAGTAGGCCTACCCATAAGTAAAGAGTGGGAAGGCAAGATTTGCATGTTCCCTGCAAACCTGACTCATTTGGTAAATCCATTCTACACCAGTGATGGTATTAGAATTAGTGTGTCGGGCAATTTAGGATAGATCTTGGGACACAATCAAAACTGTCAACATTTGAGTGTGTTATGGCGTTATACATAGTATATTAAAGGAGATCATGATGAAAAAGATCTTAATTTCATTTGCACTATTCTTGGTTTCTGTGCCTGTATTTGCACAGCATTGGCACACCCCTCACCGACATCACGGACATGCTAGATACTATGGGCATGGCGGATGGGTTGCCCCACTTATAATTGGTGGCGTAGTTGGCGCTGCCATTGCCAATCGTCCAGCACAAGCCGAAACTGTAATTGTGCAACAACAACCCATCTATGTGCCGCAGGAGTCCTGTACACCTTGGAAAGAAATCCAAACACCTGACGGTAAGATTTATCGAGAAAGAACCTGTACACAATAATGGCATACTCTGACAAAGTGGTTGATCACTATGAAAACCCTCGCAATGTGGGTAAATTTGACATAGACGACACTGTGGGTACTGGCATGGTTGGTGCGCCGGCGTGTGGCGATGTGATGAAATTACAAATAAAGGTTGACCATGATACAGGTATTATTACAGACGCTCGCTTTAAAACGTATGGCTGCGGCTCGGCGATTGCGTCAAGCAGCCTTGTCACTGAGTGGGTCAAAGGAAAAACCCTTGACGAAGCCAGCGCACTTAAAAACTCCCAAATTGCCGAAGAGCTAGCCTTGCCCCCAGTCAAAATCCATTGTAGCATCCTTGCTGAAGACGCCATCAAAGCCGCAGTAGAGGATTACAAGAAAAAACGTGCAAAATAAACCATTACTTTATTATCCTGGTGGTGGCGGTGGAAATTGGCTTAACTATTTGATTTGGTGTGGATTAAGTCAACAACATGCCAATCATGACATATTAGAGTTTTCACTAAAGAATATAAAAGAGAATGTCACACAGTACTTTAGAATAATTCCGCATTCAGAATACACATCACCAGCAAATGTGAGATTTGGCAGTAACCAGGCATTGATAAATTTTTATATAAATGTTTGTGTTAAAAATCCTGAATGGACTGGTGCCGAGCCTGGTGGTTATATTCGAATGAAAGAACATGACTGGGATTGGAATTTAGATTATACAAAAATATTTTTGGATGCCGAAGGATTTTTAGAGCAGTTAAATAACCTCACAGGACTTAACATCAAGCTAGACAAACACACAAAACATGCGTTTGACCAATATCGTCAAAGTTGTCCTTGGTATGGCATGACTGAATCAAACTTGCTAGAAACAAAATGGGTAACTGACTCCTGGCAACACTGTTTTGATTTTAGGACCAATATTGATGATAGTATAAAAATAAGAAAAGAACAGGCATGGGATGAAGTTAGGTCCTGTTTGCTAATTATTCAACCAAATGATTAAACTAACCGAACCTGCTATTAATAAGATACAACAAACGTTAAAACGTCGTGGACAAGGTGTGGGCATTCGATTAGGTGTTAGAACTACAGGTTGCTCGGGACTTGCTTATGTGTTAGAATACGTTGATAGTCCACAAGAAACTGATCAAATTGTTGAATGTAATGGGTGCAAGATATTCATTGATCCAAAAAGCTGTCCATATTTGCAAGGTGTAACTGTTGATTATGTACGTCAAGGTCTCAATGAAGGTTTTGAGTTTCGCAACCCCAATGAACGTGACCGATGTGGTTGCGGAGAAAGTTTTAGAGTTTAATGATAACCCAACGATACAATTATTTGCCCCTGGACCGAACCACCATTGACGGGAAACGACATTATTGTTTGCCCAATGGTGCCAAGGTGCCCAGTGTGACCACTATTTTGGATCGTACAAAAAGTGAAGAAAGCAAGGCAGCTCTTGCCAACTGGAAAAAACGTGTAGGCGAACAACAGGCACAGCAGATTGTGACCGAAGCTGCCAATCGTGGCACACGCATGCACTCCTATTTGGAACAGTATATTTTAAACGATGATTTAAAACCCTTGCCTGGGAACCCATTTGCACAACCTTCATGGTTCATGGCCGCAGAAGTTATTTTACAAGGGTTGTCCAATGTGGATGAGTTCTGGGGCACAGAAGTTCCTGTGTACTACTCGGGACTGTATGCAGGCACCACAGACTGTTTGGGCATCTGGAAAGGGCGTCCAGCAATCATGGATTTCAAGCAAAGCAACAAGGTCAAAAAACGTGAGTATATTGGGGATTATTTCCTACAACTAACAGCCTATGCGGCAGCACATAATGAAACACACGGTACTGACATCAATACCGGCGTTATTTTAATGGCGGTACAGCCTAAACTTTTAGCCGATGGCACACTTGATACACCCCAGTATTTGGAGTTTGTTGTGGAAGAGGACGAGTTTAAACACTGGCATAATGAATGGCTCAAGCGAGTTGAACAGTACTACTTGATTAGCTAAATACTGGATCAATTGAGGAATTCCACGTGGCTATAGTACAAATATCCAGAATCACCAACCGCAAAGGTCTAACGGAAAATCTCCCGCAGCTGGCCGGAGCAGAATTTGGCTGGTGCATAGACAGCCGCAGACTTTTCATCGGCAACGGCACTTTGCAGGCAGGCGCCCCAGTAATCGGCAACACCGAGATCTTGACCCAATACAGCGATATCACGCTGTTGGCTGAATACACTTATGAAGATATTGTGGTTGGGTATGCGGTGCAGACCGGTCCCACCCCCTCTGACCCCATTGTACGCACAGTACAGGCCAAACTGGACGATTTTGCCAATGTGCGCGATTTTGGAGCCACAGGCAACGGCAGCACCGATGACACAGCCGCTATCAACCGAGCTCTTTTTCAACTGTACTGTGTAGAGACCAACACCCAGGTTCGTAGATCTCTGTACTTTCCTGCCGGGACTTATCGTGTGACTGATACCATTGTCATTCCCACCTATGCCAAACTGGTGGGTGAGGGCGCCGATTGTTCCATCATTTTACTTGACACTCAAGGTGACAGTGCTGTGCCTGATTACGTGGCACGCTATGGTGACAGTCTTCAACAGACCGGAGTCAACATAGGTGTTAGTGGCGCAGTACCACCACGCAATATTGAAATATCCAGCATGACATTTCAGTGTGTGGACACCACTGACATCTTCCTGGTACAAGATGCATACCAGTGTTGGTTTGACAGTGTGAATTTTGTGGGACCCTTGACCGAGCTTGACATTGAAGATACTGGCATTGACCCAGACATAGCATGCGTGAGATTTGCCAGTACCGTGAGCAATGTGTGCCAAGACATCACATTTGACAAGTGCGGATTCTACAACAGCAATTATGGATTCAGCACCGCTCAAGAAACCAGTGGCATAACCATCAGCAACAGTGGATTTGGCACGCTCAACAATGGTATCCTGATATCAGGTTCAGCCGGTGGCTTCCGTGCCGTGCACAATGTGTTTGATCTGATCTATGGTGAGGGTATATTTTTCAACTGCCCACTAAACGTTTCTAGTTACAATGCTTTTTACAATGTGGGCAATTCACTTATCAATCCCACACCCACACACCCCATCATAAGATTTGGTAGCGACAACAATGTTTCTGTGGGCGACATGTTTGAACGCAGTGTTGATCTGTCAGTTGACGATCCGCCCATTGTGATCACAGCCACAGTGACTTCATCTGGGACTACTCGATCACAGCTGGGTCGTTATGCAAGAGAACTGGGTCGAACATTTGTCTTGGCCGACAATGTGACAACTCTGCCAATCTTCTCTGTAAATTCTCAAGCCACACGAGCATTTGATCTTTACTATACTCTAGTGCGAGCCGGAGAAACTCGCACCGGAATACTGAGATCAGTAAGCCAGCCATCGGTCAGCAACAACTACAGTGAAGACTATTCTCAAACACTAGACTTGGGCGTGACACTTTCAGTCACACAAACCGGTGACACAGTCACTGTAAGGTACACCACTACCGGAACTGGTACTGCAGCCACCATGACCTATAGCATGTCACATCTGGCGTGATCAGGTCACAAACTTTTAAAGAATTATCTCTAACCTGGCACGACCTAACACAGCGTGCCAGCACCTTTTCTATTGGCACAAAAAGGATTTTGTGATGTTGCAAGATTTTTAGAAATGCTGTATACTGTAATGATAACTAACAATCAAGGAGTCGAGGATATACAAATTATCCAGACCAAAACACATAATTTAGTGTCGATCAATCAAGAAAAATACATACTGAATTGGAGTCCTGGTACCATCGTAAATATACCATCCTCCAGAGTGAATGCAACAACAAACAACAACAAGCGTCGACAGCAGTCGTTTTGACAGACTAACAGGGTAAACAATGTCACAGATACAAGTACAAAAAAGAGACGGAACCAAAGAACCACTAGACCTAGACAAATTCCACCAAGTGGTTTTCTGGGCCACACAAGGCATAACTGGAGTCAGTGCCAGCGAAGTTGAAATCAAAAGTCACTTACAATTTTATAGCGGCATACGCACAGCCAATATCCAAGAAACATTGATCAAGAGTGCTGCCGATCTCATCAGCGAAGAAACTCCCAATTATCAATATGTTGCTGGTCGGCTGATTTGTTATCATTTGCGCAAGCAGGTGTATGGACAATTTAAACCCTGGCATGTGCTGGATCTAGTGAGACAAAATGTCCAGGCTGGATTTTACGATGAAGAGCTATTGACAGCCTACTCCGAGGATGAGTGGGACCGGATCAATGCATTTATCAAACACGAGCGCGACGAAGAACTGACTTATGCTGCCATGGAGCAGTTCCGTGGCAAGTACCTGGTCCAGAATCGTGTGACCAAAGACATTTACGAAACTCCTCAGATAACCTATGCTCTGATTGCAGCCACGCTCTTCAGTGCATATCCCAAGGACACTCGCTTGATGTGGGTACGTGACTACTATGATGCTATATCCACACATGAGATCAGTTTGCCCACACCAGTCATGGCCGGTGTGCGGACTCCACAACGGCAATTTTCCAGCTGTGTGCTAATTGAAACCAACGACAGTCTTGACAGTATCAATGCAACTGCCAGTTCCATAGTAAAATACGTTAGCCAAAAGGCAGGCATCGGCATAGGCGCAGGCCGGATCCGTGCACTGGGCTCACCCATACGCAATGGTGATGCCTATCATACCGGCGTTATTCCTTTCTACAAACTTTTTCAGTCTGCTACTCGTTCATGCAGTCAGGGCGGAGTACGTAATGGTGCCGCCACCTTGTACTACCCTATATGGCACTTGGAAGTGGAAGACCTCTTGGTGTTAAAAAACAACAAAGGCACTGAAGACAACCGAGTACGACACATGGACTATGGTGTGCAGTTCAACAAGGTCATGTATGAACGTCTCTTGGCCAATGGAGACATCACTTTGTTCTCGCCACACGACGTTCCGGAAATGTTTGATGCATTCTTTAGCGATGTGGATCGATTCCGTGAGCTGTACGAAGCAGCCGAACGCAATTCAAAACTGCGTAAAAAGCGCATCAAGGCTGTGGAACTGTTTACCAAGTTTCTAGAAGAGCGCAAGAATACCGGCCGTGTGTATCTCATGAACGTGGACCATGCCAACAGTCATGGATCCTTCCGTCCAGAAGTGGCACCCATACGACAGAGCAACCTCTGCTGTGAAATTGATTTGCCCACCAAGCCTTTGAATGACATCAATGACACCAATGGTGAAATTGCACTCTGTACCCTAAGTGCCATCAACTGGGGAGTATTCAAGACTCCCGAAGACATGCGACAGGCCTGTACCTTGGCTGTGCGTGGGCTTGATGCACTCTTGAGCTACCAACGCTACCCCATTGTGGCTGCTCAGATAGCGACAGAAAATCGCCGTCCCTTGGGAGTGGGCATAATCAACTTGGCCTACTGGTTGGCCAAAAACGATCTCAGCTACAGTGATCCACGATCTCTTGCCGAAGTTGATCGTTGGGCACAACACTGGAGCTATTATCTCATCAAAGCGTCAGCTGACCTTGCTCAGGAATTTGGTGCGTGCCCATCCAGCTCTGATACTCGCTATCACCAGGGTGTGTTGCCAGTTGATACTTACAAATCGGAAGTGGATGAACTAGTAGCACCTGTGGATCATGTGGACTGGGAAGGCCTGCGCATTCAATTGAAAGAATGGGGTATCCGCAACAGCACACTGATGGCCTTGATGCCTGCAGAAACGTCAGCACAGATAAGCAATGCCACTAACGGTGTTGAACCACCCAGATCCTATGTGTCAATCAAGCAGAGCAAAGATGGTGTTCTCAAACAAGTAGTGCCCGAGTATCGTCGACTCAAGAACAAGTATGAGCTGTTGTGGGACCAGCGTTCACCTGAAGGCTACTTGAAAATCATGGCGGTGTTGCAAAAATACATTGACCAAGGAATTAGTGTAAACACCAGTTACAATCCTCAACACTACGAAGATGAAAAAATTCCCATGAGCGAGATGCTCAAGCACATGGTCATGTTCTACAAGTATGGTGGCAAGCAACTGTATTACTTCAACACCTATGATGGCCAAGGTGAGATTGATCTTGACAAGCTACATCAGC
>Ga0209500_10003908_pt1 | contig 10002 bp, 7 predicted proteins | sample S_140212_EF_Meta_FD_187323 | JGI IMG/M metagenome (GOLD analysis project Ga0209500, IMG submission 187323) | Freshwater microbial communities from Lake Simoncouche, Canada to study carbon cycling - S_140212_EF_MetaG (SPAdes) (version 2) | ecosystem: Environmental > Aquatic > Freshwater > Lake ...
CGACGCTTGTGGAAGTGCCGTTGACCAGGCTATCCTTGGAGTCCATTATGAAGTCGCCCGCCATGTGTTCATCAGACGGGCCGCTTGTGGCTGCAAGTTTTCCACGTGCAGGAGAGACAAGATGGAATCTTGTCGCCACAGGGAATGAGCCGAACGAGCAACCCAGCGTCGTTTTTCACACGGCTGCCCAGACAGTTCAGCTTCACAGTACGGTCAGAAACCGAATCGCATTGTTTGGCCTAACACACAGTGGATCCATCGCATGCACATGACCCGACGCTCAGCCATCCATCGGACCGCGGCCCTCGGGCTCGGTACGGCGGTGTCGACCCTTGTATCCGCTCAGGCGCAGCCTGCCGTCGGCAACGGCGACCGCAGGCTGCGGGTGGCCGTCGTCGCTCTGGGCCGCGGGATGGCACACGTCAATACGATCCTGTCTCTGCCCGATGTCGACATCGCCTACCTTGCGGAAGTCGATCCGCAGCGGCTCGCCATCGGCATGAAGACCGTGGCGGCAAAGCAGGACGCGGCCTGTAAGGGCGTCGTCGATTTTCGGACGTGCCTCGACGACACATCGCTCGACGCCGTTTTTATTGCAACTCCAAACTTCTGGCACACGCCCGCGGCGGTGCTGGCGATGAAGGCTGGCAAGCACGTCTATGTCGAGAAGCCCGGCAGCCAGAATCCGCACGAGGCGGAACTGATCGTGGCCGCGGCACGCCGGCACAATCGCCTCGTGCAGATGGGCAACCAGCGTCGCACGTGGATGCGCGAAGCGATCGAAGCTCTGCACGCTGGTCCAATCGGCGAGGTGCGGTTTGCCCGAGGCTTCTATTACAACGGCAGGCCCACGGTTCCTCGGGCCCCAACCGCGACGGACGCGGCATTCAACCTCGATCTCTGGCAGGGGCCGGTCGCGGACGAGCCCAATCGCGACATTCGGCGGTTCATCCACTACGACTGGCATTGGCTCTGGCACTGGGGCAACGGTGAACTTGGCAACAACGGGGTTCACGTGCTGGACGTGATGCGCTGGGGGCTGAAGACCAGGTACCCCACACGCATCAGCTACACCGGCGGCCGCTACTGGCACCGCGACAAGCAGGAAACGCCCGACACAGGCACAGCGGTGTACGACTTCGGAACGACTGGCATGGAATGGGTACAGAGCAGCTGCATGCCGCGGTCTGCCGAGAAGCCACTGGGCGAATGTGTGTTCTATGGGGATGGCGGCACGTTCGCCATCAACGGCTCAGCGTGGACGGTGTACGATCCGAAGGGCGTGCAGATGGGGGAAGGCAAGGGACCCGGGGGCGGAGACGCGGCGCACATCGGAAACTTTCTGGAAGCGATCCGCGGCAACGCCGGTCTCAACAGCCCCATCGACGAGGCACAGGTCAGCACGATGCTCTGCCATCTGGGCAATATCGCCTACCGCACCGGCACCGTCGTGCAATGCAATCCCGAGACCGGCAGGCTGCTCGACAATCCGGCGGGCGAGAAGCTCTGGAAACGGCCCTACCGTCCGGGCTGGGAGCCGACGCTGTGATGTGGCTGCACAGGAACGACGCGGGACCGTCCGCGGGTGGCTCGCCGGGGCGATTGCCGGCGGCGTGCTGCTGTCCGTGGCCGGTGTCATCGTCACCCACGATTCGCAAGTAGGCCTCATGCACGAGTGCCGTCGCCTGGAAGGTCTGGCCTGCGGCTCACCCCGTTTAATGGCTTTGAGGATTTGAGTGATTTCTTCGTTCATGTTCTGGACGCTCAATGGAGTTGGCTGTGGAACGCGCGGCTGACGCAGCCGTTGTTGGCTTGCGCGACTGTCGCCGCGAAATCGGCAAGGTAGCCGCGTGCGTGTTTGATCGTGGGAGCCTGCCACGCTTGGCGACGTCGGCCGAGTTCTTCGTCGCTGACATGCAGCGTGATCGTTCCGGGCATCAGGTCAAAGCTGATCTCATCGCCGTCATGGACGAGGGCGATCGGGCCGCCGAGGGCCGCCTCGGGGGCGCAGTGAACTCCAATCGCTCCGTGCGAGATGCCCGAGACACGCGTGTCGGAGATCAGCGCGACCTTGCCGTTGAGTTCGGGAACGGAGAGTGCCGACGCAGCCAAGACGACCTCGGGCATCCCGGCGGCGACGGGGCCTTGATACCGCAGCACAATGACGTTGCCAGGGCGAATGCGGCGTTGTTCGACCGCGTCGGAGACATCGCGTCCGCTCTGAAAGCAGATCGCCGGGCCACGGAAGTGAGGTTCACTGAGGCTCGACACCTTAAAGACGATGCCGTCGGGAGCGAGATTGCCGAAACAGACCTGCATGTCGGCGAAGGCCTTAAACGGCGCATCGATCGGCGCGAGCAGGTCTTGTCCGACGGGCGCGTCGCTCGCTCCGCCCACGTTCTCGGCAATCGAGCGGCCGGTCACGGTGAGACAACTGCCGTCGATAACGCCGGCTCGGATGAGATGCTTCAGCAGCACCGACGTTCCGCCGAGCTTGTGCAGATCGACCATCGTCTTCGTCCCGCGCGGGGCGAAGCTGCACAGCACCGGTGTCTTCTTGAGAAGGCTCTGTAAATCTTTGAGTGTGAAATCGACTTGAGCCTCCCTCGCCAAAGCCAGCAGGTGCAACACCGCGTTCGTCGAACCTCCGGCCGCCGCGATTGTGGCGGCGGCGTTCTCGAAGGCACGCCGCGTCAGAATGTCTCGCGCGCGGATATTCTGTTCGAGTAAGCCGCGAATCAGTGGGCCCGCGTTCAGGCAGTCGGCTTGTTTGGCAGGATCGATCGCGGGGATCGAACTGCTCTGAGGCGGCATCAAACCGATCGCCTCCATCGCGAGGCCCCACGTGTTGAACGACGCCGCGATGCCGCAGCCCCCCGGTCCCGGACAGGCCACACGCCGAATCTCGTCGGCCTCCGACTGTGGGATCGCGCCGACCGAGGCCGCCGCCTGCGAGTCGTACACGTCCAAAATCGTCACGTCCTTGCCTCGGTAACAACCTGGCTGAATGCTGCCACCACTGAGGATCAGGCCGGGATAGTTCATTCGCGCCAACGCCATCGCGAAACCGGGGCCGTTCTTGTCGCAATGGTGCAACCCGACCATCGCGTCGTAGCAGTGAGCCGACACGACGCACTCCGCCGAATTCGCGATCAGGTTTCGCGAAACGAGACTCGCCCCGCCGCCTTCCAGACCTTGTGTCAAGTTGTCACTCACGGCAGGTGTTCCGAACGGAAAGCCAAGCATCCCGGCCGCACGACAGCCTTCCGCCACTCTGCTGCCCAACTCGTAAGCGTGTTGGTTGCACAGGTTCCCTTCGAGCAGCGGAATGCCGATTCCCACTTGCGGCTTGTCGAAGTCGGCCTCGGTCATTCCGAGTCCGTGGAAGAACGCCGTCACTCCCCGCTGCCATCCATGGGTCAGTTGTCGGCTATTCCAATTCAGAACGGTCATGTGAGTCGATTCCTGTGGTTGTCCGTGGTGCCTGCCGATGCGGGCGAATGTGTAGTGCGCATGGAGTTTATACCTCACGCGATGGAGACTTGATCGGTTCTTTTCTGGTCTGGGGCGGGCGCATTCAGCTGCGATACAGCCGGTGCTAGATGTCCGGTGCTAGAAGTCCGGTGCTAGAAGTCAGCTAGGCGATACGGCGGTTGTGCCGCCGACGGCTGCGCCGTGAATCGTCGAGGCAAGCCCACTCCGCTCTTCTAGCGAAGGAGCGACGATCGAGCGGCCGTTGGATCAATCAGCGGGGCGACATGCGCGGCAATGAAGCCGTGTCGAGTCCACCCGTAATGGCCGCCGGTGTGGCCTCCTTCGAGCATCGAGAGCGTATAAGGATGCTGGTGCAGGTGCGAGGCGTGCAACTCGCGTTGGGTCGCGTCGGCCGATCGGCTTGGGCGAAATCCCACGGCCCCGCCTGCGAGCCCGTGGGTGCCATCGGTGGTGCCGACAATCGAGCACGCCGCCATCATAATCGGCACGTCGTACTGGGAATAGAAGTTGTGAATACCGTGTTGGGTACGGCTCAAGGCCGGTCCCAGATCGTAGCTCGACGATAAGGTCGGCGCCAGTAAAATGGCGCTGGAAATTTTTGTCTCCGCGGGCAGTGCTTCGAGTGCCCATACGGCAATGCCACCTCCGCCAGAGTAGCCAATGAGGTGGACCGGTCGGCCTGGGTATTGCTTCTGGTATCGCACGATCTTGGCAACCACCTCGCGCGCCTGCTCTCGATTCCGCTTGGTGGCTCGCAGGTTGTAAGGCACCATCAAGATGCCGGATGGAAACTCACCGATCGGCCAGGCGTACATTTCAATCGCTGAATCGATCTGGGCATTGATGAGTCCATCCACGATGCCGTGATCCGCCGCCGTTTCACCCCACGATCCGGGCAGGATCACGATGAAGCCGCGGTCTATTCGTTCAGCTTGCCAGAATTTTGAACGCTTGTCGGCTTCGGGAGCCGTTGCCGTCGTTTCGACGGTGGCAGCGATCGCTGTTGCAGTGGTCGAACTGATGCCACAGAGGCCACCAAGGCAGAGCACGCCAGCGACGATGGCCCTGCAATAGTATCCTCGCAACGGGGCCCCTCCGGCATACAAGTCGGTTCTCTGAAGGGGTTATCGACCGCGACAATCCGCACAGATTCTCTTTTGTGCCAATGCCCTGTCAGCAAACCCAAGAGGCCGAGCCTTTGCAACCGGCAGGCCTTGCCAGAACTCTCCGAGCCGAAGAGATCGTGGCATGCGGGAGCAAATGGTTTGCCCCCGCATGCGCACAGAATCAACGGATGCCTAACGCACTTCGATCAGTTCGACCAAGAAGTGGAGTTGGGCGTTGGCAGGAATCACCGGCGGAGAGCCGCGGGTACCGTAGCCCAGCTTGCTCGGGATCAGGAGTTCGATCATGCCGCCGTTGCCCACCAACTGCATTCCTTCGGTCCATCCGGGAATCACACCACTGAGTGGAAATTCGATCGCTTCGCCTCGCTTGTAAGAGCTGTCAAAAACCTTGCCGTCGTCGAGCCAGCCGTGGTAGTTCACTTTCACGGTGTTGGAAGCTTTGGGGCTGGCACCTGTGCCTTTGCGAAGCACGCGGTATTGCAGCCCGGAAGGCGTGGCGGCAAATGTTCTGGGAGCATCGGCGTCGATCTTGCCGGCACCGGCGGGGAGTTGCGGATGGAGCACTTCGGGTGGGGCGGCAGACACGGCATTCTCCAAAAGAAGGGTGAAGGCGAAGAGGGCAACGCTGACGACGGCAACAAGACGCATCAAGAAGCTCCTAGCAAAAGAGGGGAAACTGGATGCGGCAGTATATCGCTCGGATCGCTGGCGTGCGAATGTGTCTCTATCGCCCGCAAAACAGACCCGATGCTTCAGCGTTGTTTTAAAAGCCGGCGCCTTTGGAAGCCCCGCCTGTTGAGCTACCGAGCAGCCATGATCTTCTGGATCTCGTCTGGATCAATGGGCACGTGGGCGCAGAGGTCGACTGGGCCGTTTTGTGTCACCAGAATGTCGTTTTCCAACCGCACGGCGATGCCCTCATCTGGAATATAGATACCTGGTTCGACGGTGATCACCCAGCCTGGCTGGAACGGGCCATTGAGCGGCGCAATGTCGTGAACTCCGAGGCCCAGGGAGTGGCCCAGGCCGTGCATAAAATATTTTTTACAGGCCGGCTCGTCGGGCGTGTCTTCTGCCAACTGCTCGGCTGTGAGAAGGCCGAGTTGTACCAATTCTTTGTTCATATCCAGCTGCGCTGCTCGCTTCCAATCGCGGGCTAGGGTGCCGACTGTGGCGCGGGCAATTGAGCGTGTGAGCACTCGCAGCACCGCCTCATACACGGCCCGTTGACGGGGTGTAAATACGCCGTTGACGGGATAGGTGCGCGTCAGGTCGGCGCTGTAGTTGGCGTAGTTGGCACCCACATCGATGAGCACCAAATCGCCATCCCGACACTCTTTGTCGTTTTCGACAGAGTGGAGCACGCATCCGCTCGTGCCCGAGGCGATGATCGGTTCGTAGGCCATCTTGGCCCTGTGACGCGTAAATTCGGCGAGGAGTTCCGCCTCCAACTCATACTCCATCATCCCGGGCTTGAGCACCGCGAGCACGCGGCGGAGGCCTAGGGCTGTGATCTCGACGGCTTGGCGAGTGAGATCAATTTCGGCGGGCCCCTTCACTGCGCGCAGGTTCCGCAAGAAGGGCGCAAGACGCTCGTAGCGGTGAAGCGGGTAGTTGTTCAGAAGCTGTCTCGCCATGCGCATGTCGCGAGAATCGGCGGCGAGAACTGCCCTTTCGTGTTCGTTGGAGTTGAGATACACCGCATCGCTCTGGCACATCAGTCCGTGCAGCACGCCCGGCAGATCGGAGAGCCATCGCACGTGTGCGATGCCAGAAATCGCCCGCGCTTTTTCCTTCGAGAGCTTGTGCCCTTCCCACGTGGCGAGAAGTTCGTTGGGTTGTCGCACAAACAGCATCTCGCGATGCGCAGGCTCGTTGGCATCGGGCGCCAGCACCAGAACGCTCTCTTCCTGTTCGATGCCGGAAAGATAAAAGAGGTCGGCTGCCGGACACAGCCGCAGCGTGCCGTCGCCATTGGTGGACGGCACATCGGCCGCGTGCAAGATAGCGAGGCTCTGCTTGGGCAGGAGAGCCGTGAAGCGCTGGCGGTGCGATACAAAGAGCGATGGATCGATCGGGGCGTGACGCATGCATTCATTTCCGTGACAGGAAGGCAACGGGGCAGCAGTGTCGTAAACGGCATGGCCGTGAACCAGACGGCTCCCAACTATTCTAGTGCCCGGCTCTGGGCTACGTCACGCCTGTCTCGCGCACAGCCTGATGCGAGCAATGGGCCATAGCCGCTGGCGGGCGCTCGTTGGCCTGTGGCTCTCCACTGCTTGAGGAGCCAGTTAACGCATGCTGCGGGAATGATTTCGATCCCGGATCAGTTGGGCGGCCTTGATCGCATCGGCCTCCACTGCCTGTCCCACAACGGCGGCTCGCTGCTGGTTGAACGACACGCCGGGAATGCCGTTGTTCCAGGTGATCGTGACCACACCGGTCAGAATTAAAAACGGCCCCACCACAACAAAGATCAAGGCGCCCAGCTTGGTGGTCGCCAGCTTTTGCAGCGGCGCGGGCAACAATATCGTGGCCAATCCAGCAGTCTGCTGCGCGTACGATTTTTTACGACCAGACATCGCGGGCTCTCCTTCGCCGTTTCTCTTCTCTGAAACTCTTCCAGCTTGCATCGACCGACTGGCCAATGGGCCGTGAGCGTCTGGATCGAGCCTCGGCAAGGCCCCCTGTGTTCGGCAGACTTTCCGCAGTTTGCCAAACGTCGAACTTACGACCCCTGCGAAAAGGCCCGTGCGAGTCGGCGCAGGGCTTCCTCGAGCCGGGAGGTGGGGCAGGCTGTGTTGAGCCGAATGAATCCTGGTGTGCCGAAATCGCGGCCATCCGACGGGCCTACGCCCGCCGCCTCGCAGGCCGCCTGCGGGTCGGCCACTCCGGTGCTGCGGCAGTCGATCCACACCAGATACGTGGCCTGTGGGGAGACGGCTGCAAGGCCCGGAATCGCTGACACAGCCGCGAGCACAAGGCTGCGGTGGTGGCGCAGGAGCACAATCAGCCGCCGTCGCCAGTCATCGCCGTGCAGCCACGCTGCCTCCGCCGCTGCATAGCCCAACGGGTTGATCATTGGCACAAGCCCGCCCCCCCCGGCCCGCCATCCCCGTCGGAGCACTGGATCGCTGACGACAGCAGCCGCGCAGCCGAGGCCGGCGAGGTTCCACGTTTTGGAAGGCGCCACCAGCGTGATTGCCTGCCGTGCAGCCGGATGGTCGAGGCTCGCAAACGGAATGTGCCGCACACCGTCATCGAGCAAGAGGTCGGACCATATCTCGTCGCTCACCACGGTGAGCCCATGTCGCTGGGCAAAGTCGGCCAACTGCAGAAGTTCGTCGCGGCCAAACACGGTGCCGGTTGGATTGTGCGGATGGCAGAGCCAGAAGATTTTTGATCGGGGCGTGACGGCGGCGAAGAGCGCATCCCAGTCGATGACGTATGCGTGCGTTGATTGCGCGAGTGGCACACGCACCGCCCGGCGGCCAGCCATGCCCGGCAGCGTGAGGAACGGAGGATAGACCGGAGTGAACGTGAGAATCTCGTCGTCGGCCGCCGCCAAGAGCCGAGCGGTAATGGCCAAGCCGGTCACCACACCGGGTGTGCTGGTGATGAATTCTGGGTCGATCTGCCAGCCATGCATCCGCTCCAGGTGTCCGGCCAAGGCTGGCGCAAAGTTGGGGGGCTGCTGCGTGTAGCCAAACACTCCGTGATCGATGCGTTGGCGGATTGCGTCGAGCACGGGGGCAGGCGCACGGAAATCCATGTCTGCCACCCAGAGCGGGAGAACGTTGCGGCCGGGCCAGCGGTCCCACTTCTCGGAGCCGGTGCCGCGACGGTCGGGGCAGTCTTGAAAGGCTGCGTCGTGGAGGGCTGGAATGGCTGGGTCGTGTGAGTCGTGCATGGGGTCGCAGGGAGAAGCATCCGTTGGGACTATCGATGGAAAAACGTCAGAAAACGTACGGTAGTCGGTACGCAGAAGCATACCTCCGGCCAGAAGGCTGGCAGAAGATGGCGTGCCGCAGCAATGGCAACACGGGCTTTTTTGCAGCGTCCATCTGAAGGAGCCCCCGCTGTTGCCGGCACAGAACTGGCGACGGGTGTTAGAATGAACAGTACGAGATGGAACGTCCGACCGCTTCACACACCGTTGGTTTCAGGGAGCATTCTACCGTGTATTCGCACAAAAAACTCGCTACTGGCTTCACGCTCGTGGAGTTGCTCGTTGTCATAGCAATCATTGGCATCCTGATTGGGATGCTGCTGCCGGCCGTGCAATCGGCCCGCGAAGCAGCCCGAGCCTCGCACTGTGCCAACAATCTCAAACAGTTGGGCGTGGCCTTGAGCACGTACGAATCCGCGACAGAAAGGTTTCCGCCTGGGATCGGAGCCAATGTGTGGTATTCGGGCAAAAACACGTCGTCCTCAGTGAATTCAACCGCTGCGGTACCAATGTATGGATTTTTTGCTTGGACGTATTGCTTGCACATGCTCTTGCCTCAGTTAGAGGAGGGTGCGTACTACGACGCCCTCCACGGGCCGTTATTCCGGATGCAAGGTTTTCAAGCGATAACGACGGCCACCAGCGCCACATCGCTGTACGCCGGCGTGAACGGTGTGCCCATTGCGTCGCTTCTGTGCCCGTCAGACGCTCAACCCAGTTGCTGGAAGCCGGGGAAAACAACGAAGTTTAATATGCAAGACGGAGCCGTGCGGTTGGCAAAATCCAACTATCTTTGCCTGTTCTCTGGAACTTCTGTCGCGGAAGGGCTTTTTGTCACCGGTTCTGGTTTTACGAACGCCATAGAGGTTCCGGTCTCTCCACTCCCGCCCCGCAACGCCTTCCTAAACGTGGAACCTCGCCGGGCTCTTTTCGGATATGGCACAGGCACGACACTCCAAGCGGTGAAGGATGGTGCGTCGAACACGATGGCATTTGCCGAGTATCTCAAGGGCACATCCGAACGCGATGGCCGGGGTGCCTTCTGGTTCAATGAACCCGGCATGCAAATGCTGCACGCCACCAACGGCCCAAATTCTTCCAACCCCGACACGCTCAACGTTCTGAGGGGCAATTGGACTAACGCCAACGATGCGTTGAACGATTGGGGATGTATGCAGCAAAAACCTACGTACTGGACCAACAACAGGCCGGAACTCAACCTCCCTTGTATTGGTGGTATCGTAGCCGACGAAGGAACCTCCAATGGCTTTGCATCTCCGCGAAGCCGGCATCGCGGAGGCGTGTATGCTCTCTTCTGCGATGGCCACGTGCAACTCGTTTCCGACTCAATCGAAAGCAACACGGCATCGCCCTATGGCACGTGGCAGCGGTTGGCGTGGATCGACGACGGCCAGCAAATCGGGGATTGGT
>Ga0209500_10003909_pt1 | contig 10000 bp, 7 predicted proteins | sample S_140212_EF_Meta_FD_187323 | JGI IMG/M metagenome (GOLD analysis project Ga0209500, IMG submission 187323) | Freshwater microbial communities from Lake Simoncouche, Canada to study carbon cycling - S_140212_EF_MetaG (SPAdes) (version 2) | ecosystem: Environmental > Aquatic > Freshwater > Lake ...
AGTGTTGTTTGCCAGTAACCTTGGTACATATTCTCTGCTTCTTCTCTTAAATTTCTTACAAGCCCTAAAATTAATGCCCATGTTAACTCTGCTGTTGAGTGAGAGCTTGAGTCTGTGCCACAAACTAAAATCTTTTTCTCTTTTGCAGTTATAAAATCTATAGATTTATTTCGCATTCCGCTTGTAATTATAAGCCTTAAGTTTTTTAAATTTGAGATAATCCTCTTAGTAATTAGGGTACGTTCTCTCATGAGCAACAGAACTTCAAAGTCTTTTAATTGTTGTATTGCACTTTCTTCATTTTCAAATGGTTGATTAAATACATGAAAATCAAAATCTTTTTTTAATTTTTCAAAATTTCCAAGAATTAGTGAAACATTCTGGTAATCATCTAAAATTGCAACTTTCATCTTGATGCTGATTTTTTGGAAGAAAGATAAATTCCTATAAAAATTATAACGGCTCCTATAATATGAAAGTTCATTAATTTTTCATTTAATAAAAATATGGCCATAAAAGAACTAAATACTGGCATTAGATGTAAAAAAATTCCAGCTTTATTAGGTCCAATAATAATAACGGCTTTATTCCAAAATATATAAGCTCCAAGCCCTGCAAACAAAACAACATAACTTGTAATAAAAAAAACTGGAATATTAAATCTAATTACTTGATGATTATAAAATTCAAATAAAAATTGTGGCAATAAAAAAATTAAACCAATGGAAACAATCACTGATATAAAACTCAAATATTTCAATTCTGTTTTATGCGTTCTAAGCATTATTGAATAGATTGCCCATGATAACATTGCAACTAGCAGCCAAAGATCGCCTTTATTAAGATTAAGATTAATTAGTTTGGAAAAATCTAATCGCGTAATAATTGTTGTAACACCTGTTATGGACAATATGAGACCCAAAATTTGACTTAAACTTATTTTTTCAGTCTTAAAAATAAAAGAAATAAAAACAATTAACACTGGTATTATTGAAATCATTAAAGCTCCGTTAAGTACTTGTGTAAAATTTAATGAATAATAAACGACAGAATTAAATACACTAATACTAGTGATGGACATTAATAATATCGGATAAAAATTTTTTTTTATGACCTTAATATTTTTTAGTATATCTCCAAATGTAAAAGGAATTAAAATAATCCAGACTATTAACCATCTAAAAAAATTTAGCGTTAAAGGAGGAACGTCATAAAGTGCTGCAAACTTTCCAACAATAAAATTTCCAGACCAAAAAAAAGCACAAAGAATAAGCATAAAATATGCTTTAAAATTATTACCCATTTTATTTAAATTTTATTTGTAATCTTGTAATAAGCGATTCCTATTAACTCATGAAATACAATATGCCAATTAGCCAAGCCTGAAGATATATCAAAATTTATCCAAAACATTCTACTGGTGCCAGTCTTGTAATCGACGCTGATGGGCTCTAAAATTAAACCTTGTTTTTTAAATGTAAAATAGGATCTTGGCATATGATTTGCTGAGGTAATTAACCCCCATGTTCCCTTGTAATTACCAATAATATCTTTTGAGTATTTAATATTTTCAAATGTATTTCTTGATTGATTTTCAAATATTAAATTATCAAGTTTAACACCCTGATCTAAAAAGAACTTCTTAGCCATATCTGACTCGCTCCAGCCTTGCGGCTTTGACTCTCCTGAAAATCCAGAAAATAATATTAAAAGTCTTGGATTTTTTTTATAGATTTCTAAAGCTTTTGTTAATCTTTCTGCAGAACTATTTAGAAAAACTTCATTTCTTTCTTTTGATTCTAGTCCTGAATTAAAACTTCCTCCTAATAGAATGACGCCAGTTAATTGCTGAACTGGATATTTAGATGGTTGAATATAATCTTCAATTTTGCTAAGCAAAAAATTACTTAGAGGATTGTAGCTAAAAAATAAAAATAAAATTAAAAATAACTTTGAAAAAAAAATAACTAATTTTTTTGATTCTAAAAAAAAAATTATAAATAATTGCGTTAATATAACTAAGGATAATATGTATAATGGATTAATAATAAAATTTAAAATTTTTGATAGATAAAATTCCATAAAAACTTTTATTAAATAAAATCTTCGTTATATAATTTAGAACTCAAAACAATTCCAAATCCTATCATATTAGTAAGCATAGCAGTTCCTCCATATGACAATATTGGTAATGGAACTCCGACGACTGGTAACAATCCCGTTACCATTCCTAAGTTTATTGCAATATATAAGAAAAAGTTAAAGGCAAATGCATAGCAAAATATTTTTGAAAAATTATTCTTACTCTGGTCACCAATTAAAGTTACTCGCTTAATTATTGAAAAAAATAACCACAATAATAATAAAGAACCGGCCAATCCAAATTCCTCTGCAAAATGCGAAAAGACAAAATCAGTATGATTTTCTGGAACAAAATCTAATGAACTTTGAGATCCTCTTAAGTATCCTTTTCCAAAAAGTCCGCCCGATCCTATTCCAATTTTAGCTTGAATAACTTGGTAATTTGCTCCCAAGGGGTCTCTTTCAGTATTAAAAAAATTAACAACTCTTTGTTTTTGATAAGGTTTCATCGCAGCGAAAATAAAAGGTAGGCTTAATATAATAATTATAAATCCAGATATAAATATTTTTCGATTTAAACCAACAATCCATAAAGTTCCTAGTGCCGCACCTAGAATGAGTACTGCCGTTCCAAGATCTGGCTGTCTCAAAACTAATAAAAATGGAATTAAAATTAAAATTGCTGAAACCAGTAATGAAAATATCTTATTAGTATTTTCAACTTTTACCAAATTGTAAAATTTTGCAAGAACTAATATAATTGCAAGCTTTGCAACTTCTGAGGGTTGAACATGAAAAAATCCAAAGTCAAGCCAACGCTGAGCCCCTTTAGCTGTTACCCCAACAAATTTTAAAACTATTAAAAGAAATAATATTAAAAAATAAAAATGATATGCATATCGATACCAAAAATTTACATGTGTGAAAGCAACTACAATTAAAATTAAGAATGCAAATATAAATCTAACTAAATGCTTTAAATAAATAGTTCCTTGTCCTTTGTCTATTGAATATAAACACAAAATACTTATCAATCCTAATAATAGAACCATATTAATTATGCTTCTGTCTAATTTTTTAAATTTTTCAATTATTAGGAAAATTTTAGACACTTTTACTGTTTCACGCATTTGATATCCTCTTTTTGAATAAAAAATCAAACATACTGCTAGCAATGGGTGCCGCAATTCTTGATCCTGGGCCAGCATGTTCTGCTACTACGGCTACCGCATATTTAGGCTCCTCTACTGGGCCAAACCCTGCAAAAAGAGAATGGTCTCTGTATTTATATTCTCTAGCATTTGGATTCGCATTATCTTCTCTGTCCTTAATAGTTAATTTCGTAACTTGGGAAGTTCCTGTTTTGCCAGCAAATTTTAATTTCCCGTTTAGTCTTGAACCATAAGAAGTTCCTCCTGGCTCATTAGTTGCTGCCACCAAGGCTTCATTGATTATTTTTATATTTTCTACATCAAAATCCATACGACTTAATTTAGATTTTTCATCAAGATAAAAAGTTGGATTTACTACATATCCACCATTTGCAAATTGAGCCATCGATTTACAAATTTGCATTGGGGTTGCCAATATGTAACCCTGTCCTATTCCTGTAATTAAAGTTTCTCCAAGTAACCAAGGTTTTCCCAAAGCATTTTTTTTCCACTTCGTGTCTGGAACTAAACCTTTTCTCTCTTCATCAAAATCTTTTAGAATTGTCTGACCAAAATTAAATTTTCTTATTGTTTCTGCTAATCTGTCTACACCTAATAATCTTGCTACTTCATAAAAGTATATGTCGCATGATTTCTTTATTGCGTCTTTTAAGTTAATTCTCCCATGCCCCCCATCTTTCCAACAATAAAATTCTTGACCATATAGTTCAATTTTTCCAGGACAAAAATGAGTATAATCTTGATCAACGATTTTATTTTCTAGTGCAGCTAAAGCTATTATTGGCTTTACTACCGATCCTGGAGGATATTGTCCTGATAAAAATTTATTAATTAATGGTTTTCGTTCATTTTTTAATAACTCATTAAATTCTGGCTGACTTATCCCAAAAGCAAATTTATTAGTGTCAAACGAAGGTGTTGATACGCAAGTTAAAACTTCTCCTGTTTTAATGTCCATAGCAATTGCAGATCCGGCATATCGTCCTAATTTTTGAAAAGTTAATTTTTGAAGTTCAAGATCAAGTGAAGTTTTCAAGGGATTACCACTAATTCCGTCTACAAATTCTACTGTTCTAATTGCTTTTCCTGCTGCATTCACTTCAAAACGAGTAAAACCTGGAGTACCAATAAGCTCTCTATTTAATATTTTTTCAATTCCAAGTTTTCCAATTTTAATTCCTGGTGTTCTAAAAAGATCATCTTTTTGATTTTGTAGATCGTTTTCATTAGGAACGCCAACATAACCTAGTACATGAGCAAATTCATAAGGATAATTATAATGTCTTTCCATTGAAATAAATGGTTGGACACCATTTAAAATGAAAAGGTTACTATTTATTTTTGAAAACTCAGCCCATGTCAAATTTTTATTAATAACATAGGGTTGAAATTTCCTAAGTTTTATAAAATCTGTTTTTGTTTTTTCAATTATTTCGTTATCTAATCTTAAAAATTTATTTAGTGTTGCAAGGACAAGTTCTAGATCGGTGACGTCTCCTTTAATTAAAGCAATTCTATAAAGTTGACGGTTTTCAGCTATCTTATTATTAAAACGGTCTAATATTAATCCTCTCTCTGCTGCAATTTTCCATTCCTTGAAACGATTTCGATCAGATAAAATTGAATATTTATTTCTTTGAAAGACCTGTAACCATAAAAGTCTAAGACCAATTAAGCCAAAGAAAGTATATTTAGCAGCGGTTAAAATTGCTTTTCTTCTATTAATTATACTTGTTTTTGTTTGATAACCTTCTGTTGGTCTATGCTTAAAAAGCTTCATAAAAATATAGACAATATAACATCAAAAATGCTAAATCGTCTCACTTTTTTGGAGGTAAGCAAATATTAAAATAGAAGTTAAAAATGACAATTTAGAGCAAGCTCTTAGAGCTCTTAAAAAAAAATTGCAAAGAGAAGGTGTATTTAGATTACTAAAAATAAAGAGTCACTTTGAAAAACCCTCTGAAAGAAAAAAAAGAGAAAAAGACGAGAACACAAGAAGAGTAAAAAAATTCAAAAAACTTAAAGCTAGATACTAATTTATTTAGTGTTATTAACTTTGTTTAAATAAAACAATATCTGATTTCTAGAGACTTCAAGAATACTATTACCTTTAATAACTTCCTTGTGCCAAGAAGATACTAATTTGAATGTATCAGACAAACTAAGCAAACTTTTCCATGAGGTAAATTTTTTTGTTTTTAAAGAATTAATATTTGAAAAATTATATTTCTTTTTTGTCTTAGAAAAATTAATGATACTTTTTATTTTTCTATTAAAAAAATTATTTAATAATTTAATAACATTTAAAACTGATGAGTGACTATTTTTTTCAGGAACAAAATTCCAAGAATTATCAATAAAAAAAATATTTTTTTTATATTGCTTTTCTAATAACAATAAATATCCATAAATAGCTTCTATAACATGCATCCACGACCTAACTCCATTATCAGTAATTTTAATTTTTTTATTGGTAGCCAAATAATTAATATACTTTGGTATCAACCTATTTGAATAATCTCCGCCGCCTACTAAGTTTGAAGTTCTAACAGTATTTAATGAAATAGAATTTTTATAAAAAAAAGAGTTATTATAAGATTTGCAAATCAAATCTACGCAAATTTTAGAAATACTATACGGTTCAAAATTTTTAAATTGGGAATTCGTTTTATTAATAGTATTAAAAAATTGATTATCATAAATTTTATAAGACGTTGATATTATTGCGACTTTTACAAAATTTATTTCTTTTAAAATATCTAAAATATTAATTACCCCATTAATATTTGTATCAAAAGTTTTTTTAGGATTAGAATAAGAGTTATCAACAATTGATTGTGCTGCAAAATGAATTATAAAATCTGGCTTAAATCTTAAAATATTATTTTTTAATTTTTTATAATCTCTAATATCTCCGAGACTAGATAAATCTAAAAACTTTTTTAACTTCGCTTTTTTATATAAAGAATCTTTATTTTTAGTTTGCGATGAATAGCCAGCAATTTTAGCTCCTAATATATTTAAAAAAATAATAGTCCAGCTACCTTTAAAGCCAGTATGACCAGTAATAAATACTTTCTTATTTTTCCAAAATTTTTTAAGTCTTATAAGTTCTTTTATCATGTAAATTTTTATACAATTCTAAATATTTTTTTACCGAAATTTTTATATCAAATTTATTTTTAACATAAGTTCTAATATTTTTATCTAAAGAATTTTTATCACTGAGACACCAGTCTATGCCTTTTGCAAAATCTTTCTCATCTAAAAAATTTGCCAAATATCCAGTTTTTTTATGTTTTACAATATCTTCTACTCCGGTATTTTTAAATGCAACTGATGGAGTGTTGCAACTTGCTGCCTCAAGCGCAACCTGCCCAAAAGCCTCCAATATGCTCGGCGCTACTAATAAGTCACAAGCTGAATAAAGTTTAATCAAATTAGAATGATTATCATAAGGTATTTTGTTAAAATTTTTATAAGGTAATTTACAGTTTCTTGAATCTAAGTCTTCAAGTTTACCAACTATAATTAAAAAAATGTTATCAGTTTTTAAATATTCTAATGATTTTAATAATATTTGAAATCCTTTTCTTGTATCGCCTGTACCATTTGAAGAAAGAAATAATATATATTTATATTTTTCTGAAAAATTAAAAAATTTTCTTGAACTTTCTTTATTTATTATTTTAAAATTGTTAAAATCTAATCCCGGATAAATTATGTGAACTTTTTTATTTCTAAAAATTATACTTCTTTTAACTAAGGTAGCTAACCATTTACTAATTACAACGATTTCAAAATTAAAATTAAAATTTTTTCTTTTTCTTTCCCATGTCCATTTATTTAAATAATAAAAAAAATTTTTATTATTTACTTTAATTTTTTTTTTAAAATAAATAGGATTTAAACTGTAGTGTTCAGTACCTAGAAATGGCCACATGTCTACAAAAGTCCAAACTAGAGGCTTGTTAATCTTTTTTATCTGCTCAATAGATAGCATTTCATTATTAACCCAGAATAAATTTACTATTTCTGGATTCAATTTACTAATTTTTTTTAAAATATTTGATTTAAATAATGACATGGAGAAGAAATACCCAATATTTTTTTTTAAAATAAAATTTATTAATTTTATAAATATTTTTTTTAAATAAATAAAAAATATTTCTTTTTTATTTATAGGTCCTAAAACATATGGACTATTAGTAATTTTTTCATTAACTAATAAAAGGGATTGGATTTTTTTTTTTAATAGACCTTGATGTAATCTATTGCAAGCAAGAGCTGCGCCGCCATTTAATTCTGAATAATTTAAAAGTAAAATTTTTTTATTTTTAATCAAAATATTCTGACTATTTACTCGGTATTAATTATAGTAAAAAGATGGCCATTAAAACAAGTGTGGCAATAATTATAATAGATATATAAATTGTTAATTTCTTAAAAGAAATCCACGTTTCTTTTTGTGAATTAATGTCCATAGTATTTATTTATTAACCCTGTCTTGCTTTAAATTTTGGATTCTTTTTATTAATTACGTAAAGTTTACCTCTACGTCTCACAACTTTGCAATTAATATCTCTTTTTTTTAGAGATTTTAGGGAACTTACAACTTTCATATTAAATAATTTATAAAGCCTGGCAACGACCTACTCTTCCGTGTCTTAAGACAAAGTACCATTGGCGCTAAAGGGCTTAACTTCCGAGTTCGGAATGGGATCGGGTGTTACTCCTTTGCAATAATCACCAGGCATAATTACTTACTTAATTTGTGTATTCTTGTAAATAAATTGTTTTATAAATACATAACTATTTATGTTCTCTGACCTAATATCGCCAACATAACTACAAATCGCAGGCACATCCCAACAATAAAGGCTATCTTTGCCTAGATAATTTAAACTATTTCTATCTAAATTTGTATACTCCTGATGATAAGTCGTTTTAGGATATGTATAAAAAAATGTATGGTTATTATTTATATCATTTTTAATACGAAAAATATTCTTTTGAAAATTAAAAAAAATAGCCAAAAAAATCAAAATATAAATAAATTTAATATCTATATCTTTAAAAAAAAAATTTTTAAATAGAAGAGCTATAATAAAAAATATAAACAACAATATATAATTAAAACCGAATCTTACCAAAGGTGAATTTTGAAACCAAAATAATATTTGAATTGCAATAATAAAAAGTAATAAAAATAAAACTATTCTGATTTTTTTAATTGAAACATAAGTTAATTTTTTAATTATATTTTTTTTAGAAAAATTTAAAGAGATCATGACTAATAAGAATAAAAATAAAAAAGTAAATAAATGTTCTGACGCTTCTACTTTTGTTCTTTCAAACCAAGTAGGTACCCAATTAAAATTACTAGAATATTCAATTTCAGATAAATTACCTTTATATTGAGCAAAACTTTTATTCATACCCAAGGTATGATCTAAAAAACTCTGAACTGCGCCAGAATTATACCAAGAAACATCAAGACAGGTTTGAACTACTGGAAATAAAAAACAACCTGTATAAATAAACTGTTGTATTGTCCATATAAAAAAAAATAAGATACAAAAAATAAACCCTCTTGTGAATATTTTTATATTTCCAAAAAATAAAATAGTTATTGGCAAAAGTACAATTAAAGCGTTACTTAATTTTATTAATACCGAATATAAAGAATAAATAGTTATTTTTTGAAAAATAATATTTTTATCGTCAATATTGGTAGAAATAAAAAATTTTGTAAATAAATAAAAAACTACTATAACAAAAAAATTAGAAGGTATGTCTAGCCCATAACTATTTAATCTTGAAAATTTTACCGTAAAATATAATAAGAAAACCAAAGAAAAAATTTTTGCAATACTATCGAAATAATCTTTGATTAAATTTTTATTTATCGCTTCTAAAAAAAAATTAAAAAGATAAAAAAAAAAAATTATATTTGCGAAATGTAAAGCATTAATACTTAATAATGGTAAATTAAAAGTTGCGGTGAAATTTAGCCACATGGAATTCCAGCCTTGATTTGCATGAAGTGTGGAAAGACCAAATATTACTTTTTCAGAAATAAAATTTATTAAATAAGGTAAATGATAATAACCCCAATCTTCATTTGGCTTATGATAAGCCAGCATCAATAAAGAAATCAGTAATAATACAATAAAAACTAATATTTTTTTTTTTGTAAAGAATTTTTTTTCTAAGCTGAATAAAAATAAAAATATGCCAACGCAATATATCACAAAACTTATTAGTTGATTTAATGGGAAAAAAAAATGTAAGAAAGTTGATATAAATGAAATAAAAATTATTCCAAATAAACCAAATTCACCAATATTATTAGATATATAAGATCTTCCAAAAATAATTTGACAAGTTAATTTTCCATATCCAATTATTGAAAATAATAAAATCAAAACAGTTAAAAGTATAATAACAATATTCATTTCTAAATTTCTTATAATAATTTTATAGATATTTCAGTTTTTTTAAAAAATGAATACAATAATGACTGTAAGAAAGATTAAACTTCATGCACTTTGAATATTTATAGTATATGAAAAAATTTAACTTCTATTTATTTGCTTATTTTAATATATATAAATATTAAATTTATTATCGCGGGGTGGAGCAGTCTGGTAGCTCGTCAGGCTCATAACCTGAAGGTCCTTGGTTCAAATCCAAGCCCCGCAACCAATTTTTTTTTAAATTCTAAAATTAATATAAAAAAC
>Ga0209500_10003912_pt1 | contig 9988 bp, 19 predicted proteins | sample S_140212_EF_Meta_FD_187323 | JGI IMG/M metagenome (GOLD analysis project Ga0209500, IMG submission 187323) | Freshwater microbial communities from Lake Simoncouche, Canada to study carbon cycling - S_140212_EF_MetaG (SPAdes) (version 2) | ecosystem: Environmental > Aquatic > Freshwater > Lake ...
TGACGTTCGGTATGTAAGCAAATTAAAAGCACCAAATATAAATTTATTGTAATATTTACAAAACATTTTGTGAGTTGATTGTTTATGAAAATAAAAACATTTTTTTTGCTAGGGCTATTTACTTTATTCCTTTCTTTCTCTGTTTTCTCTTACCCAAGAAATGAAATGCCAGTAAATGAGTTATCCGTTGAGTTTTTAAACCTTAAAGACGGCGACAAAATATCAAGTCCTTTTAAAGTCATATTTAAAGTTAGCGGTATGACTGTTTCCCCTGCTGGAGAAATTAAAGACGGTTCAGGGCATCATCATTTGTTGATTAATCAAACTTTTATTGAAAAAGGAAATGCAATTCCTGTAGATCAAAATCATTTGCATTTCGGAAAAGGGCAGACAGAGACTGAGGTTAATTTAAGTCCTGGTATCTATAATCTGACACTTCAATTTGCTGATGGTTATCATCGTTCATATGGTAAGGCACTAAGCAAGACCATTCAGATTGAAGTTAAATAGCCTTTTTTAGCGCATATTTAAAGAGTCGCTTCGAAACGACTATTTAAACTTATTTAACCGTCAAAACTTTTGACGCTTGATTTGCTACGTTACAAAATATCCGGAATCCGGAGATTTTAGTGGTTAAGCGTCAAAAGTTTTTACACTTGTTTAAATTACTTAAAGTGGCTTATTTAATCTTGAAATTGCGCTCTTAGTTTAATTAGATTCTCTCTCCATTCAGCAAGCCATTCGTCTCTCAAATACCAATAATTGAGTTCATTAGTTTCATATTGCTTATAGTCAAAAATTGATGATTTATCTGTTGAAGTTGGATTTTCAATATCACTCATAACAGATCCCTATTACTTCTTTTTGCCTTTGCTAAAGTGTCGATATAAGCGATTAACGCTTACTGCCCATATAGCTAATACATTTAATGTCATAGGATCTAAATTGCTTAAATTAAAATGAACAGCAAGACCCCAAACTATTCCAATGATTGCATTTACATTTTGTTCTTTAAACATTTGATAAGCCTTTCATTTAGTTTTGTGTTGGTGGGTTTTTAGCTGGCGTAACTTTTTTAATTCTTTTAGCTCTTGGTTTTGCTTTAGTGCTTGGTTTTGTTTTAGCTTTTGATTCAACTGGAGCCGCAACACTTAATTTTTTAGCAATACCGCTGAGAGACGATGCTAATGATTTAGCAAGCCTTTCTGCTTCAGCTTTTCTTTTCTTTTGTGTCACTTTGTCACTACTCTTGATAGCGTTAATAGATGCTTTTTGATGTGATTGCATTTCCGACCTTAGGAACGCATCTAATGCTTTAGCGATATTATTCACCTTCTTATTATTAGAAGGTTTCGTTTTACTCTTTGTTGCTACGATTTTTTTTACTACTTTTTTTGAATTTTTTTTCATGTCTTACCCCCCCCAGAGGATAAAAAGACTTTATTAATAAATGTCATACTAATGTCACAAAAAAAGTATAAGTCTATTAAATATCCTCTTGCCACTTTTAAAGCACTAAATTTTAGATTTGATTGACGAAGATTAATCTCATTTGATAGAGTGCGGGTGCGTTTCATATACGTCTCTGTAGTAAAGCATTACAAGTTCGCATTTAGCCTCAGCAATGGGGTTTTTTTATGTCCGGTGTGCTGTGGTGTGCTAGGTGAAATTCACCGAAGAAAAACTTTGTCTTGATGTGTTGCATGGAAGACTTACCGGATCAATCCACTCTCGGAGCAGGATTTTAAGAGTCCGCTGCTCTACCAGCTGAGCTAATCCCCCAATATGGGATATTTTACAGTATTTGTGGCGTTGTAGAGGGTTCAGGACTGGGGTTTTTGGCAGGGCTGTAATAGGGGTGTGTAAGCTAAGCCTTAAAAACCAGTAAAATAATACCCATGAAAACTCCACCTCAAATCACACTCAAAGAAGCCTTTCTTTATTGGTTAAAACTTGGATTTATAAGTTTTGGTGGGCCAGCTGGGCAAATTTCAATCATGTATCAAGATCTCGTTGAAAATAAACGATGGATATCTAAGAAACGTTTCTTACATGCGCTTAATTTCTGCATGTTATTACCTGGCCCAGAAGCACAACAACTTGCGACTTATATTGGTTGGCTCATGCATAGAACATTGGGCGGAGTCATTGCGGGATTACTTTTTGTGCTTCCATCTTTCTTTATATTAATTTTATTAGGATTCATCTATATGTCTTATGGTGAATTACCTATTATCAAAGCAGTATTCAGTGGTATTAAACCTGCTGTGGTCGCGATTGTATTATTTGCGGCTTACCGTATTGGTCAAAGAACGCTGCATAACTTCATTTTAAGTTTGATTGCATTCGCTTCTTTTATAGCTATATTCTTTTTTAAACTTCCATTTCCCCTTATTGTTTTGGTAGCTGCTGTTATAGGTTGGATAGGTAGTCATCGTTATGCCAAATATTTCGAATCACATGCACATACAAACTTCAAAGAAAATACAAAGCATCATTCATCAATCATTGATGACAACACTGCTATTCCCTTACACGCAAAATACAACACTCGTAAGCTAATCAAAACCTTGGCAATAGGAATACTCATTGGAGTAGCTGCTTTGAGTTATTTAATCTATGTATATGGGTTTGATCATTTACTCACACAAACAGCTTTATTTTTTACTAAAGCTGCTTTATTAACTTTTGGCGGAGCTTATGCAGTCTTGCCTTATGTATATCAAGGGGTAGTTGAGCATTATCATTGGATATCACCACAGCAGATGATCGATGCATTAGCTCTAGGTGAAACAACACCTGGCCCATTGATCATGGTCATTACCTTTATTGGATTTGTGAGTGGATGGGTGAATAACTTTATACCAAATCTAAATCCCATTTATTCAGCATTACTCACAACTACTGCCGCTACATTTTTCACATTCTTACCTAGTTTCATTATGATTTTTGTAGGTGCGCCCTTAATAGAATCGACAAGAAAGAATATTAAATTTGCAGCACCTCTTACTGCAATTACTTCCGCAGTGGTGGGAGTTATTTTAAATCTAGCATTGTTTTTTGCGTATCATGTATTTTGGGATGAACAGTCATCGGCTATTAGTTACGTATCTATATTAATCACCCTTATTTCTTTAATTGCCTTAATCAGATTTAAAGTGAATACCTTGTATGTAATTTTTGCGAGCTGTATCGCAGGGATAGGTTTATATGTATATTGAATCAACCGTCAAAACTTTTGATGTATATTTTGCCTCAGTCTGCTTCGCAATATATGGATCTGATTTTTTGTATAAGCTTATATCTTTTTATTAGAATCAGATTGGCAAACATGGTGCTAATATTCAATGTTATGAACTACTAAAGGAATTTGATTATGACTATACGTATAGGTGATGAAGCCCCGAACTTTAAAGCAAACACTACCGAAGGCAGCATCAATTTTCATGAATGGATAGGGAATAGCTGGGCTATTCTTTTTTCTCACCCAAAAGATTTTACTCCTGTATGTACCACTGAATTAGGTTATGTTGCGAAATTAAAGCCAGAATTTGATAAGCGAAATACTAAAGCTATTGGATTAAGTATTGATCCTGTGAGTGATCACGAAAGATGGGTTGGTGACATCACCGAAACTCAAGGTTACGCTGTAAATTATCCATTAATTGGGGATGATGACTTAGTGGTGGCAAAACTCTACGACATGATTCACCCAAATGCGAGCGGAGGTTCAAGAACAGCGCAAGATAATGCAACTGTAAGATCAGTCTTTATTATTGGACCAGATAAAAAGATTAAAGCTATTCTTATCTACCCAATGAGTGCAGGGAGAAACTTTGATGAAATCTTAAGGTTACTTGACGCAATACAACTAAATGCTAAACATCAAGTTGCAACGCCTGTGAATTGGAAAAATGGTGATGATGTGATTATCCCGCCAACTGTTTCCAACGAAGATGCAGCGAAGAAATATCCTGATGGATTTAAAACGATTAAACCCTACTTAAGAACCGTTCAGCAGCCAAAGTAATTTAAAATAATAAAAAAAGCCCACTATTATTGAGGGCTTTTTTTATATTCACTCTGATTTAACTTGCTATAAATCATTAAAATTTTCAATTCTAATGATTTTTTGCTTGACAATAAGCACTTGTAAAATACATGCTGGGTGTATTATTTTAATTATAAGAAAAATAGATTTATGAGTTTTAGAAAAAAATTTGCTCGTGTTACATTTTTATTTGCATTAATTTCACTAGCATGGTTAATTTTAGGGATTTTAGAATTAGCCCCCTTAATTTTCCGTATACCTGGCGAAACAAATCTAAGAACCCATGCTTCAGTAACTCTTTTATTCCTACTGACTGCTTCATGGGCTTTTTGGAATGAAAAATAGTAATAATTTATTAATATTAAGGAGAAGCTATGCTTAAAATGTCTGATATTTGTATTTTGTTGTCCGTTTTTGTGGCTTTTATTACCACAGCATATTTATGGTTTAGTGGCCAACAGCAGGAAGGGTTATTTACTGCTACATGGATTCCTTCTATTTTATCTTTTGCAATATATTTTAAAGTTATTTCCAGAAAGGGATAAATATGTCTAATTCAATATTATTTGGTACAGGTTTATTCTGTTTTTTTCTTGCAATTATTGGTGTCGTTTTAACAATTCAAGAATTTAAAAATATGGAATTAAAAGAAAAATTAAAAAACAAGAGTAGATAATTAGCTTTTAAGAGGATTTGATGTCCTAGAAGAGATATTTTGATAGTAATGGAATAAGAGCGTGCTAGAGAAGTATCAAATGGTATGCTCAACTTCATCTATCAAAACACTTGGTTTTAATCGCAATGCATTTGCTAGTTTAAATATAGTGAATAAGCTTGGATCTTTTTTTCCCATTTCTATGTCGCTTATATAAGCGCGAGACAAATTAGACTCTAACGCCAAATTCTCTTGAGTCAATAATTTTGCAAGTCTTCTCTTCCTTAGAGACTTTCCGAAAGCGTCATCTAATTTATTTAACGATATCAAGATCAGACTCAAATTGACTCACCACAGTCTTTACATCAATATTTAATAATTCAACATAGCGCTTGATAACGATCTGTCTTAAAAAGCCATAGGAAGTTGTACTATTAAATTCAATATCATTGATTTGGTGACTTGAAGAACAGAGGGCATATGCAATATCGCCAATACTTTTATTTTGGGCGATTCTTGCTTTCTTTAATATATTCCCATCGTAGATAAGTTTTGTTGGCGTCATTAAATTCATCTTTTGTTAATATTTTTTTGTTATCTAATAAGAGATATTTTTTTGCATTTCTAAATGAAGTAAGCTTAGATGTATTATTGAAACGCATATTAACTCTCTTAGTTAATTGCTATTAGCAATAATATGCACCCCTTTTAATTACAAACTGCCACTTTTAAAGCACTAAATGTCTCCCAAGAACTGATGTTCAGAGATTTCTTGATGAGAAATGATGAGGCAGGTTTCTTTTTCTTCATTGAAAGAGGAAAGCTCTGCTAAAAACCAATGTTTTTTAGTAGGAGTATGACAAGGGTATTTAAATACAAATTTTTTACCAGGACTTCGATAAAGCTCTCGAATATGAGAAGCCATTTCTCTTGCATTCTGTTTTTCCGGACCCTTAACTTTATTTAATATCTCTAGATAATTTGCACCTTCACAGAGAGTTGTCATTTGATGTAAGGGTGTATTGCGATTAGCCGCTGCTCTCCAAGCTGAATTGACCATAATAATGGTGCCAAGTTTATCCATGATAGCTATCCGGGGCGAAGCAAAATTTAAAGCATTACGTGCAAAAGCTTCTATTTTTCTTAAGTGCTGTATTTTATTTGGAGGAGAATTTTCTTCATTATTTTCTGATGAATTTAAATACACATAATCAGAATTAAGATTAAGCCATTTAATAAGTACAAGAAGTCGTTCAGTTTCTGGGATGACCAAGCCATTAATCCATTTTCTTGCAGTTTCCCTTGTAATTGGTTTTAATGAGCGAAGATTGAATTCATCAGAGAGTTTTTGTGCAGTTGGGATACGGCTAAATTTATTAACTAGACCTGATCTAAGGGCAATAGAAAATCTTTCCATCATATTTGCTTTGGTATTCACAATAGTCTTTTTCTTATGTAGCCCTTTATAAATCTTGGCTTCAAGACTATGCACCCTTTATCGAGGTAAAGGTTTTATTATTTGTTACATATCTAGTTACAATTGCCACTTTAAAATTACTATTTAGAGTATATGTTTCAATGTTAAGCTATTAACTTTATTGATGCAGTCTATTGAACACACATTATTGTGTGAATGTACTCTTACTAAAATGCACAACCTGACCTAAGCATGTTTTGAATGCCAGCCCTAAATCTGAGGTATTTGGATTGAACTCGCCAGGCTAAATTAAATCAAAAAAATATATTAAAAAACACATTGCCCATAAAATATAAGAATTAAGGAGAGCAACATGAGTCGAATATTAAAAAATTATTGGAAAATTTTACCTGATTTTTATTGGAGTTCAATTCTATTGAGAGTGCCTTTAGCTTCGTTGTTTATCACATCGGGACTAAGTAAGTTGCCTTATCATGCTTCAGGCGGGGTGGCCCTTGGTTTGCCACCATTAGTATGGTTGTTGGTAATTATTAGTGAAATTGGCTCAGGTGTGGGATTGATAGTAGGAGGCCTCACAATACTGCCTCGCATAAGAGATAATGCCGTACTGGCTGGATTGGGAGATATGTTGACTAGATTCAGCGGTATTGTCATGTGTTGTGTTATCACTGGGATAATTTGGACCGTGTTAAAACCAGACAGCCTTTGGCGGTTTATCACCACTGACTACCTGCACTTTAGTCTTTGGGTTGGTGGGTTATATTTTGCCCTGCGTGGCAACTGGGCTGTGCGTGCAAACCAACTACATTCTAATTAAATATGACTATTGAAACAGTCTATTTAGCTGGGGGCTGTTATTGGGGTCTTGAAGATCTCTTAAGGAAAATGCCAGGTGTTGTCGAGACTGCCGTCGGTTTTTCTGGCGGACATGTTAAAAATGTTTGTTATCGAGAAGTCACGACTGGAACAACAGGACATGCAGAGACAGTAAAGATTGTTTTTGATTCTGATATTTTAAACTTTACAGATTTGCTTAGATTTTTTTTCAAAATACATAATCCCACGACACTCAATCAACAAGGTAATGATATTGGAACCCAGTATCGGTCTGCAATTTTTTCAACAACAAGCGAGCAAGTATTTTTAGCTGAGGACTTGATTAAAAAGATTGATGCATCGGGAGTATTAAGACATAAAATTACTACCGAGGTTAATACATTCAATTCATTTTTCCCAGCTGAAGAGAATCATCAGAAATATATAGAGAAGTTCCCAGATGGCTATTCATGCCATTTCATTAGAGATATTAATTTATAGCTATGGAAGATAAGAGATGTTGCGGTTCCGGCGTATGTATTATTAACTCAGAGGGGTTATGCTGGTGCGGACAAAAATGGGATGGAGATAAATTGTTGAAGCCAGAATCTAGCGAGACAAAATCAAATATGCCCATAAATCTTAAAACGCCTAAAAAATTAAATAACTTATAAAATGAAGTGAGCTGATAAGCATTCATGGACTTAGCTTACCATTCAATTTTGTAATTACATTACCGTCAAAATTTTTTACTTCTGAAAATATTTAATCTTAATATAAGTAAGATAGAAACTATTGCAGCGTAAATAAGTGGTTCAGTTATATCCTTTTTGACAAGCCATATAAAATGTAGCACACCTAGAATCGCTATGACATAAATGAGACGATGTAATAGCTTCCAATTCTTTTTCAGTTTTCTAATCATCTTGTCTGAAGAAGTTATAGCTAAGGGCAATAATAAAAGCCAAGCTAAAAAGCCTACAAGCACATAACGATGTTTGATAATGTCATTTTTTATGTCTATCCATGCAAATTGATAATCAAGCCCTATATAGCAAATAAGATGAATTGAGGCATAGAAGAATACAAAAAGCCCTAACATTCTTCTATATAAAATCCACTGATTGATTTTTGTAATTCTTCTTAATGGCGTCATGCTTAGTGTTAAGCATAAAAATATAAGCGTCCATTTGCCAAAATGCCGTTCGATAAATTCAACTGGATTTGCTCCAAGATTATTTTGAAAGATATCAATTCCTATTGAAAGAATTGGCCAAAGGCTGGCAATAAAGATTAAACGTTTGATAAATATATGATTGAATTTCAAGTTGATTTAAAAATACTTATTTAAATCCATGCCTTGATATAGGTGAGCTACTTCTTTTTGATAGCCATTAAACATTTGAGTTTTAAGTCTAGGGGATAAAAGACTTTCTCCAATTCTTCTTTCAGTTGATTGACTCCATCGAGGATGATCGACTTCAGGATTAACGTTAGCATAAAATCCATATTCTTTTGGATTTGCTTTCATCCATGTAGATATAGGCATTTTTTCTACTAATCGAATTTTAGTAATAGCCTTGATACTTTTAAAACCATACTTCCATGGCACAACTAATCTAATAGGCGCCCCGTTTTGTTTTGGTAAAATTTTTCCATACAATCCGACTGCTAGGATAGTTAATGGATGCATAGCTTCATCTAACCTCAGTCCTTCCGTATAGGGCCAATCAAGCATATCGTCTTTTTGACCAACCATCTCGTTTGGGCGTTTAAGTGATACAAACTCAACAAACTTAGCATTGCCAGTTAATGATACCTTTTTAAGAAGCGAATTTAATGGAATACCCACCCAAGGAATCACCATAGACCAGCCTTCAACACATCGAAGTCTATAAATACGCTCTTCTATCGGGACAAGTCTTATAAGTTCATCTATGTCTAGCGTAAGTGGCTTAGAAACCAAGCCATCAATAGAAATTGACCATGGATCTACTTTTAGTAAATCTGCATGTTCATGAGGGTCTGATTTTGAAGTGCCAAATTCATAATAATTGTTGTAACTTGTAATGTCCTTAAGAGACGAAAGCTTTTCATCTGTATGTTCTTTTGATTGAATAAAAGAAGGTAGCGTATTGAGCGCAGCAAAACTTTTATTTGTGAATGTCGAAAGTGCTGTTGAGCTTAAAATTAAACCCAAATTTTTTAAAAAATTTCTTCGGTCATTATAAATGTGCTCAGGAGTGATTTCTGATGACGGTATTTTTTTAATTTTAGTCATAATCAATCTTAATTATATCTACCTATGAAGAAGATAAAGCATTAAGCCAAAGTATAGAAAAGCAAAAATAGCAACTATCCAAAATACCTTCAGCATATTAGTATTAATATCTGAAAGTTTTTGATGAATTTTTTCTAACAATTCTTCTTGTATTAATTTTTTAGCCATATATCTCCTATGAATATTTAAACATCCTCAATATTTTTGATTATTTTTTTAGCTTGCAATCTAATATCTTTAATTAAAGCAGGATCCATGTCTCTGATCTGCTTATTTACGATAGCTAATCTTGGATTTTTGCTTAATTTTTCTGAGTTCGTAATAAAAAAATTCCAGTATAAGCTGTTAAAAGGACATGCTTTATCACCAACTCGCTCATTTTTTGAATAATAACATTCCTCACAATAGTTACTCATTTTGTTTATATAGTTAGCTGTTGATACATAGGGTTTGCTTGCTAATCTTCCTCCATCTGCAAATTGACTCATACAAAGTGTATTTGGCATCTCAACCCATTCAAATGCATCAATATAGATACCTAAATACCACTCATGAAGACTTTTAGGATTAATACCAGCAAGCAGAGAAAAATTACCAACAATCATAAGTCTTTGGATGTGATGAGCATAAGCTTCATCAAGTGATTGGTTAATTGTATATTTAAGGCAATTCATTTTGGTTTTACCATTCCAAAACCAATTCGGCAGAGGTATTTGATGGCCAAAATAATTCTGATTGCTAAGTTTT
>Ga0209500_10003916_pt1 | contig 9979 bp, 10 predicted proteins | sample S_140212_EF_Meta_FD_187323 | JGI IMG/M metagenome (GOLD analysis project Ga0209500, IMG submission 187323) | Freshwater microbial communities from Lake Simoncouche, Canada to study carbon cycling - S_140212_EF_MetaG (SPAdes) (version 2) | ecosystem: Environmental > Aquatic > Freshwater > Lake ...
TTATGCAATCGGTGATGCTCAGGCACTTGCACAACAACTTATTACGGTTGCTGAACTGAGAAAAGATGCAATCGCATTTATTTCACCATATAGAGGTGCTGCTCTTACAGATACTTCAGATCAAAATCTAGTGACAGTCAGAACTCCAGAAGATATTACTGATAAAGTTCTTGAGTTCTATGGACCTATCCCATCTTCAACTTATGCAGTGTTTGATAGTGGTTATAAGTACATGTATGATAGATTCTCCGATACTTTCAGATATGTACCTCTGAATGGTGATATTGCTGGCACATGTGCTCGTAATGACATCAATAACTTCCCATGGTATTCGCCAGCAGGAACTTCAAGAGGAGCAATTCTAAATGCGGTGAAACTTGCTTATAATCCATCTAAATCTCAGAGAGATCGTCTTTATTCGAGTAGAATCAATCCAGTGATCTTCTCACCAGGTGCCGGAATTATCTTATTTGGTGATAAGACTGGATATGGTAAGGCATCAGCATTTGATAGAATCAATGTTCGCCGTCTCTTTATTTACTTAGAGACTGCAATTTCTACTGCTGCTAAAGATCAACTCTTCGAATTCAACGACGAAATTACGAGAACAAACTTTGTAAATATTGTTGAACCTTTCCTCCGCGATGTTCAGGCAAAGAGGGGAGTCTTTGATTATGTCGTTGTTTGTGATGAGACAAATAATACTGCTGCCGTGATTGACAACAACGAATTCGTTGCTGACATTTATATCAAACCTGCAAGATCAATTAACTTCATTGGTCTTACTTTTGTTGCCACCAGAACTGGCGTTTCATTTGATGAAGTAATCGGTCAATTCTAATTAAACAAGAGGTAAACAACTATGGCAACCAGAAATCAATTAAATCCACCTCCTTTAAGGAAGATTACCGACTTCAAGAGTAAACTCTCTGGTGGTGGTGCTCGTGCTAATCTTTTTGAAGTAGTATTATCATTCCCAGCATCTGCTCCAACAGATACAAATACTTTAGATAAAATTAGATTCTTAGTTAAAGCAGCTGCTCTTCCAGCATCTACTATTGGTCCCGTTAATGTTCCATTTAGAGGAAGAATTTTAAAAATTGCTGGTGATAGAACTTTCGAAAGTTGGACAGTTACAGTTATCAATGACACTGATTTCTCAATTCGTTCTGCTCTCGAAAAGTGGGTTAATTCAATTAACAGAGTTTCCGATGCAACTGGTGTTACTGATCCAGCACTTTATCAGGCAGATGCTTTTGTGTATCAATTAGATCGTGATGGTTCTGCACTCAGAGCATATCACATGTATGATATTTTCCCAACAAATCTTGGGACAATTGCACTTTCTTATGATACCACTGATGCAGTTGAAGACTTTACTTGCGAATTCCAAGTCCAATGGTGGGAAGCAATTAAAGGCAATGGTGCCAATGCTGGTGGCGAAGACATCAACTAAATAGAGCATACGGATTAAACTTATAAGATGGCAAAACTTTTTGGATTTTCAATTGATGATTCTAATGATAAATTAAAATCTAAATCTATTGTCTCCCCCGTTCCACCCAACAATGACGACGGGGTAGACAATTTTATTTCAAGCGGATTTTATGGTCAGTATTTAGATATTGAAGGTGTTTATAGAACTGAATTTGATCTGATCAAAAGATATCGTGAAATGGCATTACATCCAGAGTGTGATAATGCCATTGAAGATGTAGTCAATGAAGCAATTGTAAGCGACCTTTATGATTCTCCTGTTGAAATTGAATTATCCAATCTCAATGCAAGTGATAAATTAAAGGATAAAATTAGAGAAGAATTTAAATATATCAAAGAACTCTTGGATTTTGATAGAAAATCTCATGAGATTTTTAGAAACTGGTATGTAGATGGAAAGTTATATTATCTCAAAGTAATTGATATTAAAAAACCTCAAGAAGGTATTCAGGATCTGAGATATATTGATCCTATGAAGATGAAATTTGTTCGTCAAGAAAAGAAAAAAAATAGACAATCTTTAATTAATGTAAACGCAATACAAGAGACTGATAAAGTATTTTTTCCAGAAATTGAAGAATATTTTTTATACTCTCCAAATCCACAATATGCGGCAGGGTCATTTTCTAGTGGAGGATCTCAGAAGCAAATCAAAATTGCAAAGGATTCAGTCACATATGTGACTTCCGGTTTAGTCGATAGAAATAAAGGAACGATCCTTTCATATCTTCATAAAGCAATTAAAGCACTTAATCAATTGAGAATGATTGAGGATTCTTTGGTCATTTATAGACTATCTCGCGCACCAGAAAGAAGAATTTTTTATATTGATGTTGGCAACCTTCCTAAGGTAAAGGCGGAGCAGTACCTCAAGGAAGTTATGTCTCGTTATAGAAATAAATTAATTTACGATGCTTCTACTGGAGAAGTAAGAGATGATCGCAAATTTATGTCTATGATGGAAGATTTTTGGTTACCTCGCCGTGAAGGTGGTAGAGGAACTGAGATTACAACACTTCCAGGTGGACAAAATTTGGGGGAACTTTCTGATATTGAATATTTCCAAAAGAAACTTTATAGAGCACTATGTGTTCCAGAATCTAGAATAACTGGTAGTGGAGATGGATTCAATCTTGGTAGATCATCAGAAATTCTTAGAGATGAACTAAAATTCTCTAAATTTGTTGGTCGTTTAAGAAAAAGATTTGCTAATTTATTTGGTGATATGCTCAAAACTCAATTAGTTTTGAAGAATATTGTCACACCAGAAGATTGGGATGAAATGAGCGATCATATTCAGTATGATTTCTTATATGATAATCAATTTGCAGAATTAAAAGAATCCGAATTGATTAGTGAAAGACTTGGAATTCTTGCAACTATCGAACCTTATATTGGAAAATATTATTCACAAGAATATGTTCGTAGGAAAGTACTTCGTCAAACTGATTCTGAAATTATTGAGATTGATAAGCAGATTAAGTCGGAAATTAAAAAAGGTATTATTCCAGATCCATCAGCAGTAGATCCAATTACTGGAGAACCTTTACCACCTCCAGATCAATCAGGAATTGATCCTGCCACCGGTCAACCAATAGATCAAATGTCTCAGGATCAAGGTATTGATCAACAATTAGAGGCACCATTACCACCTCCGGTGCCATCTCCTAAGGAAGTTAAAAAAGCGGAGATATAAATAATCATTATAATACTATATTAAATTTTCATGGAAGAGCTTATAGATTTGATCGCTACAGATTCTGCACCATCTGAAGTTAGTGATAAAATCAAAGATTTATTATTTGCTAAGGCATCTGAAAGAATTGAGGGGGCGAAACCATATGTCGCCTCATCATTATTTGGTGGAGAAAATGATGAGGACTATACCGAGGATGAGGAATAATGGCAACAAAAATTGTTCAAAATGTAAACAGAATTTCTCCAACTGTTTCTACAGCTGCCACTAGCAATCCAATTGCTCTTAAAAGTGGGTATCTCAGAGTATCTACTGGACTAACTGGTGTATATGCTGAAAGTGGTGGTAATCCAGTTGCTACAGTTAATTCATTTTATCTTCCACCATACACTTCGGAAGTTTTAAAAGAACGAATTGCTAGACAACAAATCTCGGGAATTACTACTGGATCTACTACTCTTGTCACTTTTGGAGAAAATTGTGGAAATCCCTTTATAGTTGGTGATTATGTAGGAATTGAAAATGCATATCCTACAGGAATTAACACTAATCATGCTTTGATTTCTGATAGGACAGATTCTTCAGTAATTATTAATTATAATAGTACTTCTATTGCTGGAGTTGCTGTGACCAGTGCAACTCTTGCAAGAAGCGTAAAGGTATCTGCTCTTGCAGATGGGACAAATACAAATCTAAGTATTACAGAAATAGTTCAATTAGTTTCCGAATAAAAATGAAACTCATCACAGAAGAAGTACAAAAAGTCAAATTCATCACCGAAGGTAAGGGTGCTGAAAAGAAAATGTTCATCGAAGGCATTTTTCTTCAAGGGGATATCTGCAATCGTAACGGCAGAATGTATCCAATGGAAACTTTGATGAAAGAAGTAAATCGTTACAATGAGGCATTTGTTTGTAAAGGCCGTGCTCTTGGAGAACTTGGTCATCCCGATGGTCCTACCGTCAATCTTGACCGAGTTTCTCATATGATTACATCTCTTATTCGTGAGGGAAGAAATATTAAAGGTAGAGCACAACTTCTAGAAACCCCAATGGGCAAAATTGCCAAAGCACTTATTGGTGAAGGTGTTTGTCTTGGAGTTTCTTCTCGTGGTGTTGGATCGCTTCAAATGACTAATGAAGGTCATAAGGTAGTTGGTCCAGATTTTATGCTCGCAACAGCTGCTGATATTGTTGCAGATCCTTCTGCTCCTGATGCTTTTGTTCAGGGAATTATGGAAGGAAAAGAGTGGGTTTGGGATGGAGGAATTCTTAAAGAACAACTTGCATCCAAAACTCAAAAAAGAATCAACACTTTAGTTGATCAAAAAAGATTAGATGAGCACAAGGTTCATCTATTCCAAGATTTTTTATCAAATCTTTAAATTATAAATAAATATAGATTATACACAAAGATCTAAAATGTCCGTTGGTAGCAATTTACAAGAAATGGAAAACGTAGTAACCAAAGGAGCTGCATCCGCTGAACCAATGCAAAAGTTGTCCACTGGAATTGCTCCTGGACAAACTGGTGCATGGGAAGATTTGGGTGGACCTACTCCAGAAGATTATACAAATCAACCTGATGGTACAGCAAAACTTAAAGACCCTTCAGCAACTCTTCAACAAGTCAAGAATGTTGTTAATGCTAAGGCTGCAGCAGCAGATCCTATGAGAAGCACGATGACAAAAGAAGATGCTGAGTATGATGAAGATGAGGCAATTTTAGAAGCCGCAGAGGAAGAAGAAGAGAATGCAGATTCTTTAGAAGAATCCGAAGAAGATGATGAAGTAGAAGAGGGGTATGACATCGAAGAAGATGTCAATGCTCTTCTTGCTGGTGAGGAACTTTCTGAGGAATTCCAAGAGAAAGCAAAAACTATTTTTGAAACTGCTATCAGATCAAAAGTATCTGAAATCAAAGAGCAGATTCAAGAAACCTATGAAAATGCACTTATCGAAGAAGTTGAAATTATTAAGCAAGGACTCATCGAAAGAGTTGATGCTTATCTTGAGTATGTTGCCGATGAGTGGGTTTCAGATAATGCCCTTGCAATTGAGCAAGGTCTTAAAACTGAAATGACCGAATCATTCCTTCAAGGAATGAGAGGTCTTTTTGAAGATCATTATGTATCAATCCCTGAAGAGAAATATGATGTAATCGAGAGTATGGTAGATAAACTTGATGAAATGGAAGAAAAACTCAACGAGCAAATTGAAAGAAATATTGCTCTTAATAACAGATTAGCAGAGTCAGTTGCCGATGTAATCTTTGCAGATGTCGCTGAGGGTCTCGCACTTTCTCAGAAGGACAAACTCGCTTCTCTTGCAGAAAATGTTGAGTTTGATAGTGAGTCAGACTATCGTGAGAAACTGGTAACTTTAAGGGAATCATATTTCCCATCTAACGCTGGTACTCAAAGAGAAGTTACTGAGAATTTATCTGAAAGCGTAGAATATCCAGAAACTTCACAAGTAAGTGGAATTATGGAAAGTTATCTCTCAGTTCTCAGTAGAACTACTAAGTGATTTTTATATAATAAAAAAAATCAAACTAACACATTTAAACTAGAGGTAAAACAAATGCAGATGTTCAATGCAGAATATTTGCAGGAGAAGTGGGCACCAATCCTGGACTATCAGGGACTTGATTCTATCAAGGATTCTCATCGTAGAATGGTTACCGCTGTCCTGCTCGAAAACCAAGAAAAAACTCTCCGCGAAGAGCGCGAGTTTCTTTCAGAAGGTCCAACAAGTAACACAGGTTCATACGGTACAGCAGGTAGCACATCAGGTTTCAGTGGCACCGCTACTTCACCTGTTGCAGGTTTCGATCCAGTTTTGATCTCCTTGATCAGACGCGCAATGCCTAACTTGGTCGCTTATGACCTCGCAGGTGTTCAACCAATGAACGGTCCTACTGGACTCATCTTTGCAATGCGTTCGAAGTACAACAATCAGTCTGGTACGGAAGCACTCTTCAACGAAGTAGATTCCGCATTCTCTGGTCAGGCTTCAACCTTTGCACAAACTCAAGGTTGGGAAGGAGCAAATGTTGGTCTTGGTACTACCACTCAGCGTGGTTCAAACCCAGGTCTTCTTGATCCAACTACAGGTGCTTCAGGCGATGCTACCACCTACAACGTAGGTGAAGGTATGCGTACTGATAATGCAGAGAACCTTGGACAGTCTGGTGGTCCTCAGTTCAACGAAATGTCTTTCTCAATCGAGAAAGTCACCGTTACTGCAAAGTCACGCGCTCTGAAAGCTGAGTATTCGTTAGAACTCGCACAAGACCTCAAGGCAATTCATGGTCTGAATGCTGAAGCGGAATTGGCAAATCTTCTCTCCACAGAGATTCTTGCTGAAATCAACCGCGAAGTTATTCGTACCATCTATAATGTTGCTGAGCCTGGTGCTCAAGCAAATACTGCTACCGCTGGTACTTTCGACCTTGATGTTGACTCCAACGGTCGTTGGTCAGTTGAGAAGTTCAAAGGTCTTATCTTCCAAATCGAGCGCGATGCTAACGCAATCGCACAAAGAACTCGTAGAGGGAAGGGTAACATGATCCTCTGCTCCGCTGATGTTGCTTCGGCACTCACCATGGCAGGTGTTCTTGATTACACTCCAGCACTCAATGCTAACCTTAATGTTGATGACACTGGTAATACCTTTGCTGGTATTCTTCAAGGTAAGTACAAAGTCTACATTGACCCATATTCGGCAAACGTAGAACCTAACCAATACTATGTTGTTGGTTATAAGGGTACTTCTCCTTATGATGCAGGTATCTTCTACTGTCCTTATGTTCCTCTCCAAATGGTTCGTGCCGTTGGTGAGAACTCCTTCCAACCAAAAATTGGCTTCAAGACCCGTTATGGTATTGTTGCTAACCCATTTGCGGAAGGTACTAATGTTGGCGCAGGTCGTCTGTACAGAAACACCAACCGTTACTACAGAAGAGTCAAGGTCACCAACTTGATGTGAGTCTTTCTCACAAATCTCATGGGGATCCTTCGGGATCCCTTTTTTTGTCTAAATACAAATAAAACACGATGAAGAGTTTTAAACAGTTTGTGGCAGAAGCAATGCCATTTGCTGAGATTGTACCAACAAGTTCTTATGGTCCTGGTTTTTTTGGAAGAAGAACTGCAAGTGGATCAATTTTAACTCCACAAAGTTCGGGTATTGCTTCTCCAAATTTACCTTTAGGTAGTCGTGTAAGACTAACAGATCCTAAAACCAAAAAGAGTGTAGAAGTTCCAGTAATTGATAGAGGACCTTATGTTGGAAATAGAAAAGCAGATCTTACAACAAAAGCTGCACAGCAACTAGGATATAAAGATTCTAATGCTTATGGAGTTCGCAATATTGATGTGACCCCAGTAGGAGCAAAGCCAACAAAACCTAAGAAACCACCAATTATTGGATTACCAGATTAATGGCAACTTCAGCATTCTCAAATCAAATTCAGAATAGAAATTTTCTATCCCCTGTAGGATTTAAATTTACTTTAGCAAAAGAACCTAAAGTTGCATTCATGTGCAATTCTGCAAGAATTCCAGAAATTACTTTAGGAGTTGCTCAACAACCAACATACTTAAAAATAATTGATGTTCCTGGAGAAATTTTAACTTACGGAGATTTGACATTAAAATTTCTGGTTGATGAGAACATGGAAAATTATATGGCAGTTCATAATTGGTTAACTGGATTGGGTTTTCCAGAAACTGCAGAACAGTATAAAAATCTAACTACAGATGATCAAGGAGTAAGAGATTCAAAAGAAGCATTTAGTGATGGATCTCTTCATATTTTGAATAGCAATTATAAAGATGTTGCTATCATAAAATTTAAAGATTTATTTCCAATGTCATTATCATCATTAGAATTTGATGCGACACCAACGGATGTAGTTTTCCTTACTGCACAAGTGACCTTCAAATACACAATCTATGATATACTAGGAACGAACGGCAAACCCTTATGAATCTTGATGAAATTCAGGAGATGTGGCAGAGAGATTCTGTCATTGACCCTGACAACCTACACGATGAATCTTTAAAAATTCCTCAATTACATTCCAAATATTACACCATCTATAATACAATTACTCTTCTTCGTGAGAAGGCAAGGGAAACCTACAATAGAGTGCGCCTAGAACGCTACAACTACTACACAGGAAAGGCACCAGCAGAGGTCTATGTAGAAGAACCATTTCCGTATAAGGTAAGAGAAAAGGAAGCGATACAGAGGTATATGGACGCTGATGAGAGATTGAATAAAATAGATCTCAAAATTAGATATTATGATATTATGCTTAAATTCTTAGAGGAAGTTATCAAGACAGTTTCTAACAGAACTTATCAAATTAAAAATGCTATTGAGTTTATGAGATTTACTGCCGGATATAATTAATTAAGGAGGCAGAAATGCCTCTTTTTTATTGTAAATAAATACCTATAACTGATATTATATGAATGTCACATTTGATTATATCAAAAAAGAATGAGGTGTATTTAACTATTCAAGCAGAACCTCATATCTATTATGAATTAAGAGACGCATTTCAATTTGAAGTTCCAAATGCTAAGTTTTCCCCATCTTATAAAAATAAATGGTGGGATGGTCGCATATATTTGTTTAATGTCGATACAAGAGAGATTTATATTGGTCTGTTAGATAGGATTATCAGATTCTGTGAGGACCACGAATACACATATGAATTTGCAGACAATAAGTTCTATGGACTTCCTTTTGAGATCAATGATGGAATCTCAAAGGAAGGCGTCAAAGATTATATGACTGCAATCAGTAGACACGCCCCACGCGACTACCAAGTTGAGGGAGTATACGACGCCTTAAAACATAATCGAAAATTATTGATATCTCCAACTGCTTCTGGAAAGTCGTTGATGATATACTCTGTTGTGAGATATTATGTTGAGAAACAACAAAATATTCTGATAGTTGTTCCAACGACTTCCCTTGTAGAACAAATGTATAAAGATTTTGCAGATTATGGATGGGATGTTGGTTCATACTGCCACAAGATATACGCTGGTAAGGAACGAGAAACTGATTCCCAAGTTATTATTACTACCTGGCAAAGTATTTACAAATTGCCCAAGCAGTATTTTTCCAGATTTAATGTAGTCGTAGGTGATGAAGCACACCAATTTAAATCCAAGTCATTAATATCTATAATGACGAAACTTTGTGATGCAAAATATCGCTTTGGATTCACTGGAACGCTAGATGGAAGTCAAACTCATAAGTGGGTACTAGAAGGATTATTTGGACCTTCATATAAGATTATCAATACAGATGAACTGATGAAGAAAGGACATCTAGCAAAATTAGATATCAAAATACTTCTATTGAAACATCCACCAAATCGATTTGATATTTTTGAGGATGAGGTTCAGTATCTTATTAATCATACAAAACGAAATAACTTCATTAAAAACCTTACATTAGATTTGAAAGGAAATACTCTTGTTCTATTTTCAAGAGTAGAAACTCACGGACAACCTTTACATGAGTTAATAAATAACAGTAAGGTTGATGATCGCCATGTCTTCTTTATTCATGGTGGAGTGGAAACTGAGGAAAGAGAAAGAGTTCGAGAAATAACAGAAAAAGAATCAAACGCAATTATTGTGGCATCCTATGGGACTTTTTCTACCGGTATCAATATTCGTAATTTACATAATGTTGTGTTTGCGTCACCATCGAAATCGAGAATTAGAAATCTTCAATCTATCGGAAGAGTACTCAGAAA
>Ga0209500_10003918_pt1 | contig 9978 bp, 7 predicted proteins | sample S_140212_EF_Meta_FD_187323 | JGI IMG/M metagenome (GOLD analysis project Ga0209500, IMG submission 187323) | Freshwater microbial communities from Lake Simoncouche, Canada to study carbon cycling - S_140212_EF_MetaG (SPAdes) (version 2) | ecosystem: Environmental > Aquatic > Freshwater > Lake ...
GGAAGTTACCCTTAAGGATCCAGCATCCGTCGCCGAATTTGTCCGCGCGCTTCAGGCCGCCAACGGCAATAATCGCGTCCTCCTCACCTGCGTCAGCGAACAGATGGTCGTCGAGGCGGATTGAGCGACCTCGGGGGTCTGCTGGCATGAGGGAACTGCTACGAAGCAGAAAGTAGGGGTGTGATTGCCCTGACGTCCGTTCGTGAGCGAACACAGGAATTACCCGCATCTGGCTAAGGCCGGACGTCTCCACGTCGCCGACTTCGAACGGCGGCGATGACAATCGCCGCCCTACCCATGTCAGGTGGTGGCGGTTGGCGGTTAGCGGTTAAAACAAGAAGTGCGCCCGAAGGCGCCCTCTTACTTTCCCCGTGTCACCGTGTCCCCTTGCCCACGTGACCCTCGCGAGCTCCGCTCGCGCTCAGTCTCCGCCCTTGGAAGGCTTGCCGGTGGAGGAGAAGAACTCCTTCACGCGGGCGCGGAGATAGTCGCGGTTGAGTTTAGCGATGACGTCGAGCGTGATGCTCTTCGGGCAATGCGCCTGGCACTCGCCGTAATTGGTGCAGTTGCCGAAGCCGGCTTCATCCATGGTCTTCACCATCGAGAGGGTGCGGCGATCACGTTCGGCCTGGCCCTGCGGCAGGATGTTGAGGTGGTTGATCTTGGCGCCGACGAAAAGCATCGCGGAGCCGTTCTTGCAGGAAGCGACGCAGGCGCCGCAACCGATGCATTCCGCGGCGTCCATGGCCTCGTCGGCGATGGGCTTGGGCACGGGGATATTGTTGGCCTCGGGAGCGGAGCCAGTGCGGACGGTGATGAAGCCGCCGGACTGGATGACCTTATCGAAGCCGGAGCGATCGACGGCGAGGTCCTTGAGTACCGGGAAGGCGCGGGCGCGCCACGGCTCGACGGTGATCGTCTCGCCATCGCGGAAGTTGCGCATATGCAGCTGGCAGGTCGTCACGCCGGGGATGGGGCCGTGGGGCATGCCGTTAATCGTCATCGAGCACATGCCGCAGATGCCTTCACGGCAGTCATGGTCGAAGGCGAAGGTGTCCTTGCCCGCCTTGATGAGCTGCTCGTTGAGCATGTCCATCATCTCGAGGAAGGAGGCCGAGGTCGGCACGGCGGCGAGGGAATGCTCCTCGAAGGCGCCGGGCTGGCCGCGGCGCTGACGCCAGACGCGCAGCTTGAGCGCGAGGGTTTGTTCTTTTCCGTTGTCCTGGACCATGGTGATTACTTGTAAGAGCGGGTGGAGAGTTGGGTCTCCTCGTAAACGAGGGGCTCGACGTGACGAGCGGGAAGCTGGCCTTCGCCGGTCCATTGCCAGACCGCGGCGTGGGCGTATTGCGCGTCGTCGCGCTTCGCTTCGCCAGCATCCTGGTGTTCGGTGCGGAAGTGTCCGCCGCAGGACTCTTCGCGCGTCAGCGCGTCGAGGCACATCATGATGCCGAAGTCGAGGAAGTCGGCCACGCGGCCGGCGCGTTCGAGCTCGGGGGCGAGGGCGTCGCCGGAGCCGACGACCTTCACGTTTTCCCAGAAATCCTTGCGGAGAGCCTGGAGGTCGCGGATCGCGCCTTCGAGGCCGGCCTTGTCGCGAGCCATGCCACACTTCTCCCAGGTGATCTTGCCGAGAGCCTTGTGGTAATAGCGCGGAGACTTCGTGCCGTTGATCGAAAGGAGCTTGGCGACGCGGTCGTTGACGTCCTTGACGACAGCCTTGAATTCAGGGGCATCCTGGGACGGACGACTGCCCGACTTTTCACCGGCGAGAAAATCCGTGACGGTGTAAGGCAGGACGAAGTAGCCGTCGGCGAGGCCCTGCATCAGCGCAGAAGCGCCGAGGCGGTTGGCGCCGTGGTCGGAGAAGTTGGCTTCGCCGCCGACGAAGAGGCCGGGGATATTGGACTGCAGGTTATAATCCACCCAGAGGCCGCCCATGGTGTAGTGCACGGCGGGGAAGATACGCATCGGCTGTTTGTACGCGTTCTCGCCGGTGATGTTCTCGTACATGTCGAACAAGTTGCCGTAACGGGCGCGGACCTCGGCTTCGCCGAGGCGCTTGATCGAGGCAGAGAAATCGAGGTAGACGCCGAGGCGCTTGCCGTCGACCACCTGGCCGACGCCACGGCCTTCGTCGCAGACTTCCTTGGCGGCACGAGAGGCGATGTCGCGCGGGGCGAGGTTACCGTAGCTCGGGTATTTGCGTTCGAGGAAGTAATCGCGGGCCTCTTCGGGCACTTCAGAAGCGGGCTTGGCGCAATCCGCCTTATTTTTCGGGACCCAGACGCGGCCGTCATTACGGAGCGACTCAGACATCAGGGTGAGCTTGGACTGGTCTTCGCCGTGCACCGGAATGCAGGTCGGGTGAATCTGCGTGTAGCAGGGATTCGCGAAGCCGGCACCACGGCGGTGCGCACGGAACGTCGCGGTGACGTTGCAGCCCTGGGCGTTGGTGGAGAGGTAGAAGACGTTGCCGTAGCCGCCGGTGCAGACCACGACGACGTCGGAGGACCAGGATTCGACGGCGCCCGTGACGAGGTCGCGCGTGACGATGCCCTTGGCTTTGCCGTCGACGAGGACGAGGTCGAGCATCTCGTGGCGGGTGTACATCTTCACCGTGCCGAGGCCAATTTGACGGGAGAGCGCGGAGTACGCACCGATGAGGAGCTGCTGACCAGTCTGGCCGCGCGCATAGAAGGTACGCGAAACCTGGGCTCCACCGAAGGAACGGTTGGCAAGCAGACCCCCGTATTCACGGGCGAAGGGCACGCCCTGCGCGACGCACTGGTCGATGATGTTCGTGGAGACCTGGGCGAGACGGTAGACGTTGGCTTCACGGGCGCGGTAGTCGCCACCCTTGATGGTGTCTTGGAAGAGGCGGCGGACGCTGTCGCCGTCGTTCTGGTAATTCTTGGCGGCGTTGATGCCACCCTGTGCAGCGATCGAGTGGGCGCGGCGTGGGCTGTCCTGGTAGCAGAAGCAGGAGACCTCGTAGCCCATCTCGGCAAACGAGGCGGCGGCGGCGGAGCCGGCGAGGCCGGAGCCGACCACGATGACGTGGTACTTGCGGCGGTTGGCTGGGTTCACCAGGCGGAGCTTCACCTTATGGTTGTTCCACTTGTCGGCCAATGGGCCGGCGGGGATCTTCGGGTCGAGATTCATGGGTGGGGGCGGGCGCTGGGATTACTTCAGGCAGCCGGTGAGCACGGCGAGAGGGATGGAGATAAAGCCGAGGGCGATAATCCAGGCGTAAGCCAGGGCCAAGCCATCGAGGCGGGAGCGCCAGCGCTCATTGCGCAGGCCGAGGGTCTGGAAGACGCTGCTGACCCCGTGGCTGAGGTGAAGGCAGAGCAGCAGCATACTGATGATGTAGAAATAGGCGACCGGCTTACAGGAGAAGCCCGCGATCAGCATCTTATAGACGTCGTCGCCGAAATTGACGCCGCCGAGGGCGACCGTCCGGAAGGTGAAGTGGAGCAGGTGGAAGATGGCGAAACCGAGGATAACCACGCCCGAATAGGGCATCGTGCGGGAGGCGATCGACGCACGGCGGGTCGCGTCGTCGGCCGGGCCACCGGCGCGGGCGGCACGGTTCTCAAGGGCCAGCTGGATACCCACCCAAATATGGGCGAAAGTGCTGATAATCAGGACCGCGCGGGCACCCCAGAGTAGTCCCTTATTGGCGTGCAGCCAGGCAGCGTAGGCGTTGAGGGCCTCCGGGCCCTTGAATACCAGCAGGTTTCCCGTCACGTGGCCGAGCACGAAGCCGGCGAGGACGAGGCCGGTGAGGGCCATCACGACCTTCTTCCCAATGGAAGAGGGGCGACAGGAAGAACAACAGGAGCTTGCGGACATAGCGGAGCAGGGACGGGATGCAAAAAGCATCAAATAGGGACTCGCTCCCCTTCCCACCACGGAGGCGGGCAAAAGGGGAGGTATTAGCGGGAAAGCCTCGGGGTGTGAAAAACCCTCATAGGCCCCCGGGGTCGGCACGGGCGACGGGCCGCCCACATCCGGCCTGCCCCGGTCCGGAAAAACCGCTTGCCACAGTTTTTTTCGGCCATGCAATTCGAAAGTCCAGACCGGCTCTCCGTCACAGGACCTGCCGGTCTTTTCTTTTTTTACCCGCCCCAGCCCACCCGACCCTTTTCCATGAAGTATATTTTTGTCACCGGCGGCGTCATCTCCTCCCTAGGCAAAGGCCTCACCGCCGCCGCCCTCGGCGCGCTCCTCGAATGCCGCGGTCTCAAAGTGCGCATCCAGAAGTTCGACCCGTACCTCAATGTCGATCCGGGCACCATGAGCCCCTATCAACACGGCGAAGTCTACGTGCTCAACGATGGCGCCGAGACCGACCTCGACCTCGGCCACTACGAACGCTTCACCTCCGGCGAACTCTCGCGCCTCAACAGCCTCAGCTCCGGCCAGGTCTACGAGACCGTCATCCAGAAGGAACGCCGCGGCGACTACCTCGGCAAGACCGTGCAGGTCATCCCGCACGTCACCAACGAAATCAAGGAACGCATCCTCAAGGGTGGCGAAGGCGTCGACGTGCTCATCACCGAGATCGGCGGCACCACCGGCGACATCGAAGGCCTGCCTTTCCTCGAAGCACTCCGTCAGTTCCAACACGATGCGGGCCGCGAGAATGTCGCCTTCCTCCATTGCACGCTGGTGCCCTTCATCAAGGCCGCCGGCGAGCTCAAGACAAAGCCCTCGCAGCAGTCGGTGGCGAAGCTGCGCGAGATCGGCATTCAGCCCGACCTGCTCGTCTGCCGCACCGACCGCCCCATCGGCGAGGACAACCGCCAGAAGCTTTCGCTGTATTGCAACGTCGGCCTCGACGCCGTGTTCGAATGCCGCGATGTCGAGCATTCCATCTACGAACTCCCCATGCAGCTCGCCGAGCAGCGCATGGACGAGGTCGTCGTGAAGCGCCTCGGCCTGCAGTGCCAGCCGATCGACATCACCCCATGGCGCGAGATTGTTCGCCGCCTCCTCGAACCGAAGCACCGCGTGCGCGTCGGCGTCGTCGGCAAATACATTGAGCTGCAGGATGCGTACAAGTCCGTCTACGAATCCATCACACACGGCGGCATCGCCAACGAGACGGCCGTCGAGGTTGTCCGCATCGACGCCGAAGACCTCGAGACCAAGGGCACCGGGCAGCTCGAAGGCCTCGACGGTATCCTCGTCCCGGGTGGCTTCGGCAACCGCGGCATCGAAGGCAAGATCATCGCCGCCCAGTTCGCCCGCGAACGCAAGGTGCCCTACTACGGCCTCTGCCTCGGCATGCAGATCACCGTCATCGAATACGCGCGCCACGTCCTCGGCCTCAAGGACGCCCATTCGACCGAATTCGCCCCGGAGACCAAGAATCCCGTCATCCATCTCATGGAATCGCAGAAGAGCGTGGTGACCAAGGGCGGCACGATGCGCCTGGGCTCTTACGACTGCGCCCTGACCCCGGGCAGCCGCTCCCGCGCCGCCTACGGCACGGACAATATCAAGGAACGCCACCGCCACCGCTTCGAATATAACGACGCCTACCGGGCCCAGCTCGAGGCCGCCGGCCTGATGGTCGGGGGCACCAACCCCCAGAGCGGATTGGTCGAAATCGTCGAGGTGAAGGACCACCCCTGGATGGTCGGGGTCCAGTACCATCCAGAATTCAAGTCCCGCCCGGACCGCGCCCACCCCCTCTTCGCTGCTTTTATAAAGGCTGCGGTTGAGAAGTCCCGGTTGTCCTGCTAATTCAGAGACGAAACCGGCTCTGCCGGACGCTGACAAGTGGGCGGAGATCCGCCGAACGCGCCACCCCGCGCGCCCCTTCCCCACCCCCATGTCCACTAACATCAACGCCGCCGGCACTTGGGTGCCGCGCCTTCGCGAACAGGTCGCCCGTGTCGTCGTCGGCCAGCAATACCTCGTCGACCGCCTACTGATCGGCCTCCTCGCCAACGGACACGTCCTCCTCGAGGGCGTCCCGGGCCTCGCGAAGACGCTCTCGGTGCGCACCCTCGCGCAGACCGTCCACGCCGACTTCTCGCGCATCCAGTTCACGCCCGACCTGCTACCGGCCGACATCGTGGGTACCCTCATCTACGACCCGAAGACCGGGGATTATAACGCCAAGCGCGGGCCAATCTTCGCCAACTTCGTCCTCGCCGACGAAATCAATCGCGCGCCCGCCAAGGTGCAGTCCGCGCTCCTTGAAGCGATGCAGGAACGTCAGGTCACCCTCGGCGGCGAGACGCATAAGCTGCCGACGCCATTCCTCGTCCTCGCGACGCAGAACCCGATCGACCAAGAAGGCACCTACCCGCTGCCCGAAGCCCAGGTCGACCGCTTCATGCTGAAGCTCAACATCGGCTACCCGACGCGGGAAGAAGAGCGCAAGATTCTCGATGCGATGGCGACCACGTCGCCGAAGCTCGACGTCGAAGCGGTCATCTCGAAGGAGGAAATCCTCGAGGCCCGCAAGGCCGTCGACGCCATCCATGTCGCCGATCCGATCCGAGACTACATCGTCTCGCTGGTGCTCGCGACCCGCGGCCAGCACCCCGGCGGCCCCGACCTCGCGAAGTTCTTGCAGTTCGGTGCTTCGCCCCGCGCGACCATCAACCTCACCCTCGCCGCTAAGGCGTGGGCGTTCCTGCAGGGCCGCGACCACGTGACGCCGCAGGACGTGAAGGACATCGCGCCCGACGTCCTCCGCCATCGTCTCATTCTCACCTACGAAGCCGACGCCGAAGGGGTCGACGCCGACGCCATCGTGCGCCGCGTGCTCGACGCCGTCAGCATCCCCTAAGCGACTCCGGCGTCCGTGCCCTCGCCCGTCCCGACCAACCCGCAGGAGACCCTCCGCCGCGCCCAGCGCGTCGAGATTGTCGCCGCGCGCACGGTCAACGACGCGATGGTCGGCGCTTACCTCTCGCGCTTCAAAGGCCGCGGCACCGACTTCGAAGAACTGCGCGAATACGTCCCGGGCGACGACGTACGTGCGATGGACTGGAACGTGACGGCGCGCACAGGTAAGCCGTTCATCCGCCTGCATCGCGAAGAACGCGAACTCACACTAGTGCTCGCGGTCGACGTCTCCGGCTCCTCCTCCTTCGGCTCAGGTGAAGCGACCCTACGCGAACGCGCCGCCGACGTCGCCGCCTGCCTCGCGGTCTCCGCGCTCAAAGCTGGCGACAAAGTTGGCCTACTGCTTTTCACCGACCGCGAAGAACTCTGGGTGAGCCCGAAGAAGGGTCGTCGCCACGTCCTGCGCATTATCCGCGACGTCCTTGAATTTAAGCCTGCCTCGCGGCGTACTTCCTTTGCGGCGCCGATGCGCCGCCTGGGTCGCGCACTCAAGCGCCGCTCCATGGTCTTCGTGGTCTCGGACTTCCTCGCCGGACCCGAAGGCGCCGACGTGATGGCCGCCGCCCTTGGTGAGCTGAACGCCCGCCATGACACCGCCTGCGTCCAGCTCGTCGACGCGCGCGAACGCGAGCTGCCCGACGTCGGCGTAATCGCCCTGGAAGACGCCGAGACCGGCGAGATCCGTGAAGTCGACACCGGCTCAGAGCGCGTGCGCCGCGCCTTCGCCACCCAGGCCGAAACCCGTCTGGCCGAGACCGCCGCCGGTCTCGCCCGTGCCGGCATGGACGTCGCCCGGCTCGACGCCGACACCGCCGTGGCTCCCACCCTCGCCCGTTTCTTCGAACGCCGACGTCGTCGACGCTAATGCTCCTCGCCCTCGAAGAAGCCCCGTTCGTCCTGCAGGGACCGAAGCCCCTGATCCCGCCGTCCGCTTGGGAAGCTAACTGGATGCTCGCCTTGATTGCGCTCGGACTCATCGCCCTCGCCGTCGTCGCCTTCCGCCAATTCCTCCGGAAGGGCCCGCCCTCGCTGGCTCCGCTCGCGCAACTCGACTATACGCTGCGTCTCGCCGAATCGCAGCCGGCAGTGGAGGGCGTCGCCCATGCCTCGCGCGCCTTCCGCGTCTATCTCGCCGCCCTCGAGCCGCGGGCGGCGACCTCGCTTTCGACCGAAGAACTCGCCGCGCTCCTGTCTGGCCTACCGGCATTCCTTCCGGCCCGTCAGCCACTCCTCGCGGCCCTCCGCAGCGCCGACGCCGCGAAGTTCGCCGGCGCGTCGCTCGAAGTGCCGCTGCTGATCGCCGGCCTGCGCGAAGCCGCACGTCGCGTCGAAGATGCCCGTCGCACGTTCGCGCGGCCTGTCGTCGCACCGCTTGTTCCGGTCGCACCTCGCCCGACGCTTCCAGACCTCCCGCCACCACTGCCCGGTCCGCCACCCTTGCCTCGGAGAAATCTCTCCTAATGGAACTCGGTTTCGAATTCCAATACCCTTGGCTGCTGCTGCTGCTCGCCTTGCTGCCGCTTTACTCGTGGCTACGCGGTCGCATCGGTCAAGCCGCCGCGCTGGCCTTCCCTGACACCTCCCTGCTTGACGGCATCGGCCGGCCAGTGCGGGAACAGAGCGGACGCCTCCGTGCATTCCTCCGCCTCCTCACCGCCGCCCTCCTCATCGTCGCCCTGGCCGGACCGCGCACGGCGAACAAGGAAATCGAGAGAGAGACCGAAGGCCTCGACATCATGTTGGTCGTGGATCTTTCCTGGTCGATGATGGCGCTCGATATGAGCACCCCGCGCACCGAGGTCACGCGCTGGCAGGCCAGCCAGAACGTAATCTACGAATTCCTCGCCAAGCGCCCTGACGATCGCATCGGCGCCGTCGTCTTCTCCGGTAAGCCCTACCTACTGAGCCCGCTCACTATCAATAAGACCTGGGTCGAGAAAGGCATCGACCGCATGCACATCGGCAGCATCCAGGAGACCGGCACCGCGATTGGCGAAGCCGTCGCGATGGCGGTTGACCGCATGAAGAACGTCAAAGGCAAGGGTTCGAAGGTCATCATCCTGCTAACGGATGGTGACGACAACATGAGCAAGGCGATCCTGCCCGTGCCCGCCGCCGAGCTCGCCGCCGCCCTCGGCATCCGCCTCTACTGCATCGGTCTCGGCAAGGACGAGCCCACCATCCTGCCTCGCTTCGACACGCGTACCGGCCGGCTCTACCGCGATCTCCTCGGAAAGACGATCCCGATGCAGACGATCAACCCAGCTAATTACGAGATGCTGGGCAAGATGGCCAAGGTCGCGAACGGTCGCTTCTACCGCGCTCTCGATCAGAACCAGCTCGGCCGCGTCTACGAAGAGATTAACCGCCTCGAGCGCACCGAAGTCCGCATCCGCGAATCCGTCGTCTACGAAAGCTACCGGCTCATCTGGGCGGCCCTCGGCGGGCTCCTGCTTCTCCTCGAACTCGGCTGGGGCCTCCTCCGCCCTCGTTCGCCCTAACCCATGGACGCCGCCGACTTCCATTTCGAGAAACCTTGGGCGCTGGCGCTAGCCGCGCTCACTGGCGTCATCCTCTTCATCGCACTCTGCTGGGCTGAACGCCGCCGCCGCCGCGGCCTCGCCGGTTTTGCAGCCGCTCACTTACTGGCACGCCTCACGTCGGGCTACTCCGCGGTCCGCCGCCGCTCCAAGGACGTGGCACTCTCTCTCGCCTTCGCCTTACTGCTGGCCTGCTTCGCCGGCCCGCGCTGGGGCGTCGAGCTGACGTCACAGAAAGGCGCGACCGAAGATGTGGTGTTCGCGCTCGACGTCTCGAAGTCGATGCTGGTGTCGGACATGAGTCCCACGCGACTGGCCCGCGCCAAGGCCTCCATCGCCAACTTCGTCCGCCGTAAAGGCACGGGCAATGTCGGGCTCGTCGCATTCGCAGGGCAGGCCTTCCTCCAATGCCCGCTCACGCGTGACTATGACGCTTTTTTCCGGACGCTCGAGGAGACGGACACCGGCTCGATTCAAGTCGCGGGCACCGACATAGGGCGCGCACTCGAGGAAGCTGAACTCGCCTTCTATCCCAACCGTAACCGTAAACTGCTCATCATCCTCA
>Ga0209500_10003920_pt1 | contig 9975 bp, 7 predicted proteins | sample S_140212_EF_Meta_FD_187323 | JGI IMG/M metagenome (GOLD analysis project Ga0209500, IMG submission 187323) | Freshwater microbial communities from Lake Simoncouche, Canada to study carbon cycling - S_140212_EF_MetaG (SPAdes) (version 2) | ecosystem: Environmental > Aquatic > Freshwater > Lake ...
TAATATAAAGAATTACGAAACTATAAAAGGAAATGTTAAAAATATAATAGATGCATATTTAAATCCTAAAGATACATCAAATCCTAAAGCGAAGGATGCCAAAGAAATAAAGGAAATATATGATATAGGTAAGAAATATTTCAAGGATACAATAAGAATATACAAGGGGATATATGATAAATATTATACATATTACGTATATAATATTTTGATAACAAACTTTCTAATAATATATGTGTTTTTAATATTAATATATATATGGATCAAAAAGGGGACAACAGATGACTTTTTTACTTTTGACACAGAATTTCGTAAATATGGGATGTTTTTAATTGCAGTATATTACACTTTAACTTGTCCTGCAATATTATTCGGTATTACTTAATAATTAATTTATAAATATAAAATAAAGAGATATTTGCATATTTAATGGATGAAAATATAATTGAAGTAAAACCAATAGATACAATAGATAATTGCAATAATTTTAATAATATAACTATTAATATTATTAATGTCGTAATATTAATAATTATTATAACATTATTATTTATATTTGCATTGAATATTATAAATTACTTGCTATTTACATTCTATTGTTTAAAAGATATTAGTGATAAATATACGACGGAAGATGGTACTAATACAAAATTACAGGATAAATACAAGCATCGATTATTAAATTATGTTAAAAACTTTGACAACGAAAAGAAATATAGTTACAACATCAAATATGATAATAATTCTTCAGATTTATATATTCATAATATTATTGCATATTTTAATTTCATTGTTAAACTGCTATTATTTATATGTGCTTTAATATTAATTGGTGTAGTATATAATTTATATAATACAATTATTAATAGTATTCATAGTTTTAAATGTTCTACAGATATTCCTCTTAAATGTACATCTTTACTTTGTGAAATATATGAAAATAACACATATATATATTATTTGCCTATTGTAATATTTTTATGCATTTATGTACATAGTATTATATACACATTTTTATTTAACAAGATGGTATACGGTAGTTTATATGAATTATATACAAAGAATTATATAAATGTTGACACAATGGTTAAGCAAGAACTTCATGATTTGAATGTTGAATCGAATAAAACTACTACGTTGGTTCAAGGCGAACATTCATCAGTTGAATATGAAAATACAAGCAAGTTCACAGACCAATTAATGGAGTTTTCATTATATAAATTAGATTTACGTAATTTTGTTATAAGTACAACAACGCCTCAAGCAATTATAGACAGTAATTTTAAAAAATTAATTGACGCAGGTTTATCTTATAATTTAAAATTTATTATACCAGAGAGTGATTATGATGATGTAAATAATATTAATGAATTATTAAAAATTATTTGTAATAATAAAGGATATTCAAAAAGAGATACTGGAGGATATACAGCACGAAATAAAAAAACAATTGAATTATATCAATCGCAAAATAAAATTATTGAAAAACAAATATTTATCTATCTTGTATATCATCTTGTAATCTCTCATAATATGGAAGACCCATTTATAATACATAAATTGAATAATATATTCTTTAATATATTTGAAAATATTAAGAAAAAATACAAAGAAGAAACAAAAAAGAAAGCGGTTGCGGATACACCAACGCCATCATCACAAGAAGCAACAGATGCAGTAGCAGCCAATTTAGCAGAAAAAGCCAAATTAACAGCAGACTTAGCAAAAGCAACACCAGAAGAAAAACAAAATATAGAAAAAAGAGCGGAAAATTTAAAAGCTCTGGAAACAATAAAAGAAAGCGATATAGACGCAAAAGGTGAATATGATGGAGATATAATAGTTGAAGCATTGTGTTATGATGTTAAAATAATGTATCGAGAAATCATTTGCTCTTATACTATTAAATCGTTATTACCTGAAAATATAACAAAGGATTATATAGAGAGTGAGTTAAAGAAAAATGGAAAATTAATGATTGATTATATAAAATATTATATAAATAAAAAAAATGTAGAGGATATTGGTGCTATTTTAACTGAAGAACAACAAACTGCATTAACTTCAACCATCACGGATGATTTTGATAAAAAAATTAGAGATACTCAACTCCTCGCTTTATATACTAAATTTGCTGACCATTTTTATAATTTTGTTCAAGAATATGATGAAACATTAACTATTAGCAAGATAGTATACAAACTAAATTTATATCTTGCGATTGATATGTTTCATACTGCAGTGTTTATATTATTAATATTAATAATATTATACGACCTTATTATTAATAAGTATCCTTCATTAAAACCGCAAATTATTAATATGATTAATTACATTATTCTAATTATGAACGAAGTTATATCTGCAATGTTTGGTTTGATATAATAATCTAATGTTAAACTCTACTAAAATTTATATTCTCTAACTCAACGCTTGGTCTTCCAGACAATGTCTGCAAATGATGACTGTTAATAATTTTTAATTTGCACATTTCAATTCTTTTTTTATAATCTATTATTTTTATTTGTAAAGGTAATTCATCTTGCTCAAAGTACATATTTACTTGTTTTTTTATATATGGGCTAATATCACTAAACTCTATATCGTTAATTAGATTATTAAACTTAATGTTGTATGAATGTAAGTCTTTCTCATCATCATCTTCTATCTCGGTTACTAACGAGAAGAACCCTTGACTTAATTTTTTAAAATTATCCGCTTTCTCGCTTGCCTTTATGCTGTTATTTAAAGATATAATAAGAACACTCACACTATTTACAATTATATTAGCGAGTTTAACATCATTACCATCTGTTGTCAGAGAATTTATTATTGCCATCACGCTACTTGTAAGAACCAGCGGGATATTAAAAAGCATTTTTATTCTATTCCAATGAACATTTGCAAGATGACATGTAAGAGTCAATGCTTCTGCTTTACCTTTTAATATATGAAGTTTTCTTTCACTAATCAAATCCATTCTAATAATAAGTTTTAATTATTTTTATTTGACATATATATAATTATTATAATAGTTAATATATTCTTTCATTGCGTCTTCAATAGACATGCCTTTAATACTATCCCATGCCTTCCATTTTGCGTGAGCCTTGTAAAATATAGAATAAGGTTCTGGAATATTGCAATCTCCTACTGTTGCCTGCTTGTAAAATTTATAAAAATCCAATTTAATACTATCACTAATATTAAGGCTGTCCATATCAATATCTTTCAAAATTTTCAAAACATCATCAAACTCTGATGCAATCTCCATTATATTTTATATTATTAATAATAATTAATCTTTATATTATTTTTATAAAATATAAATATAGAAGCTCATTATGAAAAAGCTCCCTTTAATAATTATTTTTGATATAGATCAAACTATTATTGGGAACATTAACATGCAATCCAAAGAGTATGATTTATTAGAGTTTCTATATAATTCATGCAAGAAAAAGGGCATAAATACGAAGTGTCCTTATGTAGATTTATTAGATATGCAAGATGAATTAAAAAATGGATTATTACGTCCTTATGTGAAAGAGTTTTTAATATTCTGCAATAATAAGTTTAAACACGTTGAAGTTTTCTTTTATACGAATAGTAGTTATAATTGGACAAACAGAGTTCTTGGTAAAAATATAGAGAAAGCTTTGGGGATGAAAATAAATCGTCCATTCTTTACAAGAGAAAATTCAATATCACTTGGTAGGAAAAAATCATTGGTCAATATATATCCATTAATTACTAAATCATTAATAAAAAAATATCCTTTGATGAAAAATGAACAAAATAGAGAATATATTTTGAATAATCGGATGATATTTATAGATGACATAAAGGACAATATTTTTTCATATACGAAAAGGCAACTCGTATGCACTAAATATACTTATTTACCCTACTATGACATATATGAAAAGATAATAACTAAATACAATATAGACCCAAAAATATTTAATGATAAGGATATTTTAAAATATATGGAAGATAATACAATATACATATATAATAAAAACGGAAGCGTGTTTCAAGCGAATAAAGAATATATAAATCTTGCAAATATGTTTAACGCGAAACAATCAGAAGTATCCAATATCCCAGATACATATTTCAAGGACCTTGTTGCAGAACTTTCAAAAAAAACTGTAAATAATGAATGCATATCAGACAGAAATATAATTACAATTAACAAAAATCACAGTATAAAAGAGGTTTCATAGCTCTTTCAAAAGTATTATAATAGTGTCGTCATCAATAATATAGGTTTCAATATTATTGCGTATCTCAAAATTTATATAAAAACATTCTGTTTTATCGACATTATTACGATGTCTTGTAATTTTTCTGTATAACTTTTCATTTTCTTTCTTAATTTTTTCAAGATTTTTATTCAAAATATCTTCTGTCATATTTGCTTTATACCAAGAATGATGCACCGAATTATAATCATTTCGTATTAAATTATTAACATGTGTGTTATACGCCTCCTTGTGTACTTCATAAAACTCATATAATTTTATACGAATATATTGCCAAAATATAAGTAAAACTAAATATAATTCAGCGAAACAGCAAAAATTCTTATCATATTCTAATACAAAATATTCGCCTTTTTCGTCAATATATATATTATATGTAAAATGTGTAGTATATTCTGATTTCTTTGTAAAGTTTACAAAGGTTTGTGCAATTCGTTTATCTAAATACTTAAATATATTAGAAGCAAACTTTAATTTATTAATATTTGCTTTAAATATATTATTGGAAGCCAACTGATTTTTATAGCACGATAGAATACTATTACTAAAGTGATGTTTCTTTTGAGCAATACTATTTCTTGATAGATAATTTAATAGATTAAGCTTTGGTTCTTCTTGATATATCAAAAATTGTGTTAGATTATTGTAATGTTTTTGATTATCAACATTTGCAATAAGCTCATTTAATACACAAGTATAATTATTTTTATACACGTGTTTATAAATAAGTATCTTGATGTCTTCAGGTAATTCCTGTAAATAATTAGATTTGAATATGTTATTACCGATACTACCGATACTACCGAAACTATTATTACTCATCTAATTATTATATTTATTTCTAAATATCTTATATCGGTTTAATTATTCTATTTTCTTTTTGTGAATATAACTGTCATAGTAAAAACGACCAAACAAACCAATAATACCAATACCATAAGATGCAAAGAATGTAATAATATAATAATTAAACCAAGTTTCAATTGGGGGTCTATATAAATAGAAATTAACATACAAAATAAAAAACTGGCATAATTGCATTGACGTAATATATTTTTTAATGCACCTAACTTGATTAACCTTCAATAAGCATCCTAAATAATATGAATACATTATCGTATGAACAAATGAGTTTAGGAGCGTAGCCATCCATACCATATCAACCTTGTATTCATACATTAGATGCCAGCTTATCACTGCGCCTATATGATGGTATTTTTGAAGAAATATAGGCGTTTTACCATTTAAATATAATAAAAATGTGTCAAAGAACTCGTAATATTTTGATAGGTAAAACCAATAAATTACCATGTCAAATTGCTGGTTTTTGAAATAATAATTTGATTCAAATACTATCCCATTATTATACAATATTTGCGATAATGATACAAAGGTCCATGCACTAAATGCAACTAAAAACCCATTATGAATAACTGATAAATTGTATAATAGCACTGGGTTAATTCGAAGCTGTTTAGGATATACAATATAGCAAGTAATCGCAACAAATGGGGTTATATGAGGTGAGAAAGGAGATGTACAGATTGACATTTATTATATCATTTAATAGATAAATTGTTTATATATTTTTTACATCAATACACCAATGTGTACTCAATAAACAATGCAAACATATAAGAACATATCAACATTATTATGTGATAATAAATAAATATTAAATGATTGAAGAATATTTAGAATATACGAAAATATACAAGGAAAAATACGGGGATAAATGTGTTGTTTTAATGCAAGTTGGTTCGTTTTTCGAGATATATACTATATATCAAAATACGGATACTTCACTTAATAACGATGTGTATATTATTGCAGAATTATGCGGTATTCAAACATCACGAAAGAATAAGACGGTTGCAGAAATATCAATTGCAAATCCTGTAATGGCTGGTTTTCCTTTGGCGTCGCTTCCAAAGTTCAGAGACAAAATATTATCAAGCAATTATACGATTGTATTGGTTGAACAAGTAACTGACCCTCCTAACCCGGAACGCAAGGTAACAGAGATAATATCACCAGGAACGAATGTTAATATAGTTAATAAGAAAAGCAACTATATTATGGTAATATATTATGAAATAATTGAGGGGTATATTATTGCGGGTATTTCGGGTATTGATTTGTCTACTGGGAAAACATTTGTATACGAAGTATCTTCTACAAAGGACGACCCCGAATTTGCAAATGACGAAGTATTTCGCTTTATCAGTACATATAATCCTTCTGAACTAATTATAATAAGCGAAGCAATCGACGACAATTACAAAAGAAAGATATTAAAAAATCTTAATATTAATAATATTCGCGTACATTACAAATGGGATAAATATGAACATTTGTCTTTTTTTAGTAATATAAATAAGCAGAGGGATATATTAGAGAAGGTGTTTGTTATTAAAAAGGGGTTCCTTTCAATCATAGAAATACTAAACTTGGAAAAATATAATAATTCGCGATTTTCGCTTTGCTGTCTGTTGGAGTTTGCTTATGAGCATAATTCGGATATTGTGAAAGGTTTAGAAGAAGCTCCAGAAGTATTTGAAATGAATAAAAATATGATTATTGAGTTTAACTCTGCAATACAATTAAATGTCCTTGGATTATATCCTGGAGACCAGCCTTTAATAGATATATTAAATAGATGCTCAACTGCTTTTGGTTTTCGAACATTTAAAGAGCGTCTTTTACAACCAATGATAAATGCAGATGATATTAACAAATCTTACGATGACGTAGATACATTATTAAAAGACAGTAAATATTTAATAGTGCGAAAGCATTTATCGTCAATCATGGATTTAGAGCGTCTTAAAAGAAAGATGAAAACGAACAAGATGGCACCACAAGATTGGGTGTCGTTTAATGAATCGTTGCAATCTACAAAAGAGATAAGAAGTATGTTAGATTTTGCAGACGAAATTATTAGCATTAATGACATTGACAAAATTATTTCACAGTTCATAAATATTATAGATTTAGATGAGGCAGGTAAATATAACTTAACTAACATACAGGATAAATCGAATACCATCAACTTTTTTAAGAAGGGTGTTTACAAAGATGTAGATATGCTTTTTGATAAATATAATAAGTCATACGAAATAATTAATTCAAATTGTGAAAAGATTACTCAAATAGGCGACAATGAAACTACATTATGCAAAGTTGAGAATAATAATCGCGATGGCTATTATTTGACAATAACAAAGAAACGATTTGATACTGCATTTAAAAATAAGAAAGAAGTAATGAATACGTTTGAGAAGAAATTATTATCATCTACATCATCTACATATAAACTTACGAATAATAATATTATAAAAGAAAGCAATAATATAACTGAATATAATCAGCAAATATCGCAAGCGGTGTTAAGTCATTACAAAGAGTTTGTTACTGACTTTGTAAACAATAATGCAAATATTTTGGATATATTGATTAAATATTTAATTCGCGTTGATATTGCAGCAAACTCCGCAAAGAATGCTTATGATTATTGTTATGTGCGCCCGGTAATAGATAGTATTACAACATCTTGTAATTCGTCTTTTTTAGAATCATCTAACATGCGTCATCCAATTATTGAGAGAATACAAGATGACTTTCAATATGTTGGTAATAATATATTGTTGAACCAAAATGGTATTTTGTTATACGGTATTAATGCATCTGGCAAGTCGTCTTTTATGAAAGCGGTTGGTTTAAATATTATTATGGCACAAGCAGGAATGTTTGTTTCGGCGACATCTTTTAAGTATTATCCTTACCATAGTATATTTACAAGAATTTCGGGGTTAGATAATATATACAAGGGGATGTCAAGTTTTACAGTAGAAATGACAGAATTAAGAAATATTCTCAAAAGGTGTAATAAGTTCAGTCTTGTTATAGGTGATGAAATATGTTGCGGTACTGAATCAATATCGGCAATATCTATTGTTGCGAGCGGTATAGATACGCTGATACAAAAAGGGGCATCTTTTATATTTGCTTCGCATTTACATGAATTAACAAAACTATCAACAATAAAGAAAAATGTAAACATATCTAAATTATTTGTGAAACATATTCGAATTACATTTGATGAAAACAATAATATTATATATGATCGTGTTATTCAGGAGGGACAAGGTAATAATAATTATGGGATAGAGGTATGTAGAACACTTGATATGCCTATTGATTTTATGAAGAATGCTGAAAAGAATAGAAAGGAGGTTGAAGGTATTAATAATAATATAGTAAATAAGAAAAATTCAAGATATAATTCAAAGATAATTATTGATATGTGCAATATATGTAATAAAAACAAAGCTGAAGAGACGCATCACATCATTTATCAACATACAGCTGATAAAAATGGATTTATAAATAACAGTTTTCATAAAAACGCAAAGCATAATTTAGTTGCAATTTGCAAAGAATGTCATCGCAAAGAACACAGTGGAAAAATAAAGATAGAATGTTGGGTTTCTTCGTCAACCGGTAGAAAATTAGTATGCAATTACGATTATAATGATGGAGTGAATGATAGTAATGATAGTAATGATAGTAATGAGAATGAGAATGAGAATGATAGTAATGAGAATGATAATGAAAATATTGATGATATGTGAAAAATGTTATGATGTTTGATGTAATTACTAATTTTTAATATATATAAAAAGAAAACACCTATATATATATAACAGAAATCAAAAAAATAAAAATGCGTGTTATTAAGCGAAACGGTGAAATGGAGGATGTAAGTTTTGACAAGGTATTAAATCGGTTAAAGAACCTTTCTGATGAATTAACTATTGATGTATCAGAAATTGCACAGAAGGTCTGTTCGCGTATTTATGATGGTGTTAAAACATACGAATTAGACGAGCTTGCAGCTTATTTATGCAGTAGTATGTCGATTGAACATCCAGATTATAGTATATTGGCATCGCGTATTATAGTATCTAATCATCATAAAAATACATCTCCGTCGTTTAGTGAAACAATTCAGACATTATATAATAATGTGGATAATCATAATAACCCAATTCCATTAGTATCAGATGAATTGTATAATATTGTTATGAAAAATAAGGAGAAGCTCAATACACATATCGATTACCAGAGAGATTATTTATTTGATTATTTTGGATTTAAGACATTGGAAAGAGCATATTTATTGAGAGTAGATAAGAAGATTATTGAACGTCCTCAACATATGTGGATGAGAGTTGCAATTGGTATTCATGGGAATGATATTAAGGATGTATTGCAAACATATGATTTAATGAGCAAAAAATATTTTACGCACGCGACACCTACCCTATTTAACGCTGGAACAAATCGCCCGCAATTAAGTAGTTGCTTCCTATGTAGTATTAATGACGATAGCGTTGCAGGTATTTTTGATTCTCTTAAAGAGATCGCATTAATCTCAAAATATGCAGGAGGGATTGGTCTGCATATCCATCAAATACGTGGTAAAGGAAGTCATATCAGAGGGACAAATGGAACTTCAAATGGTATTATACCTATGTTAAGAGTTTTTAATAACACCGCGAGATATATAGACCAAGCTGGGAAAAGACTTGGGAGTATTGCAGTATATCTTGAAACATGGCATTGTGATATTGAGAGCTTTTTAGAACTTAAAAAAAATCATGGAAGTGAGGAAGATAGATGTCGCGATTTATTTTTAGCTTTG
>Ga0209500_10003921_pt1 | contig 9974 bp, 5 predicted proteins | sample S_140212_EF_Meta_FD_187323 | JGI IMG/M metagenome (GOLD analysis project Ga0209500, IMG submission 187323) | Freshwater microbial communities from Lake Simoncouche, Canada to study carbon cycling - S_140212_EF_MetaG (SPAdes) (version 2) | ecosystem: Environmental > Aquatic > Freshwater > Lake ...
GGTGTGTACAAGGCTCAGGAACACATTCACCGCGGTATGCTGACCCGCGATTACTAGCGATTCCAGCTTCATGCAGGCGAGTTGCAGCCTGCAATCCGAACTAGGGCGCGTTTTTTGGGATTTGCTTGCCCTCGCGGGTTTGCGTCCCTTTGTACGCGCCATTGTAGGACGTGTGCAGCCCTAGTCATAAGGGCCATGAGGACTTGACGTCATCCCCACCTTCCTCCGGTTTAACACCGGCGGTCTCACTAGAGTCCCCACCATTACGTGCTGGCAACTAGTGACAAGGGTTTCGCTCGTTAAGCGACTTAACGCGACATCTCACGACACGAGCTGACGACAGCCATGCAGCACCTGTGTATGTTCCACCCGAAGGCGTGGCCCTACTTTCATAGGGTTAATCCATACATGTCAAGACTAGGATAAGGTTCTTCGCGTAGCCTCGAATTAAGCCACATCCTCCACCGCTTGTGTGAGCCCCCGTCAATTTCTTTGAGTTTCAGCCTTGCGACCATACTCCCCAGGCGGAGCACTTAACACTTTCGCTACGACTGAAAGGCTATGGAGGACCCTTCAATCAAGTGCTCATCGTTTACAGCCAAGACTACCGGGGTATCTAATCCCGTTTGCTACCTTGGCTTTCGTGCCTCAGCGTCAGAAAAGACCCAGTAAGCCGCCTTCGCCACCGGTGTTCCTCAAGATATCAACGCATTTCACCGCTCCACCTTGAGTTCCGCTTACCTCTGTCTCCCTCGAGCACGGTAGTTTTGAGCGCAATTCCTCGGTTGAGCCGAGGGCTTTCACACCCAACTGTCCGCGCCGCCTACGCACCCTTTAAGCCCAGTAATTCCGAATAACGTTTGTACGGTTCGTCTTACCGCGGCTGCTGGCACGAACTTAGCCCGTACTTCCTCCACAGATAGGTCAAACAAAAGGGATAGCCCTTCTGTATTTCCTCCCCGTTGACAGTGGTTTACAACCCGAGGGCCTTCATCCCACACGCGGCGTCGCTCGGTCAGGCTTTCGCCCATTGCCGAAGATCCTCGACTGCAGCCACCCGTAGGTGTCTGGGCAGTATCTCAGTCCCAATGACGCGGGTCGTGCTCTCACACCCGCTACCCATCGTTGCCTTGGTGAGCCGTTACCTCACCAACAAGCTAATAGGATGTAGGCCCCTCCCAAGGTGGAATCACACCTTTGGTCCGAAGACATTATCCGGTATTACCTGCAGTTTCCCGCAGCTATCCCAGACCTCGGGGTAGGTACCTACATATTACTGTCCCTTTCGCCGCTGTCCCCGTATTGCTACGGTTCTCGCTCGACTTGCATGCCTAATCCACGCCGCCAACGTTCATTCTGAGCCAGAATCAAACCCTTCAATTTGTTGGTTCATCATTTCCGAAAGACTTACGTCCAACGGAATTGTTTTGCCGTGACAATCTCGAAGAAATCGATCTGTCAAAATCTGCTTATTCTTCAATTTGCCGACCAAGCCACAACGCCTTCGGTCCACCCCAAAAGAGGCAAGCCGTTAGAGAGTGAAATGATCGGCGCCGGTCACGATCGCGTGCCGGCCGAAACCGAAAGAGATTCACTGCCGAATTGTCAAAGAACCTTTCCGCTCACACGACTCTCAATGAGGATCGCATGTGTGGAAGTTGAAGTGTAGCAGGCCAACTGCAGAGGTCAACGGCCCTGCGCGTGTCCGCTGTTTTTCGGCATTTCAGGGCTTGCACTGGAGCCGATAGTGCGTTGGCGTTGCTGCTTGCCAAACACACTTTGACCCTATTTTTCAGCATCCAAAAGAATCGGCACGTCGAGCCTATGCCCTTCTCGCTCCACCGTCATTAAAATTTGGTCGCCTGGATTTTTTGATTCTACCGCGGCCAAAAAATCATCCGCCGACCGCACCGGCTGATTAGCAGCGGCCACAATCATGTCGGCACCGCTGCGATCTACCCGTTCGAATTCCGCAACAAAAGGGCCCTGTCGCCGCCTTTCTTTGACAACTTTGAAGCCTCGAATGCCCGCCCGTTCGGCCGGTCCATCGGGCGTAAGCGCGGCCACAAGCAGGCCTCTATCGGTCTGATAGACGCGTGCAATACCCGCATCTGGACGCACCACTTTCCCTCGCTGACTGAGCTGCGGCACAACTCTGGCCAGCGTTCCAACGGGAATTGCAAACCCCACACCCGAACTCTGGCCGGTACGACTGGCAATCGCGGTGTTCATTCCGATTAATCGGCTGGAACTGTCCAGCAGTGGCCCACCCGAGTTGCCCGGATTGATCGCAGCGTCGGTTTGGATAATCGACTTAATCGTGCGTCCGCTGCGGGTAGGGAGCGTTCGATTCAGGCTCGAAATAATGCCGGTCGTGAGCGTACGTTCCAGACCGAAGGGATTGCCTATCGCAAACACTCGCTGACCAACCCGCAGATCGCTGGAACTGCCAAACGTCACCGGAACAAGAACCTCGGCGGGAGCATCCACTTTCACCACGGCCACATCCGTGGCCGGATCAAACCCCACGATCGCAGCGGAGTAGCTCGATCCATCGAAGAGCAAGACCTGTATCTCCTTGGCCCCCTCGACCACGTGAAAATTTGTGAGTACGTGCCCTTTTTTGTCGAGCACAATTCCCGATCCAGCACCCTCCGACGGTATCTCCAGCAAGAAAAGTCCCGTGGCCACCGTGGCCTTCGTATTGATGTTGACAACGCTACGATTGACCGCGTCATACACGGCGATATTCGTCCGTTCCTCTGGCGTAAAAGAGCGGGCCACTTCGGCCGGAAGATCGGCTGGGGCCTGTGCCCACCCCACCACGCTCGCCGGACCTAGGGCCGCAAGGACGAAAAGAAATGCCTTAAAGTGATGGCCAAAACGCATGAATGCATCCAGCTTTCAAAACAATGTTCGGTTGGACTCGGGCGAACTCACTTGCACAAACAACCCGACAGTATCGCCAGTTTCGGTTCTTCCTCCAACCCGAACCAGAAACCAGGCTAAAACCCGATTGTGCCCCCAGATCGCAGCAGTCGCACAAAAGCTTCCTCCACAGCCTCTTCAAACCTCGCCAGACCGGCGTTGGCGGCAGAGCCCGTTCCAAATATGATTGAGAGAGCCTCGCATTTCGATTTTTGCTATTCGCTGATTGTGCAAACACTGAACCGATTCGCTCAGCCAACCTCGGAGGGACCTTCCATGTGCACTCGCACACTGCCGTTGCTCACAGCCCTGCTGGCAGCAACCCTACTGGCGGCGCCGAGGGCTTCCCTTCTCGCTGCAGAACAAAACCCTGCAAGCCAACCGCAAACCATTAAACCCAGTTCATCGGCCAATGCCGGCACATCGGCAAAAATTTCATTTGTGGAGCGAGCGCACAGCGATGCCTCGGCCTCCCCCATCACGGCTCTTGGCCTGCGTCGGACACCAGCCTCGCAGCAACCCGCTGCCCACGTGGATGTTGTTGTTCTCGTTGATACTTCGGCCAGCCAGTCCGGCGAATTTCGGGATCGCACGTCGCAAACGTTGGCCGGTCTGCTTGAGAAGGCCCGCGACACCGATCGCTTTCTACTAGCGGCCGTGGATGTCGACTGCGTGCCGTTGACTCAAACGTTTGAAGCTGCCCGCGGAAAACCTGTTCAGTCTGCTGTGCTCTCGCTCAACGCACGCACACCCCTGGGATCGACCGACATGATCGCTGCGATCAATGCCGCCGTAGAATTTTTCGGGGATGCTCCCGAGCCACAAGCTTCCACTTCTCGTGCGATTATTTATATCGGTGACGGCCCTAGTTTGGCCGGCATTGAAACGGCCGACTTTCAGCAGGCACTCGAAGTGTTACGGTCAAAGCGTATCCCGTTCTCGAGTGTGGGTATCGGCAGTGAAGTCAACTGGCCGTGCTTGGCGGCCATTGCCAGTGCCACCGGGGGCATGCTGATGGTGCCGGACGAAACGGTCTCGGTCCGGGACGCAGGCAGCGTGATCGGTTCGTTGGCCATTATGCCGGTGACATGGCCCGAAAATGTGATGCTCTCCAGCGAGGTTCCTTCCGCCGGATTGCGAATGCTCCCCGCGAGACTGCCGCCGCTGCGAGGCGATCGGGATTCGATCGTGTTGATCGAAGGACCTCTTGAAGGGGGACGCCTTGAGATGCATCTGGCCGATAGCCGTCCTGTCGACACGGCCACTCCGGTTCATGCGCGGGGCATGCAGCCGATGGCGCTCGACATTCCGGTAGCCACAGCCCGTTCGGAAAACGCTTTTCTGGAAGAACTCTTTCGCAATGCCCGCGCCAGCGATGGCGTGTTCCTGCCCCTCTTGGGACGAGAAGGGTTGGAGTTGGCTCGGGGCGTGATTCGAGGCGAGGCGGCCACTTTGGCGGCGCTTTCTCGGCAAGCCGAGTCGGCCGGTGCTCACGACTCCGCGATGCGGCTGGCCGATGCCTCCCTTCGACGTGATCCCGACAACGTGGATGCTTCGCTGGTGCGCACAGTCGCTCAGCGGGGAGCCTCAAAGAGGAACGGTGGCCCCGAAATGCTGCCGCGGCCTGACGCCGATGCCCCTGACGGTGCAGGGGCTTCTGGCAACGCCAATCAAAACCCGATTCTGGAGGCCACAGATCCAACCGAGTTGGCCGAATTCAATGCGTTGCGAAAAGTTCGGGCTGGGCAACTCGAACAGGAAACAGCCGTGCGACTGAGGAACGCCCGCCAGCTCATGGCGGTAGATCCCGACAAAGCCCGAACCGATCTCAAAGACCTCCAGCGAGAAGTAACCGCTTCAGACGACTTGGATCCCGCGATGCGAGACAGGCTCAGCCGCCAAATCCAGATCAGCGTGCGGGAGTCGATCGTGCGTTCCCGCGAGAAAACCGAACGGGATCTGGCCACCGAACGGAGTCGGGCAATCGGCCGTGAACGCCAGCGACTGAACAGCGAATTGCAGCGCAAGGAAGACCGCATCAAGCAACTCACTGAACGCTACAACGTGCTGGTCGAAGAGGGGATTCGGGTTGGCTATCAGGAGCCAACCGCCACGTTCTCGGAGGCAGAACGAGTGGTGGCAAAGGAAATCGTGGAAACCGCGCCTGGCATCTATGCCAATCAGGGCGTGCCCATGACGGCTCGTGTCATCGGACGGACCGCGCCGCTGGTGGCCAGAATTCTGGACTACGATGCTGAAAACACTCGCGTGCGCCGCGACGTCGAGCGTGGATTTATGGATGCGTTGCACCTCGTGGATGTGGCCGGAATTCCGTTCGATGATGAACCTCCGATCGTCTATCCCAACGCGAAAAAATGGCGTGAGCTCACCGACTTGCGAAAGAAATACAAGTCGGTCGATCTGGCCAATCCGGGCAGTGCCGAACAAAAGATTTACGAGTCTCTCGAAAAACCGGTCGATAATTTTGAATTTACCGAAACGCCACTGCGAGACGTGATCGCGCAGATCGAAGATGCGCAGGGCATCCCCGTGGAGATCGACAGCAAGGCATTTGAAGACGCGGGCCTCGATCTGGAAACCCCCGTGACTCGCAGCGTATCGGGCATCTCGCTGCGGTCGGCGCTGCGGCTTTTGCTCGGCGATTTGGACCTCACGTATCTCATCAAAAACGAAGTGCTGCTCATCACGACGAAAGACAAGGCCGCAGAAAATCTCGTCGTGAAGGTCTACCCTGTGGCAGATCTGGTTCTGCCAGTGGCTCCGAGCAGCGGCTTAAATCCATTCCAGACCGGCGGCGGTCTGGGTGGACAGCAGCAGGGTGGCGGCATGGGTGGCGGCATGGGCGGTGGCATGGGCGGCGGTGGCGGCGGTGCATTTCAGGTTTCCGATGCCCGCCAACGGGTGGCCCGACGGGAGAAGCCCGCTGGGCTCACGCCGTCTGGTGCCGCAGAACCAAATGAAAAGCAGCCAACTCCACCGGATCTTTCCGGGGCGGCTGAGGATGGCCTCGGACTGCCTGCAGCCGTTGCCGAATCGAGCGATCTGGCCGCTGCGATTGCCGGCTACCTTACGCCCACCAAGGCAACCCGAGCACCCTCCGCTTCTGGCAAAGCAACGGCCGCGCCTGCCGACGCTTTATCGGATTCGCATACGCCGGCACAGCGTGCTCTGGATCCACGCGACTTGGCAGTGCGTTTGACGCGCCTTCGAATCACAGCCGCCGAACTTGGAAAGGCCGGGGATTTTGATCGCGCAGCTGACTTGATCTCTGCGGCAATCGCGTGCAGGCACGCCGAACCGTGGATGTACGAGGCATTGGCTGTGGCCATGGAAGCCGCCGGCCGTCCTGCTCAAGACGTTGAGCGGGCGCTGCTTTCAAGTGCTGATTTTGCCACAACTCCCGCCGACCTCCTGTCGCTGGCCAGCTATCTGGCTCGGTTTGGCGCAACGAAACAGGCGATCCGAATCTGCCGGCAGGTCACGCTTTTGGATCCATCCAACCGCGAGGCATGCGCACTGGCCATGTCGCTCGCTGCCCGCAGCGACAATCTCGCGGCTCTTCGTTGGGCCTGTGCCGGGGTGCTCTCGCACGAGTGGCCTGCCCACCAGCAGGAAGTTGCCACGCGAGCGGCTCGCTTAGCAAAGGCCGCCATCACAAGGCTCAATCAGGAAGAGAACGGGCAGGATGCTGCTGCGTTTCAATCTTCGATCGACGAGGCACTTGTTCGCGACATTCAGATGGAACTCTCCTGGAATGGCGATGCCGACATCGACCTCATTGTAGAGGAGCCCTCTGGAACGGTCTGTTCGCTGTCATCACCTCGATCCACGTCGGGTGGCATGCTTTTGGCCGATCAAAACGCCGCGGGCAAGCAGGCAGCCGCCACTCAGCGAGAACGCTACGTCGCTGCCGAAGCGTTTCCTGGCGCCTATCGGATGCTGGTGCGACGGGCCTCGGGCAACGTGGCCGCCGGCACGATCACAGCAGAACTCACGCTCCACCGCGGCACCGATCGCGAACAAAAACTGCGCCGGCAGTTGCCGCTGGGTGCCGATGAGATGCTCCTGAACGTTGAGCTTGCGGAGGGTCGCCGTCGGGAGCCGCTGGCCGATGCACAAGTGGCACAAGACGTCGTGGTGCAACAGAATCTCGGCCGAGCGATTTTAGCCCAGCAATTAGCAGGACTGGCCGACCCAGCTGCCGCGGCCTCGCTTTCGCAGAGCCGAAATGCTCGCAGCGGCCAGCAGGCGCCTGGCCTGCCGTTCTTCCGCAGTGGTGCGGTGGGCTACCAGCCGGTTGTGACCCAATTGCCAGAAGGCACCAACTTATTTGCCCGCGCTGTCGTCTCGGCCGATAGGCGATATGTGCGAGTCACAGCCACACCGCTCTTCTCCGGCGTGGGCCAAGTGACGCAGTTCAACTCCTCTGGCGGCGGTGCCGCTGCTGCCGGTGGGGCTGGAGCCGGTGGTGCTGGAGCCGGCGGGGCCGGTGCTGGTGGTGCTGGAGCCGGTGGTGCCGGTGCCGGTGGTGGTGGCATCGGAGCCGGTGCTGGGGGTGGCGCCGGAGGCGGTGGGGCTGGAGCTGCTGGCGGGGCCGGTGGCGTTGGTGGCGCATTCTAAAGAGCCACCTATGCCTACGTTCGGAGTGATCCTCGCCGCGGCAGGCCAGAGCAGCCGCTTTCAAGATGCCCACTATAAAAAACCGTTTGCACCGCTGGCCGGTAGGCCGGTATGGATGCATTCAGCAGAGAAATTTCTAGAACGCGACGATGTGAAGCAGGTCGTCATCGTCGTATCACCCGACGATCGCGAGGCGTTTCTGGAAAAATTTTCTGCGAATCTGGCGTTTATGGGGATCACGTTTGCCGAAGGCGGGGCTCAGCGAGCCGATTCGGTACGCAACGGCCTCAAAAAACTATTGCCCGAGATCGACATGGTGGCCATCCACGATGCAGCAAGGCCGTGCGTGGCTGCGGCCTGGATCGACGCGGTATTCGAAGCAGGCGGCCGCACCGGTGCAGCCATCCTGGCCATTCCTGTGGTTGGCACACTCAAACGGGTCGGCGCCGACTCAATCATCGCAGAAACGGTGGATCGCACCGGCCTCTGGGAAGCGCAAACGCCGCAGGTATTTTCTCGGGAGGTGCTCACCAGGGCGTTCGCCCACGCTGCGGCCCACGACTCTCAACCCACTGACGAAGCCCAGCTCGTTGAGTCGATCGGCCAGAAGGTGACGGTGGTGCGTGGGTCGGCCATCAATCTCAAGATCACATCGAGCGAGGATCTCCGCCTGGCCGAACAAGCCTTGAAGGCTCTCCCAAAATCGAAGCTCTCCGGCCCCTCGCACCCGTTTGCCGGCGATGATATCTGGCGATAAAGAAAACAACGAAAGGCGTAGTGCCGTCATGACTTCGGATCTGTTTGCAGACTTTCAAGCCCGTGGCCTCGTGCATCAGTCCACCGAACCCAAGGCGATTCGGGCGTGGCTTGCCACGGGTGGTCGCCGCATCTACGCCGGCTTCGACCCCACAGCCGACAGCCTGCACGTTGGGCATTTGGTAGCGCTCATGCTGCTGCGGCGGGTTGCCCACGCAGGGCACGAACCAGTGGCCTTGGTGGGCGGCGCCACGGGCATGATCGGCGATCCAAGCGGCCGCAGCGAAGAACGCAATCTCCTCTCACCAGAAGCGCTTGCCAACAACGTCGCCGGTGTGGAGCGGCAGATTCGCGCCATTCTGGAGGGCACAGGCCAGCGGGTGCATGTCGTCAACAATGGCGACTGGATGCAAGGCGTTGGCTATCTCGAATTCCTTCGCGATGTCGGGAAGCATGTGCCGCTCTCCCAGATGCTTGCAAAAGATTCCGTGAAGAGCCGTCTGGAGCGAAACGATCCAGACAGCGGGCTTCGTGGAGCTGGTCTCTCCTACACGGAGTTTAGCTACATGCTTTTGCAAGCTTGGGACTTTGTCCACTTGCTCGACTCGCTCGATTGCCGCGTGCAAATTGGGGGCAGCGACCAGTGGGGCAACATCACAGCCGGGATCGACCTAGCCCGTCGCCTGCGGGCCACGGATGTCTTTGGATTGACGTGCCCGTTGCTCACCAAAGCCGACGGCACAAAAATGGGCAAAACGGCCTCTGGCGCCATCTGGCTAGATCCTCGTCGCACAAGCCCGTACCGCTTCTATCAATATTGGATCAATTTAGACGACAACGACGCCGGCTGCTGCCTCGAACGGCTCACCGAAATCCCGCTTGAGGAAGTCCGTGGACTGGATAGCCTGCGGGCCACACACCCAGCCGCTCGCGACAGCCAAAAACACTTGGCCGAAGAACTCACTCGGCTGGTACACGGCGAGGATGGTCTCGGCTCGGCCCGGCAAGCCACTGCCATTTTTTTTGGTGCCGAAATCGGCGGGGCCGATGGGATCGCGATGGACGATGCGTTGCTCGCCGAGATCTTTGCCGACGTGCCGAGCCGGGAGTTTGCCCGGACTGTGCTGGACGGTGATGGCCTCCTGCTCATCGAGGCCATGGAGGCCACTGGCCTCGCCACAAATCGCTCGCACGCCCGCCGTACCATTGAACAAGGCGGCGCGTCTGTGAACAACCGTCGCATCGCCGACGTGGCCTACCGCCTGACCGGCCAAGATCTTTCCGGCACATCAACGCTCGTGCTGCGCTCGGGCAAAAAATCGTACGCCATAGCCCGCTTCAAGTAGCAGTCGCTTCCGTGGCCAGCGAGCAAGGGCTCTCTGGCTCACACTCAAAACTACTCCTTGACGCGTTCCAAATACTCGCCTGTGCGGGTGTCGATCTTGAGCAGGTCGCCCTGATCGATAAAGGCTGGCACGATCACTTCGGCACCAGTCTCTAACTTCACAGACTTGGTGAGGTTAGTCGCTGTGTTGCCTCGGGTGGATGGCTCGCCGTATTCAACTCGCAAAACCATGTGGTTCGGCGGCTCCATTGAAATCGGATTGCCATTATAGAGGAGCATCGAGCAGACGGTGCCTTCCTTAAAC
>Ga0209500_10003927_pt1 | contig 9968 bp, 11 predicted proteins | sample S_140212_EF_Meta_FD_187323 | JGI IMG/M metagenome (GOLD analysis project Ga0209500, IMG submission 187323) | Freshwater microbial communities from Lake Simoncouche, Canada to study carbon cycling - S_140212_EF_MetaG (SPAdes) (version 2) | ecosystem: Environmental > Aquatic > Freshwater > Lake ...
GTAATGGCACCAACCTTCAGCCAAGACTCAGGATTTGATGTTGGCTCATATGCGTTTAATCCGTATGATAACTTGGTATACGGCCCTGAAGGTCGTCCAACTTATGATCCTGGTATCCTTGATGCTGCCTATTCAAGCTCGTATCTTGACAGCTACTTGGGATTACGGGCTGAAGATATCAATGTCGATGGCGGAAAATATATAGATCTATACAGCAGCCATGCGCCAGAAGAACTGATTCCAGGTAGCGAGTTTGACACCATGGACTTTAGAATATACAATGATTATAGCGATGCTCGCAGTCAATATCAAAACACCACACAATATGTAACTGGAGATCGAGTAGGATATTTGGGTCTGGTATATCAGGCAAAACAAAATACCATAGGTAATCTACCAACCAATACTACCTATTGGGGGCAAGTTATTCCTCTTGATTCAAGAATATTCCAAGACATGCGTGGATTACAGTTGGCCTATACCATCACTGACGCGACCACTACAGAATTGTTAGAAATCGACAATACCAATGACATAATTTATGTCGTGGATGCCAGCGCACTCACCGAGCCCGATCTTGACACCAACCAATGGGGAGCATTGACTATTGGTGCTGAACGCATCATGTATCGTGAAAGAGATCTTGTTGCTAACACAGTAAGTGGCTTGATTAGAGGCACAGCTGGAACAGCCATAACCACACATCTCATCGGTGACACTGTGTACAGCATGGGCAAAAACAATTTGTTTGGACAACAGTATCAAAACTATGTTGTACAAACCAACACTGTATCTGATGGGTCTACTGCGGTATTTGACGCTCCAAATATCACTCTAAGCACATCAACCACAGTCTGGTTGATCAGCAACACTTATTCAACCGGCACCATAGTTATCAACAGCGGCAGTTTTTACAGTGCCAAACGAGCTGTGCCAGCTGGTACCGCGATAAACAATACTACATACTGGCAACCACTTGCGGTAGCTGTAGAAGTTTACGTGGGCGGACTACGATTAACAATAGCTACAGTCTGGGTGATTAGCAACACCTACTCAACGGGCGATATAGTTGTTGACGGTGGCAGTTTTTACAGTGCCAAACAAGATGTGCCAGCCAGCACAGCAATCACCAATACCAATTACTGGCAACCGCTTGATACGACCGTAGAAGCTTATGCGGTAACTGATCAAGCTCCGGTATCAGTGACCTTAAACGCTATACCACTTGCTGGTATTGCGGTAACCATACTAGTACGCAGAGGAACCTGGATTGATTACTAAAATACTCCAAGGTTTTCCTGGGGCTGTAGAACAAGCTAAATAAAATATGACTGATAAAAACCAGACAACTAAACAAACTGTCACTGAAAAAACTCCACAGCGTCGCCCTAACGAAACTGGTACGATTTCAGTACAAGGACACATTAGGATTTCGGATCCTCAAACCAAACAAGTATTTGTGGAGAAACGAGCATGATAATCACTCCGGGATTGACAAAAATTGAGGGTTTTGTAAAGATACATGATCCTAGAACAGGTGAAGTTTTAGTAGATAAAAAGAATGCTATCCACTACGAAAACATCAGTATCTGTATGGCCCGTACCTTGAGCAATCAGACACTGTCAGATGGTGGTGGATATATCTATGACATGGCATTTGGCAACGGCGGTAGTGCCGTGGATCCAACCGGAGTCATAACCTATTTGCCCCCAAATACTGTGGGCACTAATGCCAGCTTGTACAACGAAACCTACGCCAAAGTGGTAGATCAAAATAGTCCGTCTAATCTAGATTCCAGTAATAATTACATGACTGTGGTACATACTTCAGGACAACCCTACACGGACATTATCGTGACTTGTTTGCTAGATTATGGCGAACCTGCTGGTCAACAGGCATTTGATAACAGCACCAATTTTAATGGCGAGTATGTGTTTGATGAGCTGGGACTACAATGTAAAGTTGGAGCTGATGCTGGAGATTTATTGTTGATTACCCACGTGATCTTCCACCCGGTACAAAAAAGTTTGAATCGCCAAATACAGATCGATTATACGTTGAGAATCCAAACTTTGACCAATCTAAGTGTGGCATAAAGTGGTAAATACAAACAGAGCGGAATAACAACACATGTCATATACAATAACTTTAACTGATGGCGCAACGTATGCTACTATAGCAGATGGTACTATTAACACAACCGCTAACCCAACCGTAACTCTGGTAGGTAAAAATTACGCTGGTTACGGAGCATTTTTAAACACAAACTTCATGCGTATGTTGGAAAATTCTTCCAACAATACGGCACCACCTGCTCCAATTGAGGGACAACTATGGTGGAACAATACTCCCAATGCTGGTGTATTATCGGTCAACACTGACAATACCACTACTGGATGGAAAACACTGAGCGCACTGGCAGTGTCCAGTACAACTCCAAGTGCGACCATTTACAGTCGCATTGGCGACCTTTGGTATGACACTACAAATCAACAGGTAAACATCTGGAATGGTACTGCCTGGTTATTGATTGGACCACAATTTACAGCAGGTACCGGAGTGACTGGTGCGTTTGCCAATGTGATCACTGATACCAATACCCTGACTCACAAGGTGATTGAGCTGGTGATCAACAGCACCGTTGTTGGTGTAGTCAGCCAAGATCAAGCGTTTATTCCACAAAGTACAATATCAGGATTTGCCAGTATAAATCCTGGATTACAATTGGCCAATCTTGTGACTGGTGTAGGCGGAACAAGTGTTCCCAGTTTTTGGGGACAAGGCAATGTAGGCGTAAGTGTACAAGGCAACGTCAGCGCCAATGTATTTTTAGGCAACGGTAGCCAATTAACTGGCTTACCAGCTGGATACAGTAATGCCAACGTAGTTACCTTTATGGGTAGCGGCAACAGCATGAACATCAGTGTCACTGGCACTATCAATACTACTTCGCGAGTATCTGCTACTGGTAATGTGACGGGCGGCAATGTTCTCACAGCCGGCAACGTGTCGGCCACTGGCAATGTGGCTGGAACTTATTTTATTGGTAATGGTAGTCAATTGACCGGCCTGGTTGTTGCTGGAACATACAGCAACGCTAACGTGGCCTCTTACTTGCCCATATTCAATGGAAACATCAGTGTTGGTAATGTCAACATTTCAACAGTTGCAGGTAATGCCACTGGCACTATCGGCAATGCTACAGGATATTTTAGTGGCGTGTATGCAGCAACCTACAACGGCACTACCTACAACGGCACTACCTATAATGGTACCACATTCAATGGTACCACATTTAGTGGAACCAGTAATCAAGCCTTGTACGCTGACGTGGCTGAACGGTTTGCCGCGGATGCGGTCTACGAAGCTGGCACCGTGGTTGAACTGGGCGGCAGTGAAGAAATCACAAGATCTATAGAAGAATTGAGCGACTCTGTGTTCGGAGTCATAAGTACACGAGCAGCATATTTAATGAACAGTGGTGCTGGATCTGATTTGACTCACCCGGCGGTTGCAATGACCGGCCGAGTTCCTGTACAATGTACTGGTGTCGTACGCAAAGGCGATCGATTGGTCAGTGCCGGAAATGGCGTTGCAAGATCGGCTCAGCCTGGAGAAGCCACAGCATTTAACACAATTGGACGAGCACTTGTGGACAAATTGGATGCAGGTACAGGCAAAGTAGAAGCCATCGTGACCATTAAATAATATTAGGATCAAGAAAAAATGACATACAGCTCCGGTGGACTAATACAAGCAACAGACTATAATGGATTCGTTAGTAGCGTAAATTCAGTGTGGAGTAGTCTATGGGGACAAAGTGCTGTGGGTACTGTGAGCGCAGGTGGTACAGTTACAGCCGCACAATGGGCAAGTTTGGCCGGCACCATTACCAATGCCTACATTCACGAATCAGGAAGTAATCCCAGTGTGGCCAGTCCCAGTGCTGGACAAACGATTGCTACCATTACCAACTTGACTTCAGCCGTCAGTTACATAACCACATATCCTTACAATTCCTATGCTTTTGGCACACAGTTAGGTCTCTCTAGTTCAGCTGGTGCAGCGGGGTCAGGAAGTAGTGCCTGGGCACTTGTCTGGACGCAAAGTATAAATTTTGCCAGTGGCGCAGCAAGAGACTACTATTTCAACTGTGGTGGAATAGTTTTCCTAACTTTTAGTAAAAGCAGTACTGGAACACCAATGGATCCTACCTGGAACTCACTAGCTGGCTCAGTCAACCAGATTTCATTTACCAGTACCAGCGCATCAAAGACCATTGCTGGTGTCGTCTATCAAGGTACCAACAAACAAGGCGGCGACGGAACTCCTACTGTGTTGCGGACTGATATTGGCTATGCCCAATTGACTACAACACCTGTAACAATATTCTTTCAATATTACGCAACCTATCCCTACACCGGATCTTATATTGCAGTAGTGGCTTCTAGGTCTGGTAACAGTGTTTTATTCCAAACTTATTGGCAACAACCCGGTACAGCATATCCATTTGAGACTGTGAATATATCCGCTGGTGGAGTAGTCGCTATCTATAACACACCACCAGAACAGACCTATATCAGCAACACCTGGGGTAGTCCAAGTTTGAGCAGTTCAGTAGCCTAATCTGGTCCACAAACTCTAGACTTTTTAATTTTTTTGTAGTACAATACAGCTATGGATACCAACGAACTGATAGTGCATGGCCGTGCTCGATTTGATCATGCCGTGGCACGACAAACCCTTAAAGAAAAATACCAAGCCAAATTAACTTTTGCCTACAACGGCGGAATGTGGCGTGCTGGTCCCGAACTGATCAATACCTTGACAGCGTCATTGGAAACAGGACAACAAGGTCTAGTCCTACTAGACTTGTATGACACACCAATCCGTGTTGATTATCGGGAACTATTAACCCTGGTCCAGGAACGCTGGCAAGAACAAATGACAGCCTGGTTGATCGAACACGAAGAGCTAAATCGAACGAGATGACTCAAGGAATAGTAATCTTTGCCTACAACAATGAACTGATTGATTATGTGGCCATGGCTGCCTGGTCGGCTCGCAACATACATCGGCACTTGAATCTTCCAGTGTGTGTAGTGACAGATGCGACAGATTTGCCTGCGCACTATGAATTTGATCAAGTCATAAACACCACTAAACATAGTGAATATAATAGATACTTTTCAGATTTTGCTGACACAGTCACATGGTATAACAAGAATCGCATGGATGCTTATCGGTTGAGTCCGTGGGATCAAACGCTAGTACTAGATGCTGACTATGTGGTGGCAAGCAATCAGTTGTCGACGTTGTTTGACAGCGGGCAAGATTTTTTAGCTCATGATCGAGCCTATGACGTCACTGGCGCAGAACCATTTTGCAGTAATAACACATTTGGTCGTTATCACATACCTATGAGCTGGGCCACAGTGATGTGTTTCAACCGCAGTCGAACAGCCGAATTGATTTTTGATACCATGCACATGATCCGAGATAACTGGCCGCACTATCGGGATCTTTATGGCATCACACCAGTCACTTACCGCAATGATTTTGCGCTGACTATAGCTCAATTGATAGTGAATGGACAAACCTTGACCTGGCCCACTATTCCATGGCCCTTGGCCAGCGTGACACCATCTCCCAAGGTAACACAACAGGCCCCAGATCAATATCGTGTGGACTATAATAATGCACAAGATCAGGCACGTTGGATAACAGTGACCCATGATTTCCACGTCATGGGCAAACGCCACTTAGGAGATATAGTTGCCAATCCTTGCTGAACGCGGTTATCTAATACCGGCCATTGATACTGAATCCATTGACTATTTAGGTTGTGCTGTTCAACTGGCCAGGTCTATTAGACGCTGGCATCCGGATGCTGACATCAGTGTGATAACTGTGCGTAGATCGAGCGATCCGGTGTTCAATCATGTGATTCCTTTGCCCTACGGTGATCTTGAAGGATATGCCAACGACTGGCAATGCTTTGAAGCTACACCGTATAGACAAACTATCAAACTGGAAGCTGACATGATCATGACCAGTCCGTTTGATCATTGGTGGACCTTGTTTGAACAACGTGACGTTGTGATAAGTCAAGGCTGTAGGAACATTTACAATGAACCCGCAGATTCAAGATATTATCGACAGTTGTTTGATCGTAACTATTTGCCCGATGTGTACAATGCCATCACCTATTGGCGTCGTAGTCAGGTGGCTCAGAACTTTTTTCATTTGGTCAGGAAGATATTTGAAAACTGGCGTGACTACAGACGCTTGCTTAAACAACCCGATGAAGAGCCATCAACTGATGTGGTGTATGCCATGGCTGCTGTGTTGATGGGTCCAGAGCAGGTGACGTTACCGCCTGGACTTGGTCCCACCATAGTACACATGAAACAACACATAATACAGACACTAACTGAAGATTGGACCCAAGAATTGGTTTGGGAAAATACCAATCCTGGACTCAGGATAAACACCGTAGCCCAATCAGGTGCAGTACATTACCACGTAAAAGATTGGCGAATCGATGAGTGAATTTGATATAGTAGATTTTTTTAGTAACCTCCCGCCAGTTAAACAACCCAGCTATCGCATCTACTACGACGAAGCGGGCCGTCCAACTTCTTATACTGTAGATGATTTGCCAGGTAACTATATTGAAGTTGATGCTGAAACCTATGCAGATTGTAATAGAAACATACGCATCGTTGATGGCAAGATTATAAAAATAAAACCGCCTGTACAAGTCGCTAAATTGATTCCGTCTGATCATGGCGTTCCCTGCGATCCCGACAACGTATGCATTGTAGTAGACGGTACACAACCACACAAAAAATGGAGTTTAAAACATCGTGAAACATATTGACATAGCTGATTTAGATTGCATCTATCTAACATATGATGAACCAGATAAAGAAGAATTTTGGGTCAAGATCCGCAACATGATACCTTGGGCCCAACGTGTAGACGGAGTAAAAGGATCAGATGCCGCACACAAAGCGGCCGCAACGGCAAGTACCACTGAAAGATTCATCCTTATCGATGGAGATAACTTGCCCGATGAACGATTTTTTAATCTTACACTGGAGTTACCTGATGCTCAATGGGAAAGCGCAGTATTCCGTTGGCGTGCCCGTAATCATATCAACGGCTTGATGTATGGCAATGGTGGACTCAGTTCATGGACTAGGACATTTGCTAATAACATGCGCACACATGAAGCTACCGATGGTCGTGCCGAAACTGAAATAGAATTTTGTTTTGATCCGTTGTATTGGCCCATGCATGATTGTTACAGCACTACCTATCCCAATGGCTCGGCGTTCCAGGCCTGGCGTGCCGGATTTAGAGAAGGTGTCAAGATGTGTTTGAATCAAGGCCGTCGGCCTAGCTTGTCTGAATTTAAAAATCAAGTGCATCGACGTAATCTAGATCATTTGACCATATGGCAAAACGTAGGTCGCGATGTAGACCATGGCGTATGGGCCATAGCTGGCGCCAGAATGGGCACTTATATGACCATGCTGACCGAATGGGACTATCGCTTGGTACAGGACTTTAATGCTCTTGCAGAAATATTCAAAACAGTAGATGGACACAATCCTGAAATTGTATTAGGCCGTGTTGCTGAAGATTTGTACAGGCAACTGGACTTGCCAATGACTGTAATAGACGCCCAGGCCAGCAGATTTTTCAAACATCACTATCGTAGTAATTGGTATAACCGCGGAGCAATGACACGCGAGATTGATGTAATCCGTAGCCAAGAGGGTTGGTAACACAATAGATTAATGGATATTTTATTTTGTTCTGCGCCCGGAACTTTTAATTCGCGTCCTGTACTTGCCCCTGCTATATTAAAAGGTTGCGCAACAGCCGCTGGGTTTGATAGTCAAGCTATTGATTTAAACATTGAAGTTGTTAATTTAATAAATCAAAATCCTAGAAAAAAACTAATAGAAGATTTTTTTAAATTACAAAAAATACACAATGATATAGTCGACGACATTGGCAACTTGATTGACTACTGTTCAGACAGGATTATCAATTTAAATCCTGATATGTTAGGGCTTAGCCTACTCACACAAGATAGCCAATTTTTTACAGTATGGTTGTGCTATCATCTTAAAATCATTAGACCAGAACTTAAAATTTTGATAGGTGGCAGCGGTATAAAAAACTTCATAGCAGAATCTACAATTAACTTTGCTGAATTACTAAAAACAAAAGGATATATCGATGATTATATCAATGGCGATGGAGAACACAGTATTGTAGAATATCTTACGGATAATTTAAGTTATCCCGGTATAAATTCTGGAACTTGGCAACCCATCACAGATTTAAACTTGTTACCTTATCCAGACTTTTCTGATTACAATTTTTCACTTTATAACGATCCTGGGATTCCCATCTGCGACAGTCGTGGATGTGTCCGAACATGTGAGTTCTGCGATATTATTGAACATTGGAAAAAGTATCAGTACAGGACAGCAGACAATATTTTTGCAGAAATGCAGTATCAAATACAAAAACACAAGCTCACAAAGTTTTTCTTTTATAACAGCTTGACCAATGGCAACATGAAAGAGTTCCAAAAGTTATTGGATTTGATTTGTGAATACAATGCTGATAATCCTGCAAAACAAATTTCTTGGGATGGTTACTTCATTGTCAGGAATAAAAAACAACACCCCGAACTGTTTTGGCAAAAAATTAAAAAATCAAACGGAAATTTACAATTGGGTATCGAGAGTGTTGTAGAAAAAGTTCGAGTAAATCTTGGCAAGAATTTTACCAATGAAGATATTGATTATCATTTGGAGATGGCTAAAAAATATTCAGTACCATTGGTATTGTTACTTATAATTGGATATCCTACTGAAACCCACGAAGATTTTGAATTTACAAAACAATGGTTTCAAGATCGACAGCAGTATGCCCGTAACCCAATAAATCAAGTGGTTTTTGCCTTGGCTGCTATATTGCCCAATACCAAACTAGAACGAAAACAAGAGGAGTACGGCATTGTGCGTGGAGAAATACCCACTATATGGATGACTCCGGTTAATAAAATTTCTACCCTGGATAGAATACAATATTTTGATGAATTAACCAGTTTATTAACAAAAATGAATATGAACAATACCAATGGAGGTTCTAGTATAGCAATAACTTCTGCGGAACTTGAAGCATGAAAGTAAATTTAACTTTTATCTGCACAGTGACCAGATGCAATGGGTCGATGAAAATTGAAATGTTTGATAAAACTCAACCCATATACACTGGAGAAAATTTAGCAGATGGGCCTTTGTGCATCAATTGTTTAATCGAATGGCCAACTACTGTAAACATAATTACAAGTAATAAAACACCCGATGATGTGGAAATTGATGACGGTGGAAATATAATTAAAGATAAATCCATTGAAGTGACTGGAATACTAATAAACAATTTCCCCATGCACCAAGATTTAATTGATAAACTCTTTATATGTCAACATGCGGGATCGGCTAATATTACCAATGAAAATTGGTGGGGATTCAATGGAAATATAAAAATCATTTTTGATCATGCAAATCCAATGAGATACATGCTATCTTTACGGAACGAATTTAACATGAATAGACTATACTGGGACTCCAATGAATAACAAAGGCGATCAAGTCAATCAGGACTTTAAATCAGTGTTCTTGACCAGTGCTGAGTCAATGAAGGCAAATCTTGGCCCGGCACTTTGTCTAGCCAAATGGAAACAGGTCAGTCTACACTTGCCAACTGGATTGAACAACAGTTGCTATCATCCGCCCTTGCATGCTATACCAGCAGAACTGTTAGCGGACAATCCGTCAGCGTTACATAATACTCCTTATAAAAAGGAACAGCGCCGGATTATGCTCAAGCAAGAACGCCCCGGCGAATGTTCATATTGTTGGACCATGAAGATAAT
>Ga0209500_10003928_pt1 | contig 9965 bp, 3 predicted proteins | sample S_140212_EF_Meta_FD_187323 | JGI IMG/M metagenome (GOLD analysis project Ga0209500, IMG submission 187323) | Freshwater microbial communities from Lake Simoncouche, Canada to study carbon cycling - S_140212_EF_MetaG (SPAdes) (version 2) | ecosystem: Environmental > Aquatic > Freshwater > Lake ...
AGGGGATCGACGCCGACGGGTACTGACGGCCGTAGGGGAAGGGAGGACCCAAAGGAGGAATCCAGCCCGTCGGGTCGATAGGATGAGAAGGTGGATTGCACCGCTGGCGGCCGCCAGCGGAGTGCGGCGGCCCCGGTTGCCGTTGATTCCGGTCGACCATTTCCCGCGAGCTCACCCTCCCATGCAACGCGTCAACCATCGATTTTTTTTTGGCGTCGTGGCCTGCATTGTGGCCGCCACCGTCGGGGTGTACTTCCTCCACGGGTGGCAGATTGAGCGGAATGCCGAGCGGCATGCGCGCCGGGCCGACGAATACCAGGCGGACGGGAAGCCAGACGATGCGATCGTGGAGCTCGACTGTTACTTCGCCTACCGTCCCCATGACAAGAAACGGAGAAAGCAGTACGCCCTTCTCCTCCACGACCGGGCCCGGTTGAAGGGGGCCCCCTCTTACCAGGTGAGGGAGGCGATGCATGCGCTGGACAAAGCACTCCGCGGCACGCCGGATGACGACGAGCTGCGTGAGATTTTCGCCGAGTTCGCCCTCGCCGCCGGAGAGTCGTCGACGGCCCGCACGCTCCTCAAGATACTCCGGCAGCAGTTGGGGGTGAAGGGGCTGCCGATGGCCGATCCGGCCGAGGACCGCCATGCCGTCAAGCTCGACATCATGTACGCCAAGGCCTGCATCAACATCCGTCTCGACGATGAGGCGATGGACGTTCTCGGCACCATGACCGGGTACATCCCGGTCATCCGGGCCTTCGATCCGACGATCCAGCCCGCCCCGGAGCGCGCCGAGGCCTTCCTCCTCCTGGCAGGGCTGCTCGACCGGCAGTTCAAGGATCGGGACGCAGCCAAAGGGGTGATGCGCCGGCTGGATGAGGTGGCCGACACCGACCCAGTGGCCTGGCGCTATCTCTCCTGGTGGTGGGACACCCATGGGGATCTCGAAGCGGCCGCGGTGGCGATCGAGAAGTCGGTAGCCCTATCGCCACGCGACCCGGAATCGCTCTATCAGGAGTTCTGCGTCGCGATGCGCCGGCGCCGTCTCGACCGGGCAGAGACGATCATCAACAGCCTGCTCGGTGAGCTTGACGCCAGCCCCGCCTTCACGATTGCCCGGGCGGATCTCGCCCTCGCCAAGGGGGATACCGACGCGATGATCGGGTTTCTCCGCGATGGCGTCGAGCGCTTTCCCGACGAGACCCGCGTGCTCACGAAGTACGTCTTTTCCCTCGCCGATCTGAAGCTTTTCGATGAGCTCGACCAGGCAGTCGCCCGGGCCCGCGAGATGATGGGGAGAAACTGCGTGCCGGCGCTCTATGCCGACGCGGTCGTCGCGATGGACGAGCACCGGTGGGTCAAATCGCTCGGATTGTGGCTCAAGCTCCGCCCGCTGATGGTGGGGGATTCCGCCTACACCCGGATGGTCGATCTCCGCCTCGCCTCCTGCCACGATGCCCTCGGCGAGTCTGACCGGACCGTCGGCGCGGGCCTCAGGCTCCTCAACGAGGACCCGAACCTGATCGAGGCGCTCCTCACCATGGCACTGACCTACGAGCGCGTCGGCTGGTCGGAGCGTTCGCTCGAGCTCTGTGAGACGATCGCCAAGGAGATGCCGATCGACAGTCTGGCGGGGCGGCCCGCGGTGTTCGTTCCGCTCATCCGCATGCGGCTCTGGGAGCAGACGCGGCGTCCCGTCGCCGAGCGTGACTGGTCGAAGGTCGACACGCTCTTGGCCGCTCTCAAGAGCGCGACGCCCGCCGAACCGATCGACCCGGCCCTACTCGAGGGGTTGGAGATCGACGTCATCGAGGCGAAGGGCTTGCGGGCGCAGGCACTGGCCCGTTCGGCGATCGCGGTCGCCACCCACCCCCGGTCGCCGATTCTCCTCGGTCAGCGGGCGGTGTTGCTGGGGGGCGATTCGGCGGTGCAGGTGATCGATGGGGCGCCGGAGGAACTGCGGAGTGCCGCCGAGATGCTCCGGGCCGCTATTCTCATCGCCCTGGAATTCCCGCAGAGCGACGCGGTGCGTCGGTTGGAGGAAGTCGAGCGGCGGGCTGCCGGGCTGTCTGCGACGGCCGGGGGGAGGGTGAGGCAGGAATTGGTCTCGGCGTTTCTCCAAGTCGGCGACGTCGGCGGGGCCCGGCGCGTGGCCACGGGAATGTCCAAGCTCAACGGCGATGATCTCACGAGCTTCATGACGCTCATCGATCTGGGGTTTATCGAGGAGGATTTTGCCGCGATCCAGGCCCACGCGGAATCCCTCGTGGCGATGGCCCATCCCGATGATGCCAACGGTCGGTACGGCAAGGCGCTGAAGCTCGTGGCCGCTGTGCTGGAGCGTCGTCGCGACCGGTTGGACGGGGATGCGGTCGAGGTTTCCTTGTCGGTCGAGGATGGGGTCGATCTCGAGGAGGCCAGGCATCTCCTCGTCGAGGTGGTGACCGACCGTCCCCGCTGGAGCGCGGTGCCGCGTTTGTTGAGCGAAATCGCCGAGATCCGCGGGGATCGCAACCTCGCGATCGGCGAGTTGCGAAGGGCGATCGATCTCGGCGGGCGGCAATGGGCCACGCTCCGCCGGATGGCGATCATGCTCCACGCGGCGCGTCGTTACGAAGAGGCCCAGGAGGTGATTCGCGATCTCGAGGGGCACGGGGGGATTGCCATCGAACGGATCATCTCCGACTTGGAGGGGCGCGCGGGGAGAGTTTCTTCCGCGCTAGCCCGTGCCGAACGGATCACCCCGGAGGATTGCCGGGATCCCCAGCAATGGATGTGGTTCGGCCGACTGGTTGCCGGCTACGGCCGGCCGAAGCAGGCCGAGACGGCCTTCCGGCAGGCGATCCTCGTCGCCCCCGACCGTCCCGACTGCCGGCTGACACTCGTCAGGTTCCTCGTCTCGCAGGGGCGGCGCGGCGATGCCCGCGAGGCGATCCGGGTGGCCGAGACGGCGATCGACGCCGACCGCCGGGATCTCTTCAGCGCTCGGGCCCTCGAGACGATCGAGGATCTCGCCGGGGCCGAAGCGTTGCACCGTTCCAAGGTCGAGGCTGCAGCCGACGATCTCGACGCCGCGAGGAATCTCGCGGAGTTTCTCATCCGATCCGGTCGTGACGACGAGGCCCGCAAGGAACTGCGGCGGATCATCACCCTCGAACCCGCCCAGGGCACCCCGACGCTCGTCTTGGCGAGGCGGCTTTTGGCCATTCAGCTGGCCAAGGGGACCTACCCCGAGTTCCAGGAAGCCCTCGACTTGCTCGCGCGGAACGTTGACGGGGAGGGGCGTCAGGCCACCGACGATCTGGCGGTGTCGGTGAGCCTGCTCCAGGCGCGGAAGGAGCCGGTGCACTGGCGGCAGGCGATTCTTCTCATCGGTTCCCTCGCCGAGCGGCGAGCGCTGACCGTCGACGAGCGGTTCGCCCTGGGACGGATGGAGGCCCAGCTCGGGCGTTGGGAGGAAGCCCGGAAGGTACTCCTCGATGTCGCGCTCACCGACGATGCCACGCCGGCCCTACGGGCATTCCTGGTCGACGGCCTCCTCGATCACGGCGATCTGCTCTCCGCCCGGCAGTGGATGGGGCGATCTCGCGTCGGCGACAAGGACTCGCCCACGCTGCGCCGGCTCGAATTGAAGATGGCGGTCGCCGAGGGGAATCCGGCCGTCATCGGCCGTGTCATGAAGCGAATCCTGCCTGACGAACGGGTGCGGAAGGAGAATATCGACCGGCTCCTGGCGGGCGCCCGGATCGCCGAGGAGTTCGGATTCGTCGAACCTGTAGCCCGGTTTTACGAGGAATACGCCACGCTTTCCACGCTTGGTGCGCTCGATCGGGCGGCCTTCCTCGGTCGCCAGGGGAGGATCGCCGACGCGGTCGATCTCCTCGTGCCGCTGATCGGCGATTTTCCCATCCCCCGGATCCTCGCCACGCTCCAGGGAATCCTCAAGCTGGCCCCCGGCACACTTGAGCGGTCGCTGGTGTCTAAAGTCGCGGCGATCATCGACCGGGCTCGGCGGGAGAATCCGGGCAACCTCGAGGTCGAGTTCTGGGCGGCATCGATCGAGGAACGTCTGGGGAGTCCTGCGGAATCGGAGGCGATCTACCGCCGGCTCCTTGCCGCGGACGGGCTCGGCGAGGAGCAGGTGGCCCGCGTCGCCGCCAATCTGGCCTGGCTCCTGACGCGTGACGAGACGGCTCCCGAGGCTGCCGAACTGCTCGACCAGGCGATCCGGGTGCTCGGCCCTGATCCGGAGCTCCTCGACACCCGGTCGATGGTCAGGCTGTCGCTCGGGCAGCCGATCCGGGCCCTCGAGGACTGCCAAGCCGCCGTGCTCGTGCAGACCCCGCTGCGATTGCTCCACCTAGCGGTGATCGAGGCCGCCAATGGCAATCTTGCGGAAGCCCGCAAGGCGCTCGAGGAGGCGAAGGGGAAGGGGCTGAGTGAGCGCTGGCTCTCGACGCCCGACCAGCGCCGCCTGGCCGAGGTCGAAGCGCTGCTGGCCGTGCCCGGGGCCGCCTGAACAGACCGAGAAAACCGCCGATTTCAGAGGCGGCGCGTGGCAAGGGACGATGGCAAAGGATCTTCACCGCCGTTGCAGAAGGCGCCGTGGCAACGGGCCCAGATTTCGTGATCGACCGCATCCTCCGCGCCGCAGACGATCAGCAGCACGGCTAACCGGGGCCGGATGACGGGCCACGATGAGGCCTGTGGCCACGGAAGCTTCGACGTCGAAGGAGACCACCATGATCGCACTCCTTCACGAGCCGGTGAAACGCTTCTGGACAGTGAGCCGCAGGGAAAGCGACGAGTTCAAAGCGGGATCGATCTCCGCAACCGGGCGAGCAACCGGGCCAGACGGCGACGGCGGGCGAGGGCCACACCGGCAGCCATGAACCCCATCACCCAGGTGGAGGGCTCGGGAACCGAGACGATTTCCATCGAGAGACCGTTAAGAACGGGGGTAGGCGAAAACGTTAAACTATTAAAGTTGGCGCTTGCCACGGTTGCCTGACGGACGACGAACCCCTGCCCGCTGCTGGCCGGAAGAAGGCCATTGCTGCGGGCTTGAGTCTGGTCAACGTAATTTTTACCGTTGTAGTTGAACGCGCCCGTGCCGCTTTGGAAGAAGAATTGGAAGTCCGCGCCGGCGATGGCAGAGGCGAGGCTGTGCGTGTTATCGACGGTAAAGAAACCACCTTGCACCGATGTCCAAGCACTCGCCGTGAACGTGCTGGTCAGATTCGACGCGAAGTAAATATTGACGGTGTTGGCGTTGGTGAGGTTCGCCGTGAAGGCCTGGGTGCTGCTGGTCAGAAGAAGCACGTCATTACCGCTCGCGCTCGTCCCGGTGGCCGACCAAGTTGGAGCGACCAACTGGGTGAACTCAAAGGTGAAGTTCAATCCGCCGGCGGTACCGGAAACTCCATTTCCAGTGGCGGGAACCGCTCCCGGATCGACGGCAAGAGCCGAGAGAATGCCAGGACTATTCCCCGGGTCGACGCTGCCGTACCCAGAGATCGTCCCGTCGAACCGGCCATCGCCTCCGAGCACGGCACCGGCGGCGAGGCGGATCTCCTTCGACCCGAGGATCGATCCATCGAGGATGAGTTTTCCGCTCTCGACGATCGTGTCGCCGGTGTAGGTGTTGGCACCTTTCAGGGTCAGGGTGGCAGTCCCCGACTTCGTCAGCCCGCCGGCCCCGGAGATCCCGTTGGCGAACGTCGTAGCGACATTCGTGGTGATCGTCTGAACGCCGCTGGCGAGGGTATTGTTGGCCCCGTTGAAGACGAACGCCCCGTTCGATAAGCCGTCGCCGATCGTCGCGCCTCCATTGAAGGTGACGTTGTTGGAAATCGTGCGGTTGTCGCTGGTCGTCGAGGCGAGGGCACCGCCGCCAAACGTGATCGCACCGCGGCCGAGGGCGGAGTCGTTGGCGATCCGGATGGCTCCATCCTGGATCTGCGTGCCGCCGTCGTAGGTGTTGGCGTTGGCGAGCGTGAGGATCCCGTCACCGGTCTTGATGACCGAGGCGCCGCTGCCAGCCAGAATGCCGGTGAACGTGGTGTCGGCCACGGTGTTGAAGGTCTTCTGGCCAGCCGCGAGGGCCGTAGTTCCCGTGAACAACAGGGAAGCGAGGTGCTCGGTATCACCGAATTGCACCGCTCCACCGGCCATCGACAAGGCGTTGGCGAACGATCGCTGGCCGCTGGCCGACCCGATGATCCCGCCGTTGAGATTCAGCATGCCTGACCCGAAGGCCTGATCGCTGCCGGCGAGCAACGTCCCCACGGCGAGCGTGGTGCCGCCGTCGTAGGTGTTGGCGTTGGCGAGCGTGAGGATCCCGTCACCCGTCTTGATGATCGAAGCGCCGCTGCCAGCCAGAATGCCAGTGAACGTGGTGTCGGCCACGGTGTTGAAGGTCTTCTGGCCAGCCGCGAGGGCCGTAGTTCCCGTGAAGAGCAGGGAAGCGAGGTGCTCGGTATCACCGAATTGCACCGCTCCACCGTCCATCGACAAGGCGTTGGCGAACGATCGCTGGCCGCTGGCCGAACCGATGATCCCGCCGTTGAGACTCAGCATGCCTGACCCGAAGGCCTGATCGCTGCCCGCGAGCAACGTCCCCTCGAGGAGCGTGGTGCCGCCGGCGTATGAGTTCGATCCGGAGAGGACGAGGGCCCCAAGGCCGTCCTTCGTGATCGAGCCGTTGGCGATCGCCCCCGTGAACGTCGCGTCCGACTTCGTCGTCAACCGCCGGTCGCTATTTCCGAGATCGACCTGACTCGTGAATGTCAGGGCACCTAGGGAGTCGATGTAGTTTCCAATCGTCAGATTTCCAAGGAACACCATGGAATTGGCGAAGGAGCGCGGGGTGCTGTCGGCCGATCCGACGGCTCCCCCGGCGAACGTCAACGCCCCCGATCCGAACGAGCCGTTGCTGCCGGCGAGCATCATCCCGCTGGCGAACGTCGTTCCTCCCGAATAGGAATTGCTGCCGGAGAGCGTGAGGACACCGCTGCCGGCCTTTGTCAGCCCTGCCCCTCCAGTGACTGCCCCGCCGAACGTCGTCTTGGCGTTGACGGTGAAGGTGCGCGTTTCCCCGGCGTTGCCCAGGTTGGCAGAGCTCGCGAAGAGCATCGCGCCGTTGTTGCTGCCATCGCCGAAGGTGACGTCGCCGTTGACCGACACGGCGTTGGCAAACGTCCGGGAAGCAGAGGGCCCACTGGCATCCGAGGAAATCGTCGGGGAGGACGCACTCCCCAGTTCCAGCGGACCGGTACCGAGAGCGGAGTTATTCGCGGCAAACAGCGTCCCCTCGGTAAGCGTGGTACCGCCGGCATACGTGTTGATCCCGGTGAGCGTGAGAGCGGCAGCCCCTGACTTGTTGATGCCACCATTGGCGACGACGCCGTCGAAGGTGACGTTGGCGCCAGTCGTAAACGCCCGCACGGCCCCTTGAAGGTCGATCCCGCTACCGAAGCCGGTGTTGACGGGGGAAAGCGTGTCTCCGAACGTCACGGTGCTTCCGACGGAAGCGCTGTTGGCAAACATCCGGGCCGGGGCGGCGGGGAAATCGGCAGAGGAGAGCGCACCACCATTGAGGCCGGAGGCCCCACTGGCAAACGACTTCGCGCCGCCTGCGGCGAGCGATCCGTCAAACAGGGTGGTGGCGCCGGAGTAGGTGCTCGCGTCATCAAGCAGGAGCGTTCCCCGGCTGGTCTTCGTGACTCGGGAAACATCGGTGGCTGCATCGGAGACAAGCGAATTAACGACCGTCCTGCCGGCACTGTTTGCCTGCGGCTCCCAGGAGCCGAGGTTCATGCCGACGATTGAATCTTGCGAACCGGTGGCGACGGTCGTGCGGAAGGTCGGCGCGGTCCCGGTGAGGGTCAAAAGGCCCGTATGGGTGGCGGTCGACCGATCGGTGAGCACCAATGATTCCGCAGGCCCATTGAGCTGGAGCATCCCCTGCCCCAGCGTCGAGGACCCAGCGGCTTCATTCAGCCACAGGGTCGACGCGGTAGCCGTCGGGGTGGGAGGCGACCAGCCGACTTCCGCGGCAACACTCGCGGTTTGGGCTCCGAGCGCAGCGATCGTCGCTACGAAGCCGATGAAGCGGAAGCGTTTTGAGCCCATCATGAAACGGCTCTTGAAAAGGACCTTGGTCAGAGGATCCCGACCGCCGTCATGGGCCACCCAACTGGCCGCAGCGCGGGGCCTGTCGCGGCCAGTTTCATTGTAGCCGCAGCCACGTGGCTTTGCGTGACACGTTTCAGGGCTGCAACGGTCGCAAAGCGTTCAAGAACTTTCGACCGTAGACTGGCGAAGGGGAGCGCAGCAAGCGCTTCAGATCGTGCCGCGGACCGTCCGGGAGGTGTGGCGGTTGGCGGCGGCCCGGGCCTTGTTGAGCAGCGACACGAGGGCATCGCCAGAGACCTGGCCGGAGACATGGCAGAAGGCGCCGTGGCAACGGGCCCAGATCTCGTGCTCGACCGCATCCTCCGCGCCGCAGACGACCAGCAGCGTCTCCGGGTGGCCCGCGATCTCCGCCGCAGCCTGCTGGGCGGCGGTGAGGTTTCCGCCGAAGGGATGGACGAGATCGACGATCACGAGTTGGTAGTCGGCGTCGGCAAAGCCCGCGAACGAGGCCGCATCGGCCGGGGTGTCGCAGATCGACCAGCCAGCAAGCTCCGTGGCGGCCTCGAGCCGCCGCCTCACCCCGGCATCGGCGGAGAGCACGAGCGACGAAAGGTGGCCGGGCACGCAGGCCAAACGGCTAACCGGAGCGGGATGGCGGGCAACGATGGCGCCAGTGGCCACGGAAGCTTCGACGTCGAAGTAGACCATCATGATCGCACTCCTTCACGAACCGGGGAAACGCTTCTGGACGGTGAGCCGCAGGGACCCACCGGCTTCAATGGGGGATTGATCTCCGCAACCGGGCGAGCAAGCCGGCCAGACGGCGACGGCGGGCGAGGGCCACACCGGCAGCCATGAGCCCCATCACCCAAGTGGAGGGCTCGGGAACCGCGATAATCGCGCCCCTGCTGGGGCGCCTGGTGGGAACCGAGGCGATCTCCATCGTGAGACCGGTGACCGTACCAATGCTTGTGTTCGAGTCGAAGTTCGCGCTTGCGACGGTCGCCTCACGGACGACGAAACTCTGCCCGCCATTCGGCAAGAGCCCTAGGCTGCGGGCTGCAGACTCCGTCACGTAAGATTGCCCGTTGTAGAAGAACGTTGGGTACGAGCCGCTGTCATTGGTCTCAAAGTAATAGCTGTAGCTTGCCCCGGCGATGGCAGAGGCGAGGCTATTGGTCGTGTCGACGGTAAAGAAACCGCCCTGCACGGTTTGCCAGGCACTGGTCGTGAAACTCGATGTCAGGTTCGCACTGAAGTAAAGGTTGACGTTGTTCGCACTGGTGAGTGCCGTCGAGAAGGCCGGGGAGCCGGTCAGAAGGAGGACGTCATTGCCGCTCGCGGCGGCGTTCGACCAAGTCGGAGCGCCCAATTGAGTAAACTCAAAGGAGAAGCTCATACCTGTGCCGTTTTGAAGAGCCTGTCCATCCCCGCTCGGGGGAGCCGTCCCCGTAGCAATCGTGAGAGAACTAGCCGAGAGAATACCGGGGCTGTTTCCCGGGTCGACGCTGCCGTACCCGGAGATCGTCCCGTCGAACCGGCCATGGCCTCCGAGAACGGCACCGGCGGCGAGGCGAATCTCCTTCGATCCGAGGATCGATCCGTCGAGGACGAGTTTGCCGCTCTCGATGTTCGTATTGCCAGAATACGTGTTGAGTCCTTTGAGGGTCAGGGGTGCAGCCCCCGACTTCGTCAGGCCGCCGGCCCCAGTGAACCCGTTGACGAACGTCGTAGCGACATTCGTGGTGATCGTCTGGGGACCGCTGGCGAGGACATTGTTGGACCCGTTGAAGACGAACGCCCCGTTCGATGAGCCGTCGCCGATC
>Ga0209500_10003931_pt1 | contig 9958 bp, 14 predicted proteins | sample S_140212_EF_Meta_FD_187323 | JGI IMG/M metagenome (GOLD analysis project Ga0209500, IMG submission 187323) | Freshwater microbial communities from Lake Simoncouche, Canada to study carbon cycling - S_140212_EF_MetaG (SPAdes) (version 2) | ecosystem: Environmental > Aquatic > Freshwater > Lake ...
TCGTTAAAAGGAGCCATGTTTAACCTGCAAAAATTCAGCAGGGCCTCTAGATCGTCAAAAATTTGAACCACTTCTCTTTTCATCTTTATTTCCTTAAATTAATATTTGATGAATGAACCATTTTCTCCGTCTTCGGAGACTTCAATCCAAATCTCTCGACTTGGATACTTTAGTGCGATGATGTTATACAAATCGTCTGACATCATCTCACAACTTTTGTAGTCAAGGCTTAAAACGGCACCTTGACCATTATACAGCGACTCGAGCCATCGTTTGAACTGGATGAACTCGATGTCCCTGTCATTATGTTGCACACTGATCCACACCCTGAAATGAAAGATGTGACGGTGAGGATTAGCAAGAAACGATACGTCATATTCATCTCCTGTTGCTAAGTTTGGATCTGTTGCCGCCGCTGGGTAGCAGTGGATACCTTCTTTGCGTAAGGTAACCCAGATCATTTTGTTTGGTCTGTGATCTTGTCTAATAATCATTTTAAAATAATATCGTTTTTATATTGATTCCAGTCTGTGAACTTACTACGATCCATTAGTGTGTGTAGACTGTGGGACCACACGCCGGGATTAGTTGCTTTAAAATCTTTGTCATCAATTTTAAGCATTGTGTTATAATTCCACAACTTAATGTATGGAATAGGCACACGAATTTGAGGAATAAAGTTATTGTATTCGCAGTAACCGCTTTCATGAAACTCTTCTACTTGACTCATTGGAATATCGAGACTGCACAGATAATCTTTCTTCAAAAAGTAAAAGATCATCTCTTCCCAACACTTATGCTCTTCGTAGTCTTTAGGATTAAAACTATGATTAGCGCCAAAAAAGATATGCTCAATTCCATCAGGGTGTTTATTGAAATGATAAGAAATTTCATCAACAGGTTGTACGCCTGTGACAAACAGTGTTTTCATTCCATACGCAGGAGTGTGTTCTACTTCATTGCCAATGAAGAAGTTTACTGCTTCACTAATACCGTCTGTGTAATCACGTTTCATTCGAATAAACTCGGGTTAAGGATAATTTCTTTAGGTTCAACTTTGACTTTCTTTTCTGGTTCTAAGTTAGCTTCAATTTCAAAGTGTATGTCCGCATGTGTTTGTGCGTTTACTGTCTTTTTACCTGTTGCACCTCTAGTACCAATAATACTCATCCAGTATCTGCTGTATTCTTCTACAACAGCGTCAGCTATACCTCTATCACTAGTTGAAAATATTGCTTCTACTATGTCCTTATAATACACTCTATCAAAGCGTTCGTCAACTAACATGGATGGCAATTTACCCAAATCATATTGTCGATTGGCTTCTTGTACTGCATTTAAGTGCATCCAAACATTATGGCCCATCATTAAAGCATAGCTAAAACTATCCCAACTAGTGCGGCCTTCTTTACCATTCTTATTTAGGTCGCCTGGCTTATAGATACAAATATCTTTCATCTGCATTTGGTCAATAATAGGACTTGACTCAAACTTTTCAAATATTTTATCTTGTAATACAGCATCCTTAAACAGTCTAGTATCTGTAGAATACTTTTTATCATCGGCACTGGCCTGCATCCGATAAACCCATTTGGTGCGATCTTCAGTTTCTGTGTTAATATAAATCTGTCCATTAGCAGTTGCTAGAAACGGACTGGCACAGTCAAAGCTGATAGTAAATTGACTATTGTGATGCTTACGTACAGCACGTTGAATGTCTGTTAGTAGCACAGCCCATTCAAGTTTACTAGTTCCTAAGAAGTGCATCCAATCCTGTTGACCTTTTTCTAATAGGCCATCAAAACGTAATGCTACTAGACGTTTGAGCACAAGGTGAATATCACACATGTTCTGTCCGCCCATGCCCCAACCGTTAAATGCACGATCGCCATATATTGTTGGATCACTATATTTCTTCATATGCTGATACCAACCTTCCGCATCAGCATGGTTCTCACCTTGAAGAACATTTAAGAACTTGCAGTTACCATTACGATTGTTAATAAAGTATTCGTTATTAATAAACGTACCTTGTACTGCTTCATTATATGTGCTAATACCAGTAGCCGCACGACCTGCTGGACTACGAGCAACCCACGCAGGAATATCAAGACCCATACCGTAGTCCATTAACGTATCCATCCAAGTAAGAACTTGCTTACGCTTTAATGCGGCCTTAGGACAATTAGGATCCTTCCAATCAGCAGGCCAAACACCTTTACCAATCTGGAATCCGCCCGAGTCACCCAATACCCAACTGGTATTACGATCTCGATTGCGGAACATGTCTTCGGTTTCGTCTGGCTTGTTAAGATCTAAGTTAGCATGACCTGCTGAATACAAACAGTGATCAAAGTAAAACTGACCTTTGTCTGGATTAAGATAGTTAAGACTTTCTACACCATTAGCAAGTGTTGCTGGAATACGTGCAGGATCTACATAGTTTCCATAGCGTTGCTTGCCTATGAATGTACTATAAAATCCTGACGTGGCCGGCAAGAAATACGCATAGTCGCTTTGAGTTGCTGTTAGATTTTTATTCATTAAATTAAATGTTGTACCAATACCATACAGCTTAACCAGGCCCACATAGTATTAAATGCTACTAAGGTTGGCAGTAGTTTTTTGTTACTTGCCCAAATAAGAGTAAGACTTGTTAAAAGTGTAAGCCAGTATAACTGCCAAATAGACACACCAAAAATTAAACCAGGAATAATAATTAAGGCTTTAGCAGTCCAACTTGCCGCTTCTACTTTGTTATAAAAATGTGACCAATACTCTTGAGTAAACCACATACCGTAGCTTTCTTTAACTTTATCCCAACCCGTTTGATGATATGTGAATGCCACCAAAATAATTGAGGCAGTAGTTGCCCAAACAATTTGTTCTAAAGTCATAATTATTTGCTCTGTGCCGGCAAAATATAATTATATTCTGTAACACCCGAGTCAACAGTAATCTGCATAGCACCCGCATCACTAATTTTCATAGTAACGTTACCAGAAAGATTTAGGATGCTAATAACTTGTTGTACAGGCCATGCCCATGTGTGCTTTAACTTGCCAGTAACATTTGCTTGGAATACAAACGATCCTGCATGGGTACTTGCATCACCAAAGAAAAATACCAAGTTACTATTTTCTGTACGAACTTGAAAAACTGTTTCTTCTGTATGTACTGCTGATTGTAACTTCAAACGTTGAATAGCAGTAACGCTTGGTTCAAAACTTACGTCCCAGCTTGCACCTTTAAACTTAACAGTCTTCAACTTTTCGTTGATAATGTCTGCGTTCATGAAACGATAGTCGTTTTGGAAATCACCTGCTTGATTTTCAAAATGTAAACCTACAGGAATTTCTTCACCGTTGCGTTGTGCTTTAGTAACATCAATTTTTGCATTTTCTTTGTACTCTGGATTTTTCAAATGCAATGCTAACTTATCCAAGTTAGGCATACCAAATGTGCCTTCAAATACATCAACTGTTTTGTGAGCACTAGCAGTTACAATAACTGAACGGTCCTCAGCCATTGATTCGATTGTTGTTGTAGTCTTATCTCCTGTGACTTTTACCAGTGGTAAAAAGCCTAGGCTATGTGTATGTGCTACAATGTCTGTTAAAATGTCCTTAATCATATGATTCTCCTTATGTGTATTGTATAGTGATTAATATGTTTTGTCAACCTTTTAAAACTCAAAGAGTTGATTAAAAGTGTTCTTTTCTTCTGTACTCTTAATGTCCCAACCCAAAACACCAATAAGGTTTTCTAGTTTGTTATCAATAATAGTCTGTTCCATTTCTGCATCATCAAACGGTAAATCCATAAACCATTTAGGTAAACGTAACTCGTCTACTGGATATGCAACCGATGTAAAGCCAATTGGATTTTGTTTGAGCTTACAAACAATAACTTTCTGTCCGTCTGTAATCTGCATTGAATACTTGTCACCGTTCATTCGGCGTAGTGTATTCCAGTTAATACTTGCTCGAACATGTCCTGGCATATTAGCTTTACCTGCTTTGGCTTCTTTGGCTTGATACTCTGTAATGTTGTTAGCACGTTTGGGACTACCTTTCTCCCAACCGGGTCTAGCTTTAAACTCACTACGGAATCTAGTAATATGGGCTAATACTGCTTCTTCTGAACCAACAGTTAATACACGTTCTAAAATATCACTTAAAAAGTTTTGAATAAATTCTGGTGTATCACTTCGCTTCAAATCTAAGCCCATAGCTTTAATCTTGCCCGGTTTGCCATCAACATCACTACGCTTGCCCTCTTTATCGTAATAGAGAACCGCATAGCGTTTCTTAGTAATGAATAGACCTTTAATAGCAACAATTTCACGCCCAGCTTTGATAACTTCCCCGCGACTATTGGGACAATGGAATGCATCGAGCATAAACCCTGGGAATGTTTTATTAACTTCATCTCCAACCTGGTCATATAATGCAATAACATTTTCCTTAGTCCACGGAATATGTCCTGCATCGATATCTTTCTTTAGTGTGGTATATCCAGAAAAATAACAACTGTCAGTATCACCGTAGATAATAGCCTTACCACGATAGTCAAAATCACCTGTAATAATCTCGTTTACTTTACCGGCCATATGTTTAACAATCTGTCGTCCTGTTAAGGTAGTTGACTGTCCAATACGCTTGTCAAAGAATCTGCAACCAGCGTTAAGGATAGCACCATATAGACTATTTAGGTTAATCTTCTTAACCAGCTGTCTTTTATCCCAATATTCTTCTTCTACTTTGTTTTCTGCTTTGATACAGTCTTTGAGTTTGGCCTGCATTTCTTTACGTTCAGCATACCAACGTTTTAACAAGCCGGGAATGATACCTTCCTTCTCGTAGGTAAAGATAGTTCCATTAGCGGAAATCATCCAAGGTTGATTGCTGTCAAAGATTAACTTGTAGACTTCTGCGGCGGAATGCTCTGTGCTATTACCATCTTCCCAATCGATAGTGATAGTTTTGTCAATGCGTTGTTCCATTACGTGCTGATATTCTAACGAGCCAAACATGCCTTCCCAACTTGCGGCAAATGACTTCTTCTTAAGTGTCATTTGTTCGTGAACAAAGTTATCTGTTTCAGTTTGACGTAACTGTCCAACAATAGTTTCCGGCCCCATGTTAAGCGCACGAATAGCTGAGGGATAAAGACTGTTAATATCTAGAGATCCAATCCATTCGTGAATGCCCTCTTTGGGATATGCTACATACGCACCGGCCGCACTGTTGTCTGCATCTTCATCGCGCTTTTGTCTATTAGGAACTTGGAATCCTCTGCGATGACATTCGTTAATGATAGCCTGCTCAGTTACCGCCACAGCACCCATGGTGGTCTGTAGCAATACAGTACACTCATGTGCCAGTGTATTAGCAAGGTCAATAAACTTTAGTTTGTCGTCTAGTTTGTTTAGCAGTAAGGTATCTTGTCTATTATAGATAATAAACTTGTGGAAGTCATTGTTGTACAACTGATCCAGTGTACCTTCGTAAACGGTTTTGTTTTCGCCTACTTCCATTTCTCCAATGGCATCTAATCGGTATGTATGACGTTCTTCATATGTATATTTGCGATATAGTTCAAGACTGTCCAAGTGTACACGACCGTGAAAGTCATATGTAACAGCCTGCTTCCCGTATTTTTCATATTCACGTTTCTTGGGTAACTGTCCCCATAGGCAGAAACGTTTAGTATCTTCTTTACTTAATACACGAGTAACACGATTAACAGTATAGGGTACATCATAGCCTTCTGAATTCCATCCGCTGATAATATCAGCATCTTGGATTAGATCTAAGAATGTTTCCAACATGTCACCTTCGTTGTCAAACAAGTGTGTATCTGGAATATCAGAAACCAGTTTAACAGCATCTTCCATTTTCATGCCCTTAGGAGGCATAGCTAACGTGATCAACTTTTTCATCCACTTTAGATAAACAGTAATCGCAGTGATCGGCATGAAAGCATCTTCTGGAGTGCTATAGCCACGTTCTGGATCAAAGTCTACCTCAATGTCAAAGAAGCAGATGTTTAGTTTAGGTGCGTCTTGATTTAAATAGTTTTCAGATAAGTGTACAAAGATTGGATTGATATCGCTTTCGTACAGTTCTTTATTTGAAGCAATAGAAACTTCTTTACGGAAGTCTTTAGTGTTCTTGCATACTACCTTAGCGAGTGAGTCACCGTAAATACTTGTGAACTTGCCACGCTGATCCGGATAGTAAAATGTGTAGCGCACAGGGTGTTCTTTATAGACCCGTTCGCCTTTGGTGTTTCTTTCAACGACTTTAATAGTGTCGTTTTCTCTGTCAAAGAGAGCATCTACATAGCTCATATTTCTCCTTATGTCATTTAGGGCTGACAAATACCAATGTAGTCATTTATGGCTGACTAAACCTTTCTCTTAATTACTTAGCATCCTAATTAGACCAATGCTATCAATAGTGGTCAACAGTAGATAGTTAGCCAACATGCCAAAAGATTTCCTAGTCCAACTAGCCCAAGCATACATGGCACAGCCAGCAATCCAAATAGGGTACAGCGCAAGTAAAGGGGGATTTGGGACGGTGATTGCCATAGTAATACTACACCCAATGCTAACAGCCCAGGCAAGCAACTCAATAGTAAAACGAAACTTATTACTACGCCAATCATCTTTGATCCATTGTATAGTTGGTCCGAACACAGTGTCGATCATTTATCCTTGCCTACAGTCACAATTAGCGTTTCAAGATCGTCAAAGTCGCTGAATACGTCATTCCAGTTACCTTTGTGGGCAATGGAAATAGCTTTATTGATTAGTGAGGGTTTAATTTCTAACTCTTCGGCAACTGCTTTAACAGTTTCTTTGAGTCCTTCTGACAGGCTGTCTAGTTCATATTTGATCTGTACGCCTTCGTTGATAAGTCTTTCTAGTTTGGCCTTTTCTTCTGGTCCATAGGTACGTGCGCCCATAACTTCTCCTTAGTAATGCCTTATTATATAGCCTTGTGTTGACAATGTCAACTATATTTTATCCAATGTTTGGATCGATGCCTCTTGAACGGACGCCACCTTTTTTACGTTGTGCGGCAAGTTCTTCTAGACCATGTTTAATCTGTTCAACGTTCATTGCTAGTTCTGAAAAGTTTTTGGAAATTGTTTCCCATTCTAAAGGACCAGCGTTTTCTGCTCTCTTAGCAAGATCCTTCAACTGGCCCGCCGCACGTAACATACGAAACTGTAGCTTACCTGGATTAGCTCCCTGATGACTATGCACCAACGGATTCATTGGCTCACTAGGATCAAAGTCGATTGGTGCTTCTGTTAACAGTTCGTTTATCTTCATAATACTATTTATCCGTAAAAAATGCTCACTTTCGAGATTCTGAGTAGCGAATTCAGCCGTCCCGCGCCAGCAGCCGGCGCACACTATCGGTAACAAGTACCGGTCCTAAGGTGTGTTCTTTAATGTTTCTTTGCTTTGCCCGCTTTCATATTAGCTAACCAATGTGCTAGTTGGCCTTTGCGGCCGCCTTGTTTGGCAGTCTTACGTAGACTACTTACTGACGCTTTAGTATTGATACCATGTCGTTTACTATCACCTTTGTCTTGTGGATTACGGCCATCAGCAAAGTTTTCATCTGTACGCTTATATTCGCTAGCCTCGCCCTCTAGACTAACATGCCATGCATAAAACTTAGTTTTTGGATATTCTTCTTTGAGTTCTACGAATGATTCTAAGTTAGGCACTGCGTCATCATACATGATTGCTTTGGTATAGTTGCCCTTGTCTAGCAAGTTACGTATAATAATCTTTTTCTTTTCTTCTGTTTGAACTTTCTGCGTCATGTTGCCAGCACGATATACATGTACTTTACCCATGTCTACACCATACTTGCGGAATGTATCTAAGAACAGCTCACGGTCATCAAAGTCAGCACGGGCAGTTACCATTACTACCTTGTTACCAGTGGCAATATCCTGTTTGAGTTGATTCATCATGGGAATAATAGGCTTGCTGTTATGGAAGAAGTCGTGTGCGTTACGAAAGTTTTCAAAATCAAACTGTTCGCCGGATTGTAGTTTGTAGTGCGTAAACTCGTGACTATTAAGATTTTTTACAACCTTGCCATCTTTAACCACGTGGACTTTAGTCTGTGTATGCACAAGTGTATCGTCAATATCAAATATGACTAACTTACTTGGTTGAAACTCTTTTGCTCGCATCAGCAGTTCCAGCGTCGTCGTGCTTTACAGATTGCCTTGTCCGGAGTTTTAGCACAGCTGATATTGTGCATTTTCTGTTGGCCAGCTGATCTAGAACAGTAGCTTGATCGGCGCTTGCTGGCTTTACTACCTTTCTTTAACTTGCTAGGCTTAGTAGTTACAGCAGTCTTTAACTTTGAACCGGGATTTTCTCTGCGATAAGAATTGACAGCCTTCTGACTCATGCCGTCAGTTTTATCTCGCTTGTTGGCTTTTTGCCAATCTTCATTGATGGGCTCCGATGTAACAGCAAACACATACAGCTCATCGTCTGTAAGACTTTCTAAATCTTCCCAGACTGCATCTTCGTCAACTTGATTGCGTTCAGCTAGATCTAATATTATTGACTCAATAAGATCAAACTCTTCAGATAGTTCTAGGCTTTCATTGGGCACACAATTTCTTACTGGCTTACCATTCTTGCCTTTCTTTGTACCAGCCGCATGATATCCACTCCAACATTTAGTATTGCCGTTTGAGTCTTTCTGACCTTTCTTAATCTCGGTTATAAATTCATTTGCTCTCATATGCTATCAATCTCATCTAATGTTAAAGGCAATCCACCTAAGCCAGCACCAAACAAGGCCAATCCTTTATACAGGGCTGTAAGGGTTGCGAGGACGATCAGTACCGTCGTCTTCTGGATAGACTGGATATTCATTTTCTCTCATTTTAGTGTAGAACGTAGAAACCAACTGTGTTTGCGATGTGCGTCTTGACGTTCAGCTAGGAAGTTTGATAATCCGTACTCTCCAGAACCATCGGCCATTTTGTAAACCATTGCCATTAGCTGTGCTAGTTTATCACTGTCTGCTAATAGTTCGGCAGTCATTGCTCTCGGATCAATAACTTGATTTTCATCTTCAACTACTGTTAGCATACTAAATCTAGACAAGCTAGCAGGAGTGTATGCACCGCTCTTACGAATGTTTTCTGCAAACGCATCTATACTTCCATAAACTTCGTCATAGATTGTTTCAAACAATGTATGGAACTCGAGGAAATCTGGGCCTTCTGTGTTCCAATGAAAGTTCTGCGCCTTCAGTGCAAATGCGTATTCGCTGGCAAAGGCTATTTTTAATGCGTTGATTAACTGTTCCATATTACCCACATATCTGTATAACTGCATAGATGCCCGTAACTAACATAGCTTTAAGAGCCATATCGTCTGCTTCTGCATCTAATCTATCTGTTCTAACTAAGTCTTCTAATAGTTCCCTAGCCTCAGTTGAGCTAATTTGACCTGTTTCTAATGCTTGTCCAATCTGATATGCTGTATTAGCACGTTCAGCCGCCCAACCTTTACCTGAGTTAATACATTGCATAAGTTCGTTCATTAGAATCTCCCTAGTACTGCACTAGCCGCACGTTCAGCCTGTGTAGTCATTAACTTTTTCTTAATCTCGCAATAGGCATCTGACCCTTGCTTTTCACTTGTACTGCGCTTGTAAAAATCATCTACTGTTTCTTGCATTGGCTTGATTAAACGTAATACATCTTTTTGTCTTTCGCCTTTGCTAGTACTATACAGCTCAAACCATTGTAGGTTATCTTTAATCTGCTTAACTTGTGGTGCATGTGGTTGTTTGCAATCTAACTGTGCAACACTTTGACGCACATCAATAATCTTAGCTGACTGATTAGGATCCTGAAAACTAGGAATCATTTCCTTGATACTAGCACATCCAGA
>Ga0209500_10003933_pt1 | contig 9957 bp, 5 predicted proteins | sample S_140212_EF_Meta_FD_187323 | JGI IMG/M metagenome (GOLD analysis project Ga0209500, IMG submission 187323) | Freshwater microbial communities from Lake Simoncouche, Canada to study carbon cycling - S_140212_EF_MetaG (SPAdes) (version 2) | ecosystem: Environmental > Aquatic > Freshwater > Lake ...
CGGCCAAGAAGATCGGACGCCAATACGGTAACTTTAATAAGAAGTCCAAGGGCGGCTTCGGACCCGAGATCGGCATGGTCCGTACTCTGGCGACAAAAGAGTCGCGTCCACTCGCGGTCATCAAGACCGCCTTCAGCGGCACTTCCGTCGCTGGCGACTGGAACGTCGGACTACCCGGCAAGGCGGACCCGTGCTACCGCGCCATGATCGACGAAGCCAAAGCCGCGATCGCTTCCGCTAAAGCGAAGGACATCACGCTGCGAGCCCGCGCGTTCGTCTGGGTGCAAGGTGAGAGCGACGCCAACGCCAAGGATGCCCCCGCCTACGTGGCCAATCTTACCGCGATGCTCCAGCGCCTGCGCGCCGACCTCAACGCCCCCGATATGATTCTGCTGCTCGGCGTGAACACCCGCTTCGGCAACGGTAAAAACGCTTTCATGCCGAAGGTCATCGACGCCCAGAAAGAAGTCGCCGCCGCCCTGCCCCGCGCCCGTTACGTCGACACGGCCGGTGCCGAGACCTTGCCGCCCTCGCACACCCACTTCACCGCCACCGGCACGCTTGAAATCGGCCGACGTTACGCCGAAGCCCTGCTCGCCGCCGAAACCGCCCTCCCCCTTACCAAGTAGACCATGCGTTCCGCTTCCCTCAGCCTCCTGCTCATCGCCACCGGCCTCTCGGCCGCCGACGCGAAACTGGATTTCAACCGGGACGTCCGCCCGATCCTTTCCGATAACTGCTTCGCCTGCCACGGCTTCGACGCCAAGAAGCGCAAGGGGAAGCTCCGCCTCGACACCGCCGAGGGCGCCACGGCGCTCAAGGACGGCATCCAGGCCGTGAAGCCGGGTGACCCCGAGGCCAGCGAACTCATCAAGCGCATCTTGAGCAAAGACCCGGAAGAGGTCATGCCGCCGCCGGAATCGCACAAAAAGATCACGCCCGCCCAGGCCGACATCCTCCGCCGTTGGATTGCCCAAGGCGCGACCTACCGGAAGCACTGGAGCTTCGAAGTCCCAGTCCGCCCGGCCGTCCCGACGGCCACCAAGGATCTCTCGCCGATCGATGCTTTCCTCTCAAAGGAGATGACCGCGCAAGGCCTTCGCCCCGGCGCCGAAGCCGACCCCGAACGCCTCATCCGTCGCGTGACCCTCGACCTCACCGGACTTCCGCCCACGCCCGCCGAAATCGATGCCTTCCTAAAGGATACTGCCCCAGGTGCCTACGAACGTGTCGTCGCCCGCCTACTCGGTTCCGTCCGTTACGGCGAACACATGGCCCGCGGCTGGCTCGACGCCGCCCGCTACGCCGACACCCACGGCCTGCACCTCGATAACGAACGCAGCATGTGGCCCTACCGCGACTGGGTCGTGAAGGCCTTCAACGACAACCTGCCCTTCGACCAATTCACCACGTGGCAGCTCGCAGGCGACCTTCAGCCGAACGTGACCCGCGAACAGCGCATCGCCAGCGGCTTCAACCGCTGCAACGTGACCACCAGCGAAGGCGGCTCCATCAACGACGAGCTACTCTTCCGTTACGCCGTCGACCGCACCGAGACCACCATGGGCATCTGGATGGGCCTGACCGCCGGCTGCGCGGTCTGCCACGATCACAAGTTCGATCCCGTCACGACCAAGGAGTTCTACTCGCTGTACTCGTTCTTCTACAGCGCCGCCGATCCGGCCATGGACGGCAATATCCTGCTGACCCCGCCGGTACTGCAGCTCTCGACGCCGGAGCAGGAGAAGAGCCTCAAGGATTTCGACGTTAAGATTGCCGCGCACATTAAGGCCGTGCGCGACGCCATCGCCTCCCTCAAATACGTCGACCCCGCCTCCCTCAACCCGCCTCCGCCCGTCCGCACCGGAGAGACGATTTGGTTCGAAGATGCTTTCCCGGAGAAAGCCAAGGTCGAGTCCTCCGGCAACCCGACGACCTTCGTCGAAGCCAGCCAAGGTCCGGTGCACAGTGGCAAGCGCGCCCTCAAGCGCACGGCGAAAGGCGTCGCCCAAGATTACTTCACCAAAGGAGCGGCCTTCGAGATCCCGGCCAACGGCGTCATCTCGGTCTGGACCTACCTCGAACCAAAGGACGTCCCCAAGTCGATCATGCTCCAGTTCCATGTCGGCGGCTGGAACCACCGGGCCTTCTGGGGCGAAGAAGGTGCCATCCCCTTCGGCAAGGTGCGTACGCCCGAGAAAGTGAACATGGGTAAACTGCCCGAGGCCGGCAAATGGACCCAGCTCAAGATCGACATCGCCAAGCTCGGCCTCAAGCCCGGCATGAAGGTCGACGGCTTTGCCTTCACGCAGTTCGACGGGACGGTCTTCTGGGATCGCCTCGCCATCAGCCATCGCATCGAGGAGGCCAAAGACCTCCAGTGGTCCTTCCAATTCTGGTCCGAGAAGATGCAGGGCACCCGCGTGGAAGCGCTGCCGGGCGATCTCCAGAACTTAGTCCGAGGCAAGAAGGCGGCGCTGTGGACCGACGCCGAACGCAAGCGGCTGCTCGACTGGTGGCTGGAGAACGAATTCCAGGGCGGCAAGGAACAGCTCGACGGCCTGAGGGCCTTGAAGCTCGCCGAGGAATCGCGCAAGAAAGCCCTGAACGACATGATTCCGTCGACGCTCGTCATGGCCGAGCTCCCGAAGCTTCGACAGGCCAACGTGATGATCCGTGGTCAATACGACAAGCCCGGTGAAGCGGTCTCCCGCGGCGTGCCCGCAGCCTTCCATCCGCTGCCGAAGAAAGAAACCTACGACCGGCGCGATCTCGCGGCCTGGCTCCTTTCCCCGGCCAATCCGCTGACCGCCCGTGTGACGGTCAACCGCTTCTGGCAGCAGTTCTTTGGCTACGGCTTGGTCAAGACCAGCGGCGACTTTGGCTCGCAGGGCGATTCGCCCAGCCACCCGGAACTCCTCGACTGGCTCGCGGTGGACTTCCGCGAGACGGGCTGGGACATGAAGCGGCTCGTCCGTCAGCTCGTCACCAGCGCCGCCTACCGTCGCTCCGCCGCGACCTCGCCTGAACTCCTCACCAAAGACCCGGAGAACCGCCTGCTCGTCCGCGGGCCGCGCGCACGCCTCGACGCCGAGGTCATCCGCGACCAAGCTCTCTTCGTCTCCGGCCTCCTTAGCCCGCGCCTAGGCGGCAAGGGCGTGCGCCCCTACCAGCCCGACAACGTTTGGGAACCGGTAGGCTTCAGCGGTAGCAACACCGCCCGCTATACCCGCGACAGCGGCGAAGCGCTCTATCGCCGCTCGCTCTACACGTTCTTGAAGCGCACCGCGCCGCCACCTTCGATGAGCACCTTCGACGCACCGGCCCGCGAGGCCAGTTGCATCCGACGTGAACGTAGCAACACCCCGCTGCAGGCCCTCGCCCTGATGAACGATGTCCAACACGTCGAGGCCGCGCGCGCCTTTGCGCAACGCATCCTCAAGGAAGGTGGCGCCGATGACGCCGCCCGTCTGGCCTTCGCCTGGCGAACGGCCGTAGGCCGGCGTCCGCAGGCCGCCGAGACCGCGGTGACGCAGGAAGCCCTGACGGCGCATCGCGCCCGCTATGCCGCGGCGCCCGAGGATGCGGCCAAGCTGATCACCTTCGGCGATTCAAAACCTGACCCCACCCTACCCGCGACCGAACTCGCGGCCTGGACGCTCACCGCCGGCCTCCTGCTCAACCTCGACGAAACCCTGAACCGATGAACGACCCTATCCTTGACCATATGCGGCTGCTGAACCGCCGCAGCTTCCTGAGCACCGCTGGACTCGGCGTCGGCGGCGTCGCCCTCGCTGGCCTGCTCTCCCGTGAGGCTAAGGCCGCGAACACCGTACACAAGCCGCTCGCGGGCTACCCGCACTTCGCCCCGAAGGCCAAGCGCATCATCTACCTGCACATGAACGGCGCGCCGTCGCAACTCGACCTCTGGGACCACAAGCCCCAGCTACAGGCTCACTACGATAAGGATCTCCCCGAAAGCATCCGCAATGGCCAGCGCATCACCACCATGACCTCGGGTCAGGCGCGCTTCCCCATCGCACCGAGTAAGTTCAACTTCACCCAGCACGGTAAGTCCGGACGCTGGATCAGCGAACTCCTGCCGCATACCGCCAAGGTCGTCGACCTGCTCGCGGTCATGAAATCCGTCAGCACCACCGCCATCAACCACGACCCGGCCTGCACGTTTGCGATGACCGGTAATGAGATTCCCGGCAAGCCAAGCATCGGCTCCTGGATCAGCTACGGCCTCGGCAGCGAGAGCGACGACCTCCCGTCATTCGTGGTGCTCACACCCAAGAGCGTCGGCGGCCAGGCTCTCTTCACGCGCATGTGGAGCAGCGGATTCCTGCCGACGCGCCACACGGGAGTGGCCCTGCGCGCCGGCGGCGACCCAGTCCTGTTCGTCCAGAATCCCCCCGGCGTGAAACCAGCCGACCGCCGCGTGACGCTCGACGCACTGGCCAAGCTCAACACCGCGGGCCACCGCGAGCTCGGCGATCCCGAGACGCTCACCCGGACCGCGCAGTACGAAATGGCCTTCCGCATGCAGGCCAGCGTGCCTGACCTCACCGACCTCTCCAAAGAGACGCCCGCCACACTGGAACTCTACGGGCCCGAAGTGAAGGAAGCCGGCTCCTTTGCCCATAGCGCCCTGCTCGCCCGACGCATGGTCGAACGCGGCGTCCGCGTCGTCCAGATTCTCCACCGCGGCTGGGACCAGCACGGCAACCTGCCCAAGGATATCGCCCGCCAGTGCCAGCAGACCGATCAGGCCTGCGCTGGCCTCCTCCTCGACTTGCAGTCACGCGGGATGCTCGACGACACGCTCGTGGTTTGGGGCGGTGAGTTCGGCCGTACGGTCTACTCGCAGGGCACCCTTACCAAGGAGAACTACGGCCGCGACCACCACCCGCGCTGCTTTACGATGTGGATGGCCGGGGCCGGCGTGAAGCCCGGCATTTCCTACGGCGAGACCGACGACTTCAGTTACAACGTTGTGAAGGACCCGGTCCACCTCAGCGAGCTCAACGCCACCATCCTCCACCTCATGGGCGTCGACCATCACCGGTTAACCTACAAGTTCCAAGGCCTCGACCAGCGCCTCACCGGCGTGGAAGAGCGGCGGGTCATCAAGGAGATCCTCGCCTGAGTATGCGAGTCAGCGCAGCCTTACTGGTCTTGGCTCTCATCGGCTGCGCGACCCCGGACACCTTCACGGTCCGCGAGGATTTTGGTGCTTCCTTCGAGGCGAAGAAATTCCTCACGCCGCTCCCGAACAAGAACACGTCGATTCGTGACGGCGTGTTGTGGACGCACGGCTCCAGCGGCGGCAAGTATCCACCGATGGTCTATCTGGCCCTCGACGGCAAGGACCTGACGATATCATTCCGGTACCGTCACCTCGAGAAAGGCGGCATGCTCTGGCTCTTCGTCGACGGCGATGACGGCTACGGCTCGGTCGACCACATACTGCGCGTCCGTCTCAATCGCGACTCGGTCGTACTCGAAGTCGACGCCCACACGCTCGACCCGAAGCATCCCCTTCGCCAGAATACCCGCGAGGCCGATCCGGTCAGCAAGGCCTACCGCACCAACGAACACTTCACGGCCGAGAAGGTCGACCTGTCCGCCAACGAATGGCGCACCGTGAAACTCGTCTTCAAAGGCGACACCGTGGACATGTCCGTCGACGGAAAGTGGACCCGCACGCTGAAGCGCCCGAACTTTGACGCCACCAAGCGCAAACTCCTCTGGATGCAGAACGGCGGCGAGCTAGGCATCGAGATCGACGATGTCGTCGTCACCCCAACCCTCTGACCGCTTTCTCTCCTCTACCACCCCGACCGCCGCCCGGCCCCCTATCATTATTATGCGCCTCTCCCTCCTCGCCCTGCTCCTCGCCTCGCTCGCCTTCGGTGCCGACAATAAACCCTTACTCAACGATAAACCCCGGCCGTCACTGACCAACCCATTGGCCCTCTCCGCTACCGACCTAACGTTGATGCAAAAGGGTCAGAGTCCTTATCAAATCGTTCTGCCCGACGATACCCCTTCGCCTCGCATCAAGGAAGCCCTGCAGCAAACCGCGCGCCTCCTTCAGACTGCCTTCGCCGCCAACGGCTGCGAAATCAAAATCGTTGAGGAAAGTAAAAAGGACGCCACCAAACCTGCGCTCTTTCTCGGCAACACCCAGTTCGCCCGGCAACACGACTTCGTCGCCGCCTCTCTGCGCGATTGGAGCTACGTGCACCGTGCGGTCGGTGAAAATATCATTATCGCCGGGAATGATGCCCCGGCTGCCGTCGCCGCCAGTAAGGGCCGCCCAGCATGGGATCGCATGGGTACCGCCAAGGCCACCGTAGATTTCGTCCGTGAATTCATGGGCGTGCGCTTTCTTTACCCCGATATCGACCCGTTCAACGGCGTTCAAGCGGCCGCCAAGATCGACCTTCGCACCTGCCCGGGTATTGAATATTTACCACGTAAGACTTTCGTCATCCCCGCCGGCCTGAACCGCACCAAGATTCCTGTCATCCGCTCCAACACGGGCTTCCCCGAGTGCGGCGGCTTCTATGATCTTGCGAATAATCGCTTCCCTCCGGTCGATGAGACCTTCGGCGGGCATACTTGGGAACGTGCTGTGCCCGTGGAGAAATTTGCCGCCTCCCACCCCGAATACTTCGCCCTCATTAACAAGGCACGCCTTACGAATGAACCAGGCCGTGCCCAATACTGCCTCTCAAATCCCGACGTCCAGGAACTCATCTACCAAGATGCCGTCGCCGAGATCAAGCGAGGCTACGCTACCATAGGCCTCGGGCAACCGGACGGCTTCCGGGCATGCCAATGTGCGGAGTGCGAGAAATTCCTAGGCACCGGCAAGGATTGGTCCGAAAAAATCTGGATCTTTCATCGTAACGTCGCCGAGCGGCTCCAGCACGCGCACCCCGACCGGAAAGTCACGATCATGTCGTATATCCAAACGGCACCGCCTCCGAAGGCCTTCAAAGCGTTCCCCGCCAATACGACCATCATGCTAACGGGGACCAATGAAGAAGATATCGCCGCATGGCGGGGCATCGAAGTCCCTCACGGCTTCACCGGCTATATTTATAACTGGTGTCCCAATCTCGGTACGCGCTATACCCCTATGCGCACGCCGGGCTACGTGGAGGCACAAGTCCGGCGACTCGCCGTCAATCGCATCCAATCGATTTACCGCGACGGGCCTGGCCAGTTGTTCGGACTCGAAGGACCGGTCTTCTACACCATGGGTCGGATGTTCGATGACCCCGAGCACAACGCCGCCAAGACCCTCGTGCCGGAATTCGTGGAAGCCGCCTTCGGCCCGAACGCGACCGGTGCGGCCATGCGCTCATTCTATGACCAACTCTACCAAGGTATTTCGCTGTATTCCGATCACATCGGCACCCGCAACGACCTATGGCGCAGCCTGAGCTACGATGGCCGAGCCTTCAAGACCGTCACCGACCCCTTTCAATTCATCGCCTTCATCTATAACCCCAACCTGCTCGCGGCACTGGAAAGCGACCTATCCCAGGCCGAGAAGACAGCCCTATCAGTTAAGACCAAACTCCGCCTTGCCCTGGTCCGACGCGAATTCGATTACATCCGCCACCTCGCCCGGGTTGTGCATCTCTACCAAGCATTCCAGATCCAGCCCGACGTTGGCGCGCGCGATCGACTACTGGACGCCATCGATGCCCGTAACGCATTCATCGCTTCGCTCTACGATGCCAAAGGCCGCAACCTGACCATCCCCGGATGGGAGCGCACCCTCTTTCCCCTCGGCGGTCATAATCAGAATCACCTTCGTCTGAGCCAAGACGGCTACCAAGAGCCCTACGCCAACACCTGCTTCAACTGGGACACCAAGGCGATGCGCCAAGCCCCAATGGCGGGCCCAAAACAGCTGAAGGTCACCCGAGTGGCCGAACCGATGAAACTGGACGACCCCCGCTGGCAGAACATTGCGTCGACGGAACTCACCCATTGCCTCCCCTTGGGTGGCTTACCCCGCAGCACCCGCCTCCAACTCAGTTACGACGGCACCGCGCTCTACGTCCACACTGAGAGTGCCCTCGAAGCCAATCCACCCGTCGAACTGACGAAACTGCCCCGCGACGGAGCCATAACCAAACAGGAATCCATTGAAGTCTACCTGCAGCCCCTGAAGTCGAAAGACCTCTTCTATCACTTGGCGGTCGGTGCTAACGCCGACTCGAAATATGACGCCGCCAGCGGCTTCATCACCGACTTAATGGACCCACGGCACGGCAAAGGTGATCCGACCTGGAATGGTGACTGGCAGGCCGTGTCCCGCGTCGACGAAAAAACCAAGCTACTGCACACCCTATTCATCATCCCGTTTAAAATCCTGGGCGCCGAACCGCCCACCGCAGGAACACAGTGGGGGGCAAATTTCGGACGCAATCATCCCGGTATGCGTAACCGTATTGACCGCTCAACGTGGTCTTCATCCTTCAACAGCAACGCCGTCACCGACGCTGGCGTCATCGGACAGATCAGCTTTGAGTAAGCAGCCAAGCCCACCACGAACCTCATCACCCGGGCGCCCTGAACTCATTCGCCCTTAATAACCTAACTCAAATTGAAGTCGCCCGCCACATTCCTACCTCCCTTCCTCCGTGCAGCCATGATCATGATGGTTGCGACCTGCCTCGCCTACGCCCAGTCCGCGGACCCGAAGCCTCTCGTTGAAAAAGTCGTTCTGGCGGTCGGCGGAAAAGATAAGCTGCTGAAAATCTATCGCCTCAAGGAGGTCTTTCATTTCGGAGAGACCCCCGAACCTGCGGCCGGCAAGAAACGCAGCCTCCGCGATTCGATTCTCTCCCAGCCCGACATGTGGTGGATCAATAAGAAGGAGCGCGGCCCCGACCCCGCGAAGGACGACGCCCGCGCCTGGTCGCTCGACCTACTGGTCGACGACAAGTCACGCTTCGAGGTCATCCCTGACATCGTCGACGAGGGCCGGAAATGCGTCGGACTTCGGATCACCGGCTCCGTCACGCCGGCGATGAGTTTATACTTCGACCACGAAACCCTGCTACTCCGGCGACTGGACTGGCGCAGCGACTTCTACCGCTTTAGCGAATGGAAAGATTACGGCGGTCTGCGTTACGCCAGCCGAACGGTCATCTTCAAGACCAAGTCGGGTAAGCCCTGGTTCTTCCACGACATCTCCGAACTCGAAAGACTCGCCCAGTTACCAACGGGGCTGGATCAGCCGAAGGCGGTGAAATAAAGGAACCCCTTAACTCTGCCCACCGAGGGGACGGCCGACCTCGCAGACTTCAGCCGCTGATTCAAATGCGGTCATATAAATAATCTGTTAAGTCGGAGAGCGGGGAGTAGGGTCGCTCATCCCTATGAACGTGCGCGTCCTCCTCGCCTTCCTCCTAGCCCCGCTCGCGGCACTCGCCGCCGATAAGCCGAACGTCATTTTCATCCTCGCCGACGACCTTGGTGCGCACGACCTCGGCTGCTTCGGCAGCACGTTCTACGAGACCCCGAACATCGATCGCTTGGCAAAGCGTGGCACGCGCTTCACGCAGGCTTACGCCGCCAGCCCGCTCTGCTCGCCCACGCGCTCAAGCATCCTCGTCGGCCAATACCCGGCCCGCACCGGCATCACCGCGCCGGTCTGTCATATCAACCCAATCTACCTCAACAAAGAGCTCATCAAAGGGGGGCCGAAGTCCCGCCTGCTCGATGCCAATAGCGTCTCCCGCCTGAAGCCGGAATATTTCACGCTCGCCGAAGCCTTCAAGGAAGCCGGCTACGCCACCGCGCACTTCGGCAAGTGGCACCTCGGTCACAACCTCAAGCCGGCGGATCATTACGAACCGAAGGACCAGGGCTTCGACTTCGACTTCCCCCACACGCCCAACGCCGCCGGCCCCGGCAACAGCT
>Ga0209500_10003947_pt1 | contig 9933 bp, 16 predicted proteins | sample S_140212_EF_Meta_FD_187323 | JGI IMG/M metagenome (GOLD analysis project Ga0209500, IMG submission 187323) | Freshwater microbial communities from Lake Simoncouche, Canada to study carbon cycling - S_140212_EF_MetaG (SPAdes) (version 2) | ecosystem: Environmental > Aquatic > Freshwater > Lake ...
CTTGTTGTATCCCAAACTTCGCAATTCTTTAACAATTTTCATTATTTCTTCTGGCATTTTTTCTAGTACTTTAACTTCAACCATATTACTGCCATCTTAAAATAAACCACTCGGCATCTTGTTTTTTCTCAAATATATAACGTGTGCTTACATTCTTCCACTCACCTGTACAATTAGCTTCTGCCCATAGATTTATATTGACCGCTTCAACATTGTTTTGAAATCTTTTCAATTCAACACTAGTCCAACCAGTATCTACTAGAATATCAGCTATGATGTGAAAATCCATTTCTTTTGCCATCTTTTTACCAATATTGTTCAGAATATCTTCTTCTACCGTCATCCCCACCTCAATTCAAAATGAATAGCATCTCTTTCGTTTTTGAAATAGAAATCCATATAATCTTCAGTTACATGTGTTTCATATTTGTCTCCGGGTAATCCAAACTTTTCTATGGCCCATGCACAGGTTTCATTCCACATAATTTGTTTATAATTTGTTCTCCATGAGATGCGAACTTTAGTACCCTGCATTATTTAACGTGTCTTTAATTTGTTTGGCAAGTTCAGGATCTTTATTAAATTTTAATGCCCATTGTTCAGGGTTGATGTAGTCAGATATAATTCTAACATGATCCTGAGTTAACTGTTCTAAAAACTGTACTCCGCTAGTACTCTGGTATAACATCCATGGACTTATTTTACCGGTTGTAATAGCATAACATATCTTGTTTGAATTTCCATACCGCAATATGTCATTTGGTTGGATCTTTGCATCTTCACTCATGGTAATACATGTTTCTACGCTACGGTGTAATGCATCAAATGCATCTTCTTTTTTAAGATAATCACATAAAAAGATTGTATAGGTTTTATCTACCATCCAGTTATCAATTTTAATGTTCTCTTTAAGAAGCCAATCTACATACCTAGAAACGTTAATCACATTTACATCTGCACAGTAGCTACCAAATTTAGCAAATGCAATGTAATAAGGTGACTTGATAAATTCTTCGTATGTTTTGTTCTTGTGCTTACTCATGCTGTTCTTTTTATAGAACTGCAGCCATGATTGAAATCCCAAACGATTACCTAATTGATCTTTAGTCTGCCATCTTTGTTTTTGTTCACATAAATGACTAACTAGTGTTCGTTCACGCACGAATTCACGCTTACAAAATTCACAACCAAATTTAGTCTGTTCAAGTGTGTCCGTGGTCTTTTTCATATTTTTCTATATCTGCGTCAGTTATCAATGTACTCAATATTTCAATATCATCTATCTTTAATTCAGGAAATTTGTTTGCCAAATAAACTTTTTTCTTTTGTGTTTTAACAAACTCACTGCTCAACTCTTTAATATCTTCTGGATCATTTTTAGGATAGATTTTGTTAAAATATTCAGTAATGTCTTTTTGTTTAGGAACTTCTTTAAGCTGTGCTACTTTGTTTGACAAGTGTGGTATCCATTGATGAAATTGTTTACCTAATCCGGGGCTAGCCGCACACAGCATTTGCCACTGTAGCTTAGGATGCTTCTGTACCATTTCATTAAATAAAACCCCTGAACATCACCTTTACCCTTGATTGCACTCATCCAATGAGTAAGCATATAGGGAACAAACTTCTTTTGTTGTTCATCACTGAGTCGGTCGTAGTAAGCATAATCTTTTTTATCCAAAGCAGTGAGTGCTTCAAACAAGTCAAAATCTTGCCTTTCAAATTTTTCATCAGTTGGTATTTTTGTTGCCATCAGAAAGCCTGACTATAATCTACAATCTCGCAGTTACGACTAATCTCTTTTACAAAATACACACATCTAGGTTTAGGACCATCGTCTATGGGAACACATAAGAACTGCCCATTCTTTAATCTAGGGGCATACCATGTTACATCGTGATAGATATCTACAATCTCAATGTCTTGAAAACTGGGCCTAAAAGCTGATAGTGGATTAAATTCATATGCTTTAAATCCTCTGTCATTGATACTTGTTAATGGTAGTGTTTCTAAATCACCCATCTCAGGTTCACCGATCAGTATTTGCCAGTCTACTGGCATCTTAACTACTTGATCACCTATTCTTAGTACCAATGCAGGGCTGTTAAAACTTTCTAAAAAGATTAAAGGGATGTAGTGATAATCTACATTTTGTGGATTGCTGTTGTCTAATATAGCAAATCTCAAATCATCTACTTCATCCGGTAATGTTTCTAGGTTATAGAAACTGTCTTCTAATGTTAAAATTCTCATGTTGTTATTCTATCACATTCTTATCTGTATGTCAACTTTTCTAAATCAAACGGGTAATTGGCCTCTTTGTAAAAGGCTTTTCGTTGTGTTAAATGCCGTTTAGCAAACTTACAACTACTTGTTATGTCCCAGATTTGAACAAAGTCTTTGTCTTCTGCTTTTCTTATCCCGCGTCCAATACTTTGGATAACACGGACAAAACTTTTCCCGGGCTCCAAAAGAACCAGATTAAAAATCCTAGGGATATTAATACCTACAGCGGCAACACCATAGGTAGCCACAATAATCTTATTAGTACTTGTTGCAATTTCATCATATTCTTCTTTCCTATCAGTCATATTAGTTGCACCACTAACAAATACACTGTCAGGCAATCTACTAACAATTTCTTTACCTGCATTAACTCTATCTACTAGAATCAATACATTACCACTTTCTTTAATTTTTAATACCAATTCAGCAATAGCGTCAAGTCTATGTGTATCTTCAAGCAAATGTTTCAATTCACTTTGGTAATTGCTGAACTCTACTTCATCTTTTAGTTGTACAATATTCACATGGCATTGTGCAAGTACTCCTTGATCCTGCAATTCACTTGCACTTAATTTACCTATCAAGTTTCCCAGACTAACATACAATGATTGTGCTTCAAACTTTGCTTTAGGAATAGTTCCAGTTAATCCCCAACGAATGGGCACTTTGCTGAATACACCTGTAAGTAATGTTTTTAGTGCGTCTGCTTTGGCCATGTGTACCTCATCAACCATGACACAAACAACACCTTCAATAAAGTCTATGATATTTACTTCAGCTTCTCCGGCTTTTGTTTTCTTAAGCATATTGTTAAGACTTTGCCAAGTACAGATAGTATGAGTCTTATTGTACTCTTTACGATCACCAAAGTATACACCAACATCTAATCCTAGATTAATATAATCTGCTTCTGTTTGTGTTACTAAACTCTTGTTAGGTACAATAACAATACTACGACCATACTTCTCAACACTAGAACTTAGTGCGGCTGTCATTAATGTTTTACCTGCACCGGTTGCAATTTCTTGTAATGATTGTGGATTCTTTAGAAAGTTGTTAACAATAGTAATTTGATAGTCACGCAATACTACAGGTGTGCCTTCCTGCGGGTGACCTTTGGGCCAATTTTTATGCTTGAACGTATCCTCGGACACTTCAGCAAATTCGAACATAGTTTGATAATCTCTGTTATCATCTAACTCAATGTCATACCCTGCTTGATCTAATAATGGAAGAATTTCAGGCAATAGATTAATGTATGTGCTACCACCTAGGCTGAAGTAACTCATTTTGCCATTCCATCTACCTAACCTTACTGCAGGTAGATACCTCGCACCGGGTATTTCATATTCAAACATTTTCATCAATGTCTTACGATCACCCAATTCTAAGCCCTCAAGTTTGACATTTACTTCATCTCTAATTATTAATTTACATTCTTTCATTTATAAAATTCTTTGTTGTAGTGCTGTTAGCTAAAAATATATTCTTTGCTAGAAAAGGAACACTATCGTGGTTATACTTTAACATTCCTACATTTATGTTAACTGGCATTTCATATTTTCTATAATCAACATATTGTTCTTTATCAGTGGTTAAAATTTTACCCCTTAATACTTTAACTTTGATGTTATTTGCTTTTAAGTTGTTTGCCAATTCCATTACAAAATCTTTATTTTTCATAAACCATTCTGTAAGTACAACTAAATCTGCCTTTATTAATAATAAAAAATTTATTATAGTCTCTATACTAAAATTGTCTATAGTCACATCACCCGAAATAACATCATTCATTGATTCATCAACCAACTCAGGATCTATGATAATTCCCATTCTAGTTAATCTAGCAAGAGTAGAGGGAGTAGTATCCAATGTAATGAAAGATATTGCATCCATGACTTCTGCATTTGCCGCTACTATATACAAGTTGCCATTAATTCTAGTAAGTGTAGGATTCCAAAATTTAGCTGTTTCATAAACATATAAATTATCTATGATTGTTTTTATCTCTGAGCAAAAATTCACATTATTAAAATGTTCATCAGTTAAGTTGATTATTTTTTTAAGAATGAATTCAGCTTTAGGAGCCGACCATAATTTATCATCACGGTTCCATTTTAAATATTGAATTTCTTTTATCTGCTTAACAAATTCTTTTTTATAGGGGGTTCTTAAAATAATTTCATCACCCTCTAATGAAACATGTGCTTGCGTATATTGTGGACTACTTTCTATTGGCGGTAGTGTCCACAACAAGTTAATTAATTCTTTACTGTCTATTTCTTTTTTAGCCAACTGTCTATGATATCTAACTAAAATTTTATCTAATAATTCAGCTTGATTTGTCGTAACAGGTTTCCTTTGAGCAACATTAAGCTGTAACAAATTAGTCAGAAATTTTTTGTCATAGGTTCCTAAACTAAGATACCTAATTAGATAATCTATTGTTTGTTCTTTTGTATTTGGCTTCACTTTTGACATTCTCTTATTATATACTTATATCAATCATAAATCAAGCATACAGGCAAAAAAAGGGGACCTAAGTCCCCTAACCTAAAGCAACTACTGAAAATCAATTCTTCATACATGTAGCTTTAGCAAGATTTTGCCAATTGCTAGGACTGATTTTTACCAAATCAGCAATCTTCAATGTCATACGTAAACTGATTTCACGCAACTTAGTGTGATTGTCCCACATAAAGTTTAGAACAGTGTTTTCTTCTTCTTTAGAAAAACCATAATCAACAAACAGTCCGGGGTCAGCATCACGATGCACTTGCTTGATACGCAACATTTTGTCACGTTCAGTATTGATAGTCAAATCCAAAAAGTGACTACGAGACTGCAACGCATCTAAGTGGGGTTGAATCTTTGTCGCACGTTTGTTATCAAACGTTTTGTTAGTGATAAAGATAATTGAACCATGAAAATCAAAAGAGTTAGGAACACCTTCTTCACGCAACATACGACTGTCTTTGTTGTAACTAATTCTACGTGTCTTACCTGAATCTAATGCACCTTTGAGAATGTTAACTGCATCTTGATCTTCCCAAATATCACAATCATCAAACACTAAAACGTTCTTAGTGTCAGAATATTTGTACAACAATGCAAACAGACCAATAGCCGACATTGTGCCTTTGACAATTTCAAAACGAACACGGCGTCCAGCAATTTTGTCAAACATGCTAGCTTTTTCCATTTGTGTAGTAACACCAAAAGACTTACCGACACCAGGCGGGCCTGTCACAATCATAGAACGAATATCACCGGCAATACATGCCTTAGACATTTCATCAAGAATACCAAAACGCTCTTTGATTCGGTCCATTGCTTCTACATCAGTTTCAATTGTAGACTCAACTGTAGACTCAACAACTGTTTCAGTAGCAACCGGTGTTGCACCATTAATAAATTCAATAGCATTCATGTTTAAAACCTTAACTTTAATTTCATTACTGTAACCTGGAAAGTTACCTTCATTTTTTACAGTCACATAACTACCTTTTTTACTAGTTTGAAAACCCTTGACTAGTGTGAAAACACCACCATCAACAGATTGATTGCGATATGAACCTGAAACGATACGAATTGTTGACATACATTTTCTCCGTTAGTTAACTGTTTAAGATTCTATTATAGCACGATATCCATTTATTGTCAAATTACATTGACCAATAAGTTTCGCTAGCGGGGTTGCAACAGTTGGGGGTATCCGCATCAATTTCAATAAGTTTTCCGGTCATTAAATTTTTGACGGTTTTCTTGGGGAATGTAGATTTAGGGCTAAGAACCTTGAATGCTTCTATTGTTTTCATGGGCTGTGCTAATGGATTTTTTGCAATAAAATCCATTGTTTCCATAACGCTCAAACCCAAAAAGAAGGCTTCTTTTTGAATAACTTTAAGTGCTGTTTCTACTTTCATACATAACCTTTCAACTGAATAAGACTCTATTATATACCCAGATCCATTTATTGTCAAATTTTAGCGTTTGTCGCAATACTCAAAAAGTATCCATTTTGCACGATTTAGAGCTTGACGGGCGTCCTCGGCTCTCATGAAGTCAATGTCACCATACTCAGTGTTAATCATTTCTTGGGCATCAGACATAAGACTTGCGGCCATCATTGTAGGACCTGAGAAACGAAAAGTAATACTTTGTTCTACAGCTTCTTTCATCTGGGCTTCAGTACAACCATACATGCGGATTTGACGTTTTTCTTGCTCATTTGTAGCAATCATTTCACCTACTGTTTCGTATCGTAATGTCATTTCAAACTCCTTTAATTAACTGAATAAGACTCTATTATAAGCCCAAATTCAATTATTGTCAAATTTTGGGTAGTTGTGTTTTAACAACAGTTTTGCTTAAATATTAAGCAAATTCCAATCTGATACACTAAAGTATTCAAAATTATCTCTTTCTTTAAGAAAATAATGACCTCTGATAGAAAGTAATTCTTTTGTTTCAAACATGTGGTCCCAAATATGCTCTAGGGGATTTTTATTGTCAAATGATAATACTACACCACCGTCTGTATGCACATCTTTAAACCAATATTGTTTTTGTTTTAATCGCTTATTTACAAATTTAATTTTTGCAATTGGTTCAAGTGATTTGTCTTGTGGTATACCTTTACCGGGCATTTTAATTACATTAGAAATCAAATCAGTAGTTTTTACTTTTTCACGTACCTCATCTAACTCATTGTCGTATGTGTAAAATTGTGGCAAATAGTAAACCATACCAAAAACATCTTCACGGAATTTCATTCCATCACTGTGAATAAAGGTGTTTAAGTCTGTACGATACGGAGTGAGGTCGATACCTTTTAACTTTAACATCATAATTTTTTTACTATAGTAATCACGGATTTCATTTGCGACAGTTCTATCTTCAGGTATAACCAAAGAAAACAAAGTACGGTCTAACAATTTACTAACAGTACCGTGTACGCCGGCATCTCGTAAACGCTTCCATGCTACACTCAGTACTAAAATATCTTCCGGGCTTTCATAAATTTCATACTTTTTAACACCAGGGTGCATATTATGATTAAACAACTCATTTGAATTAAACCCGTTAAGTGAGTTAATTGAAATTGTGTTTAAGTTACCATAAGAATTTGTGTTGTAAGAACCACCTATAGTAACGTTAGGGGATAAATTTACCTGATTCAATGTCTGCCGCATTTGTTTTCCTGTCATTTGTAGTCCGTTTAAAAGTTATGATATAGATATATCTTCCATACCAGCTGTACGCAATCTGACAATGTGACCCATTTGCCATTGTTTAGCATCAATGCCTTTTAGAATTCCTAACCAACGATTACGCAGTAATGCAACCTCATTGATAAGAGTTTCAAAATCAATTACTTCTTGTTCGCCATCAACATACTTTTCAGCATCACGACTTGTCAATGCTCTATTATACGCTTCTAAATACTTTTGAAAATGTTTTCGGCGAATTTTCCGTAATTGAATATTAAGATAAGACAATACTGCTTCAATCTCTTGTAATTGGTTAAACCGTTGTTCAGTGATACCAGGCAAAGCGGCAATGTTCTTTTCAACATTGCCGTAGATTTTTACATCTTGTTTTGCCTTGATGAGTTCAGACTCATAATGGGCAATGAAGTCCGGTAGTAAGGTCTTGTGTGATCCTTGTATACCAGTTCATTTAATCCCAATCTTCTTGGTCTTCGTCTTCTTCGTGTTCTTCGTATTCTTCTTCTTGGAAGTGTTGTTCAGCATAGCCCTTAAGTGCTTTAGTAATGTCTTTATCCTTGAATGCATCCTTGATATCGTCAACTTCATAGTTGTTATCCATCAAGAAATTTACTAAGGTATCTGCCGCTTCATTTCTGTCGTTAAAGTCTATATGCTCACGCAACGCTTCCCAGACTTCTGTAATCAAATTTAAACTCATTCTGTGACCTCCTCCTCCGAATTAGTCACAGTACTTATCTTAGTATTTGATTTTTCTTCATACTCTGCCATAACCTTGTCTAAGCACCCATCAGTATTTGCTTCCCATGCTTTACGAAACTTCTTAATGATTTCACCATCAAGTGTTGTATACACAAGACTGTTACCTTCTTTCTTAACAAGTTCAGCTTTCTCAATCATGTCTAATAGACCTGAGTAAGGACTCATACCTGTTTCATAAGGAATCTTAACTTGAACAGATTCAAATGGTTTTGCATAACGAGTTTTCATAATCTTACATGCGGCACGAATACCTCGTACTTCACTAACCTTATTACCATCTTCATCTTCTTTAAGTTTTAATTTCTTCATAGCAACAACGATACTTGAAGCATAAACAAAACCTTGTCCACCTGAGATTTTATCATCAGGATCAAACATATCTTGTGAAGCATATGTATGATTAGTAGCGATTAATCCTACATTATGACTACCAAACATGTTTACGCAGTTACGAACAAGTGATGTAAGTGCTTTAGGCTTACGACCCATATCACCTTTCATATCACCCGCTTCAAACTGATTAACGTCAGTTGGTGTTAATAACATACCCAATGAATCAATAATGAACAAAACTTTTGGCTTGTCTAATTCAGGTAATGTTTTATAAGATTTCATAAATTCTGAAATCGTTTTAGCTACATCATCAATCATAGCCATGTTAAGTTTTAAAAGTTTCGCTTCTGACGTATCCACTCCAAGATTGTGCAACCAGGTTTCATCCAAGGCATTTTCTGAGTCAATGAGCACCACAAAGATCCCTTGTTCTTGTGCATGTCTGACAAGATTTCCTGAACAAATGTAAGACTTACCAGAACCAGATTCTCCAGCAAAGACAGTAACCTTACCCAATGGTACGCCCTTATTAAAGTCACCGCTAATAAGATAATTAAGGGCATAATTTCCTGTAGATACCCAATCAGTAGGGTCGTTAAATCCAATGCTTAATCCTTCTATACTTTTTGTAATTTCTTTTCTAAACTTTGAAACATCAAATGGTTTTACCAATTTCTTCTCCTAATAATACTTATGATCGCCGCATGCCGTTAACACGTAGCATAAATTGTTCTTTGTCAAGCAAGTCTGGACATTTTTCTGCCATGAGTCCCAATTCATATTCACTGGGGTAATGACGCAATGCACCTCTTGCTCGGTCTCTAACTATGCTTGGTACCCTAGGTGTTTTACCCGGATCGCATAATTCTTCCAATAGTTTTTTACCTTGTGCCAAAGCACGGTATCGTTCGTCTGGTAGTGTCATAAAATTCTCCTTAATAGAGAGAGGTTTCCCTCTCTCATTTCAATTAAGCAGTTTTATTTTGTCTAGCACGAATCATTGCTAGAATGTCTTGTGCTTTGTCACTTGATGGTTGTGCTGTAGGAATCTTAATAGATTCGGCTGCTGCCACTGCATCTTCTTCCCATGGTGCTGAAGTTTCTGCTACGGGTGCTGTTGCGGGTGCTCTAGTTTCAGTAGTAGCTGTTTGTTTTTCCGCGGTCGCGCCTGCAGGTGCTTCTAATCCATAAGGACGATAGTAACTACCCCAACGATCATTGTCGTATGGTTGTCCATCAACACTTGCCTCAAACATTTCTTTCATAATGCGTAGTTCTGCTTCACCGGGCTTCTTAGGTAAGAAGTCTGCTAAGTTGAACA
>Ga0209500_10003954_pt1 | contig 9929 bp, 9 predicted proteins | sample S_140212_EF_Meta_FD_187323 | JGI IMG/M metagenome (GOLD analysis project Ga0209500, IMG submission 187323) | Freshwater microbial communities from Lake Simoncouche, Canada to study carbon cycling - S_140212_EF_MetaG (SPAdes) (version 2) | ecosystem: Environmental > Aquatic > Freshwater > Lake ...
TTTATGCCCAGGAAACATCTTGTTCAGAAATCGGATCTTTTCCTGTGGTGTAAATGGATTCTTCTTCTTGTCTACAGAGCGCGACACAAAAATCTTAGCGTCACTGTGAGTTTTTGTAGCCAGTTTCAACACCGCATCCACAAGGTTCTTATGTTCTTTGTGTGGTGGTTGAAATCTAGCAAGAGGTACAACGACGACAGATTTATTCATCTTTCGGTGCCGCCTTTCTGAATGATCCTTGAGCAAAGTTCTGCATACTAAAGACGCGGCGCTTGACTAGCTTTGCAGTACCGTGTTTGCCGAGAAGAACATAGCCTTCTGGATTTGTCTTTACCAATGCACCAAACTCATTCTCAAAATATCTACGAATAGGTTGATATGTGTCTAGCTCGTCAATAATCTTGTCCTTGATATCAGCAAGCTTGTTGTGAACATCAAGGACGTTTGTGATTAGGGCTTTATTGGATTCAATTTGACCAGTGATGGTATCATATTGGACTTGCTTATCAGCCTTAGCCTTATCGCTCTTTACCTTGTCGATGAACTTCTGGAGCTTCTCTTTCATGTACGCAAGAAAACCAACATATGACTGCGTGGTGTTATTACGGATCACATAGTTGGCATATGCAAGAAAATGTGGATTCATTTCTTCAGATGAAATGTAAGTAAACGCATCACCTGGTATAGATGCAAGGAGCTTATCAACCTGTGTGATATACTCTTTCAAATGGCCAACATGATCCAACGATGGTGCGTCAATTGGCATCAGGAACACATGTGAGTTTTTCTTCATGTCACGCGCTTGAATCGTCACGCGACTACCAGATGCATTGTACTTGGTGTGTGGTGCGAATCCAACAACCGACTTAGCAATCTCACGACCAAGCACCGAGTTCACAGGCACCGCATTGATAACTGTGTTGGGCTTGAACAACCAATGCTGAACTCCGTCAATGTCAACCTTCTTCAGGTCAACCTTAGCGAACATCATATCGCCTTGAAGGATCTCATTCTTGTTGTTTGTAATGTATGGGAAATATTCTAGAGCCAGCTTTAGTTTTGCTACAAGCCCTGGTGCGTGGCCGTGATTACGCTCAATATCCTCAACAGTAAAATTAATCTTAGGATCTTTGTTGAAGATGGACTTGGTCGCTACGAAGAACTTACCATTCTGATAGCCATAGAATACGCTAGGAGCACCGTCAATCTTAGTTTGATTTACAGTTTCAGGAATGCCCTTTATGAGGTCATGGAAGTAACCACTGATCTTAGCAATGGACTTCTTTCCAGAAACATAAATCTCGTCTTCAATGTGGGTATAGTGCGACTTGTCTTCCTCAGACGAAAACGCAGCTTCTACCACGAAGCTCTTAAAACTTTTCATCATACTCCTAGCGGGATTGGCGTACCCTAACCGCGACCATGCAGGACTGCCTTAGCTTTCTGCTTTTCTATTTATAATACTTGACAAACGACTATTTCTGCGGTATAATAAGGATGTTGTAACCGGTCAGATACTATATCTCTTTAGAATTACCACCAATAACAACTAAAGGCATAATCAATACACGAACACCAGGCCATGTCTTACCCTTAGCTTCAAAGTTACGACCAGAGGTATATCTACCAGCAATGATGGCTGTATATCCACCTGTTGTGAAATGTGACACATCACCATTATATTCTGCACCGGCAGAGAATGTTAGTTTATATGATGTGCCGTTCTTAACAAAGCTGGCATCACCTTGACCGATAACATGAATGTTATCTTCTCCATATGTCTTGCTGCCATATTCTGGTCCAAATACGGATTTACCAATAAGAGAATCCGATTTGATGATGCGATGATATCTCTGCTTTTTAAGTGTGATATCTTTATGGACAACTGTAAGATCATTGAGGAATTTCAGCACAACAGGATCATTTGATATAGCACCGGCCTTTGATCCATCTGCTTTTGTGGTAATGCCGCTGTACTGTTGGAAATCTTTTGCAGATGTACCCATCTTGTGAGAGATGAAGCACACATTCTCAAATTTACCAGATGTTTTATTGAATGTTACCAGCGCAATATCAGCCTTAGGTGTGCCAGCAATTTTATTTGCGCCGTAGATATTTTTGAATGTTTTGGTACCAACTTTTACGTCAATTGGCTGCTTTAGTTTTTTTAGCTGAGCATTGAGGTCTGTGATAACAGCAAGTTCGCCGCGCTCTGTTGGAGTCGGTGCATATAGCTTATATGTAGCATCAAGTTTATGATAGTCTTCCAACAGACCGTGGATTTTAGCCATTATACCTCGTAATTCTTCCATCCTCATGAATTAGGAATGCTTCAAAATTAATCTTTGGAAACTCGGTGTGCAATTCAATGAACTTGTCCAGATTGGCCTTAGCATCATCAAACATTCTAGCGACCTGATACTTACCAGCTTTTAGTTGGTCACGAACAATCTGCTTCTTGGCCTCTGCACCTGGTGCCTTGATATTGCCTGCGCGATACACATGCACCTGCGTGATATCAAAGCCATATTTTTTAAACGTATCAAGGAACAGCTTCTTATCGTCTAGATCCGCGCGAGCGGTACAAATGATAATACGCTTGTTAGGATGCGCACGGAATCTGCTAATCATTTTCTTAGCGGTCTTGAATACAGTCTCAATTGGCTTTGCTGTATCAGCGAACACCTTAGATGATCGGAATTGAGCGAAGTCAAATTCCTCACCAGGTTTTAACGCATACACATTGAACTCGGCTGGTGTCAATTTCTCAACAACCTTGCCATCTTTTCTGACGAGGACTTGTGTCGTGGTGCTGAATAGCGTGTCGTCAATGTCAAACACCGACAGACTACCAGAAACATCCTCAGCTATGAACTCGCGGAATTTTAGCATCGTATCCTATTTATAATAAAACGAAAAAGGGGGAAGCGTTATTGCTCCCCCCTGACTAACATAATAAAAGGCACCTCCTTGTATGCTAGCCCAATTTTCTGTAGCCCAGCAGCTTGTTTGCTGGGTAGTAAGCTACGCTAACCTCTTTGTTCTGGTTACCACCAAGAACCTTGATGTATCTAACACCATCAACAGTTTCCTCACCGACATAGAATCCAACATGGCCTGCTGAGCTATTCTTGCCTCGTGAAAACACCGCAATATCACCTTCTCTTGGATATGTAGTAGGAATTCCGTACCCTAAAAAGCTGCGAGCTAATAGAGAACCTGTGCCCTGGTATCCAGCCTTATTCAATACCGCATTTGCGAAAGCTGCACACCATGGAATACGAACTGGGTCCACCTTCATATCATTACCATCTGATAGTAATTTGGTAAGATCGGAACGATCCTTTCTCACATTTAATCCTTCCCACTCTCTTGCGATCCGCACTGGTTCTGGTGCAAACATAGGGCGTGGATTTTCACGGCGCACAGGCTGTTCATGATGCGACTGAGATAGTGTGGTGCTGCCCTTAGGAAGCTCGGTATTCAAATCAATAACAGCCATTACCGGTTTAGCTTTAGGCTTCTTATGCTCTACCGGTGGTGCATCTAGCTTTTGCCAACCAGCAAAAAACTGCGATGCTTCGGCTCTCTCCCTATCCTGTCTAAAGAAATTTGCAGGTGTGTCATCGTCATATGTAGACGCGACAATAGCAGCCGCAGCTGGAACTACCTTCTTTGCTTGTAACTGCTTGCAGAATTTTGCAAGATGCGCGTACCTGTCTTGTACGCTTAGGTTGCAGTAGCGTTCCGCGGTCTTCGCTGAAACTTTCTTCTTGGGTTCGGCTTCTGCGGTGTTACACAAGAACACCAACATGAGTACAGCCATGGTTGTTTTTAACATTTTAGTCTCCTATTTAAATCTAGGATCCTTAACTAAATCGTCGTAACCACCAACATGCTCGTCATTGATAAAAATCTGCGGTACTGTACGATAGTCAGGATACTGCTTAATGAAATCTTCACGGGTAATATGTTTGCCAATCTTGAACTCAGTGAACTCAAGATGGCGGTCGTTGAAGAAATCTTTGGCCGCAGCACAATAACTGCACACGTCCTTTGTGAACATTTTAATCTGCATTACTTAATTCTCCAGCCGTCGAATATCTATTTAGAATTTGAAATTACCGAACTTTGACTTTGGTTTGGTGCGCTCGCGGTCTTCCATACCAAACTTAGAGTTGTCCATTACAGAATCAGACCGCTTGGTCTTACCACCACGACTATCATCAATCAGGTCATCCTGTGCGCTATCCTCAGCATCAAAAAGGCGCATTTTGGTTCTATCGATGCCAAGCATAAACCTTTTGTTGATAGCTGGATCAGCATAACGGTTCTTCAATTGCTTTACCATTACCTGCCCACGCTCGTCTGCGTCTTCGGTACGGATAAGAGCAATCATAAAGTCGGCTGTGGCTGGTAGACCAAACGACTCGGAAGTATCTTCAAGACCAGGATCGCTTGAGGTATAGCCAGACCTGGTTGTCTGTGTGGCTGATACGATGGGTAGATTTTTCTCTACCGCAAGGCCACGAAGCTCTTCTGCAATAGCCTTAATGTATGTATAACTATTCACATTTGCACCAGGCTTGATCCGTGCGGACATGCAGATATTCAGATAATCAATATAGATGATATCTGGCATAAAATTTCGCTTTAGATTTAGCTCATTGAGAAGATGCCTGAAATGACCCGCGTGTGCGGACGCAGTAGGGTATTCCTTGATGATAAGCTTGCCAGTTGTCTTCGCACGGAGCCTAGCAATCTTCTTTTCGTACATATCACGCGGTAGCTGTCCAAGGTCTTCAAGTGGCACATTCAGCAGGTTGGCATCAATGCGCTCTGCGATTTTCTCTTCGGCCATTTCCATGGTAATATAGAGAACATTCTTACCAGACGCAAGATTATTTGCTGCAAAGTGACACATCATCAAAGTCTTACCGGCACCAGTGCCAGCAAGGATGATATTGAGAGACTTACGAGATAGACCACCACGAGTGATATCGTTCATCAGACCTAGATCAAACGGAATCTTTTCTTCTACGCGATGGTAGAAATCATATCGCTCACCGAAGTCCTCGATGAAATCGTGCCCAACGTGAGAATCAAAAGACACACCAAGTGCCTCTGATAGGATCTCAGGGATGCTACTAGACGAGCGGTTCTTATCTTTACCATCAAGAATGGTAATGCTTTCCATGATTGCATTATGAACAGCTTTCTCTTGGCAAAATTTCTCGGTGTTATCAAGCAACCATTGAATGTCGGTAGGTTCTGGTTCGCTGAGATTAGCAACTACCTCGAGGGCACGCTTATGCTCTTCCTCGGGCATGTTGGTTGCATTGTCCAACTCAACTGCAAGAGCCTCGCGTGTCGGGCGAGAATTGTACTTCATCATAAATTCATGAACGCGCAGGAATACCGCGCGTTCACTACCATTGGTAAAATATTCATCTTTAAGAAACGGGAGGGTCTTCCGTGCGAAGTCCTCGTTGTGTATCAAGTTCTTCAGGATTGTCTGTTCTATTCTCATCGGATCCAATCTTCCCTACACTGTCGGCTAAAATATGATAAATGATGGAAGCAATAACATCTTCCATACGGCGCTTCACTTCAGGATCTTCTGGTGTTGAACCCTCAACGATATGGTAATTGAAGGTGAGCAATGCACCTTCATCATCTGGTGCGCCAATCTTTAAATTCTCATAGTGATAAACCAAACCTTCGAACTCACCATCTTGAACATGGATGCATGTGAAATTCTGTACGCTTGGATGATCTAAGTGATTATAGCGTGGTGCAACGGGATTGTCAATAACATTATTCGGCATCGTCATCACCACTATCTTCCATGATAGCACCCATAGCCATCTTGTACTTACTTTCAATGTACTGAGAGAAATCTGTTTCCTTGAACATCTTTAGCCAGAAGTCTTTGTTGTTGACGATATCTCCTGCTCGGAAGTTTGGTGTATGGACTTCTCCAGTTTCCTTATCGACTGTTGCATACCATCCATTCTTAGGCTTAATAATATAACCGCCGTCGAGAGCAACATCAAGGAGGCCTGACCAACGATTAATACCACCTTCGAAAGAGACGGTAATTGGAATCTTGGACTTCTCTTTGACATAGCGCGACTTCTCAACATTGATAACGAAATGATAGCCTTGAATCTCAGTGCCGTCCTTGTCTTGTTGACGACCAAGAATCCAGATAGCGTCGGATGAATAGTACGAGCCAGTACCACCACCAACGATATCTTTGGGATACAAACCAATTTCTTTATAAGTGTGATTGACGACGATCATAGGCATATCCTTGAGCGTCAGGTGTGGTGTAATCATACGGAACAAAGACTTCAACTGCTTTGCTCTGGACATATCAGCAACCGACTTACCGTCTAGCGCATCGTCCACTTCTTTCTTTGATGCAAGATTACCAATTGAGTCAATAACAATCATCACATGTTCGTCGCGAGTAATCTCTTTCATTTGCTGCATGATATCAAACTTCAATTCTTCAATATCCGTGATCGGTGTATGCACCACATTATCAAACGGAATATTAAATGTTTCAAAATAAGACTGAGGAGTACCAAACTCAGAATCATAAAACAGTACGATACCATCAGGATACTTCTTTAGAAACGATGAAGCCATAAGCAAAGCAAAGCCAGTCTTGAAATGCTTTGACGGACCAGCGAGCATTGTAAGGCCTGGTACAATACCGCCATCAACGCTACCCGAGAGAGCCACGTTAATCATGGGAACAGAAGTAGGAATCATATCCTTCTTCGCGAAGATTTTGCTATCAGCCAATGTGGACGTGAAAGCGATTGTAGAATTTTTGATTAGCTTATCTTTAAGTGACATAGTACCTCCATTAATATAAACATCATACCATAGGCATGTGTAATTGTCAACTATTTTTCTAACAGAAGGAATAGATTTCTATTCCCATACGATTGGTTTTCAGTGTAGCTACAGTCTTTGATAGAGAAGCGAGAAGATAGTTTTTTCACAAAATATTCTGGATCATTTCTCCATTCACCAGGCACTCTAATGTTGCAGACCAATGCTATGTTTGTCAAATTAAAAATGTCATCAACCACATCATCAAAATATTCACATTCAATTGTGTTGAATACATTATAGCATACCGTCAAATCAGCCGATTGATTTGGTCTAGTCGACCACTCATCGACAAAGGGATCATAATTTATCAGTTTAATGTTTTCTTGAATTCTAAAATGATCTGTTCCGTGCCCGCAACCATAATCTAATAAAGACTTTGGCTTATACAATTCGAAAAAATACGACATACGCTTTATGCTGCCATCGCGCATTGTGAATGCGTATTTGTTATATCGTGATTCTGTAAACCAATTACCTTTGTCTTTATGCAATTCGTTATAGTCTTTACTCCACAATTGCTTCATACAAAGAATGCCTCAAGTGTTGATTGCTTTTCGGTGTGCCAATTGATGGTGTTTAGAATTGTGCGAAGTGGATCAAGAAAAGTCTTTTCAAACTGAGTATCGTAGTCGATATATTTATCCAAACCAAACTCAGGTGGCAACTGAGAGATTACCGCAATCACATTCTCATGGATAGGATTTGGCATCTTCATATATGCAAAGCGAATCTTTTCACCGTCTTTGATCTGCTCGTATTTTTTCGTAAGCTTCATCTGTTGCAGCTTCTTATTGAATACGATAGCACCACGCACATGCATGGGAACGCTCTTTGTCTCGTATTGATATTTAGTGAGGTTCTGAACACTGCGAGGAAATGCAACATCTTCAAACGGCAGCTTACGAAACTCTTTACGGAACTTTTCAATGTACCTATGCAGGTCATCTTCGCTCTGTGTCATAACGATGTTAAGAACATCTTTAATGGCCGTACGGCAAGCTGCTGGTGTTGAAGATTTCACAGCTTCCATACCCATGATCTTTAGTTTTGGCTTAGCATAGCGCACACCTTCGGAATCATGGACATTGAGAATGTATCGCTTCTTCGCGGTCCAGATGCCACGGTCTGCAATTACTTCGCGCTTCATATTCATTTTTTGTTGGAAGGCACACATGCGTTCAGCAAGATCCTGATAGATTCGGTCAATAACTGGTTCCATTTTATCGCTAGCCACCTTATCAAGAAAGTTAATGATCTTTTCTTTGAGTTCCGGAGTAAGCCCTTCAGCCTCAATTCTCTTTTCAAAGACGCTATGTACCAATTTATCAAAGCTAATATAAAGCGAATCTGTATCAGACGCAATAACATAGTCAAAATCCTCCGTCTTCAATAGTTTGTTAAGATACTTATTCATTTCATTTTCAGCCCAACGAATTGATAGTTGCCCACCAAGAGTGATAGCCGTAGCTTGGTCAATATCAAAGAAACGGAAATGCTGATTACCAATAGCACCATATGCGGAGTTCAACTGCACCTTCTTCGCAAGCTGCATATTCTTATAGCGTGAGATATCTTTGACGGCCTGCTTTTTCTCTGCTTCCGTCTTTGCGTTCTCGTAGGCCTTTTGAGCAAGGATCATCTTGTCCTTATACACCACACGGTCATTGTACATGCGTTGCATAATCGTAGGCAAGAACCCTTGCTTCGCTTTACTAAAGAAACAACCATTCGCAGCAAGGCCATAACCATCAGGCACTTCTGGCATATTACCAGCAAGCAGATCATCAATCGTAACGTCTGCTGTGATTGCATAGCCTTTCGCATTCACATGAATGGTTTCAGGTGAAATATTATACTGCATAATCAAATGCGGATACAGGCTGTTCAAATCAAAAGACATAACCCACGAGTGCGAACCAACCTGTGGGTCTTTCACATACGCACCAACAAACACCTCGTCCTTGCTACCACCACCGTTGAGCGGTACCGCAATTCTCTTCTTCCACAAATGGTTGTGCGTGATAACATCCCACATACGCACCTGCGTGAACACGTCCGCGATTGTAACCTTCGCGTCATACGCGAGCGCGAGGGCCATATCAATTAGTTTCATCTTATCGTCCATCTTCACGATAAGTTCCACGTCGATGATATTATAGTCAATAAACTTAGTATGATCTTTCATGTAGAATTCGTGGAGTGTCTCAAATTCAGAGTGGTCTAGTTTCTTCTCACCAAGTTCAACGAATGCAATATGGTCGAGACGATATGATTCCTGCTGAGAGTATGTGAATTTCTTATACATCTCGAGGTAATCAAGTGTAGCCACACCACCAATATCATATGCAACCTGCACCTTGTTGAATGTCATTTGAACTCGTCTCTCACGGACATTTTTCCATGGTGAGAGGCGCTTCATTTCACTTTCACCAATGACCGTTGTCATACGTTTGGCAAGATAAGGAATATCAAACCATGTGATATTCCAACCAGTGACGATATCGGGATAACCATCGTGCGCCCACTCACTCAGAAAACGAATGAGCAATTCTTTTTCGTTGACACAGTGATAGTAGAAAACGTCATTGCGTGTTGGTGTGTATGGCTTTAAACCAAACACATGAAAGATCGGGCCTTTCTTCAACGTGATGGCTGTGACGGTATCCGATGCTCGCTCTACCGCAGGGAAGCCATTCTCAGAACTTACCTCAATATCAAGATATGCGACCTTGATTTGGTCACGATCATATGGCACATCGGTTGGATATTCTTCATTCAGGTACGTGTAGACGAACCGTTGCAGACCAAAGATATTGAAATTGGTCACGTCTTCATATTGCTTGAGAAAGTCCTTAGCTTCATTGATGGATTCAAATTGGATTGGCTCAAGCGAAAGCCCACGAATGTCGGTCCAGCTTGCATTTTCATGCTTTGACTGGACAAACATCGTGGGCTTGTAGGGAATCTTTTCGTTGAATGGTAGCCCGCGGTCGTAACCGCGAACCAAGATGTTGTTG
>Ga0209500_10003955_pt1 | contig 9929 bp, 7 predicted proteins | sample S_140212_EF_Meta_FD_187323 | JGI IMG/M metagenome (GOLD analysis project Ga0209500, IMG submission 187323) | Freshwater microbial communities from Lake Simoncouche, Canada to study carbon cycling - S_140212_EF_MetaG (SPAdes) (version 2) | ecosystem: Environmental > Aquatic > Freshwater > Lake ...
GTGCAGCTTCTGTGCAGCCAAATGGTACAACGCCACTATATGGCTAGGCTCTGGCCAGACCACCAGTTGCCATCATCCATTGCCACACGCTGTTGATCCAGAAGAGCTCAAACACAATCCCAGTGCGTTGCATAATACACGACGCAAGAAAATGGAACGTGAGCAGATGCAACGGGGTGAACGTCCTAGTGGTTGTGAATACTGTTGGAAAATAGAAGACATTGGTCGAGACAACATCAGTGACCGTGTGTACAAGAGTCGAATTTACCCCTTAGAGGATTTATCATATGCATACCGAACACCTGCTGAAACAGACATCAACCTACGCACCTTGGAGGTCTCGTTTGACCGTACTTGTCAATTGGCTTGTAGCTATTGTAACCCTGCTTTCAGTAGCACATGGGTACGCGACATACGACAAAGCGGCCCTTATACCAATTTGGTGTCTGATGGGCGCAATCACTTTACTCATGCTCACAATAGTAGTCAACCGTTCCGCCGTGGCGACACAAATCCGTATGTGGAAGCATTTTTCAAGTGGTGGGAAACAGACCTGCACCAAACACTCCAAGAGCTAAGGATAACCGGCGGCGAGCCTTTGATGAGTGGCGATACATGGAAACTACTAGATTGGTTCAAAAACAACAAAGGTCGCAGTCAAACACGACTGGCTATCAACAGCAATTTGAGTATGGCCTATGACATCGTTGATCGTGCCGTTACAGCCTGCGAAGGAACTGAGCTGGATATCTATACCAGCATGGAAAGTGTGGGAGTACAAGCTGAATACATCAGAGATGGCTTGGATTATGACCGCTGGTGTTACAACATGACACAGATCATGGATGCCAAACAGGTGCGTGGGCTACATGTGATGTGTACTATCAACGCACTTTGTCTAGAAAGCCTTCCAGAATTGCTTACTCAACTCATGTCGTGGAAAAGTCAAGCTGGTGCGGACTTTCCAAGTTTTACACTCAACATATTACGCTTCCCCAGCTTTCAAAGTGCTTTGGTATTGCCTGACGAGATTAGAACACATCATCAACAACGCCTACAAACTTGGTTGAACATGTGGGATCATAACATAAATTTACACGAGCATGAACGTAATCATGTACAGCGTCTAATCGATTACCTAGACGTAGTTAAAACTCCACACAGTGAATCATTTGATCGGGCTAGTTTACTAAATGACTTCAAACAATTTTATACACAATATGATCAACGACGTGGGCAAGATTTTGTAAAAGCATTTCCTAACTTGGCAGATTGGTATAACACATTATGACCTTAGATAAAAAAGTAGCAGAATACAAAACAAAATATACAGTATCAGAGGTAGTTGATCTAGATCACTGGCATGATTTAAAAATAGACCAGCGAGATTTCTGGTTACGTGGTATATTGCAATCTTTGCATCAAGAAGTTTATACTATGGATCAACGTATTTTATTAACCTTGTCAAGATGCAACAATGCAGAAATCATACTAGAAAGACTACAGTATTGGTTATACAACGTAGATATTTCTAGTTTTTTTATTGTGGTACTATCAAACGATCCTGATATTGCTCAATTATGGAAATCTGGTCCAGATATGTCTGGAATAACTTTTGATTTTTTCCAAAGTGAAAAATATATCGATGATAATGATCAATATCATGTTATATCAAGCTATAACAACAGCAATTTAATTCGACCAATAGATCTCGACAGTCGAGAAGAATTTTTGTTAAAGGAATCAAAAACGTTTTGCATTTATCCTTGGATACATTTGCACTCTTATCCTACTGGCGATGCGTATCCGTGTTGCCATGCAGAAATGAAAATAGGATCAATTGGAAACAGTCGCACAAACACTCTTGAAGAAATATGGAATAGTCCTAAGCAAAGACAACTGCGACAAGATATGTTAAGTGAAACACCTAACCCAACTTGCGGGAGATGTTATGAACAAGAGGACACTGGATTTTTTAGTGGTCGTCGTAGTGCAAATAAACATCATGGCCATCACATCAACCGAATCAAAGATACTCGAGCAGATGGCCATGTACAAAACTTTAAAATGACCTATTGGGACATACGCTTCAGTAACTTGTGTAATCTAAGTTGCCGTAGTTGTGGACATATCTTTAGTAGTAGTTGGTATCAAGATCAAGCCAAACTGGCTGGTGGCAACTGGAAAGACCATAACCAGGCGTTAAACTATGCTGGACGGACTGAAACAGACATGTGGGAACAGTTGATACCGCACCTGGATTATGTAGAACAAATATACTTTGCTGGTGGCGAGCCCTTGATGATGGCAGAACACTACAACATTCTTGATGAGCTGGAACGCAGAGGCCGCTTTGATGTCAGACTTATCTACAACACAAACTTTACACACGTCAAACTAAAAGACCGCACAGTATTTGATTACTGGAAACGATTTAAAAGTGTGGCAGTTGGAGCCAGTCTAGACGCTATGGGCCCACGTGCCGAATACATACGCAAGGGTACTGACTGGGCTGTGGTAGAATCAAACCGTAGGCAAATGCTAGAGACATGTCCTGAAGTTGATTTCTATATCAGTCCCACATTAAGTATTATGAATGCCCTACACTTACCAGACTTCCATCGTGCCTGGGTCGATCAAGGATTACTGAAACCACAAGATCTAAATGTAAACATTTTACAAGATCCGGCGTACCTGCGTATTGATATTGCTCCTGCTGAATATAAAGCAAACGTGTCAGCAAAGTATCAAGAGCATGTAGAGTGGTTACGCCCATTGGACCCATTGCAACGAGCCACAGTTGGATTTGAAAGTGCTATAAAGTTTATGATGGCCACAGATAATTCAAAGTTGATCTCTAAATTCTGGGAGAAAACCTTTGTGCTAGATCGCATAAGGAAAGAAAGCATATTGGACATAATTCCAGAACTGGACGAGATGGAATGAATATACCACACGATAAATTTTGCGTATTACCATGGGTCAGTTTAGAAACCAGTCCTATCGGCACAGTAAGACCGTGCTGTTTAGCTGAAGAAGAAATAGTTGATGACGTAGGCAATAAGTTTGATTTAAATACCGCTAACTTTGGTAGCATACAAACCAGCCAGTACATGCAGGATCTGAGACAACAGTTCCTGGATCAAAAAAAGCCAGCCGCATGTAGGAAATGCTGGCGAGAAGAATCAGCCGGACGTACTAGCAAACGTATGCACACTCTAGACAGGCTCAAGCACATGATACCCGATACAGAATGGACTGCCAATGCCAAACCCTTGATGTTCTTGGATTTAAAACTGGGCAACATCTGCAATCTCAAATGCCGTATATGCGGATCCTGGAGTTCCAGTACCTTTGCCGCAGAAGAACTACAATGGCTAAGGCGCGACGAAGATCGTAAAAACAATCATCATTATCATATGTTGCGAGCCGGTGCCTGGCCCAGAGAAAATCCTACATTCTGGTCCGAGATTGATCAAGTAGTGGATCATATACAATATATAGAATTCACTGGCGGAGAACCATTCATGATCCAGGAACACTTTGATCTTCTACAAGGCCTGGTTGATCGAGGTATTGCAGGGCAGATCGAGATACACTACAATACCAATGGCACTCAATGGCCTGAACACGCAGAAGTGATATGGAAACATTTTAAAACTGTAGAAATAGCATTCAGTATCGATGATGTGGGAGATAGATTTGAATACCAACGAAGTAATGCTGTTTGGTCTGAAGTGTGTGTGAATATCGAACATTTTAAACAAATGCGTGATCGTAATCCAAATATCCGATTACAAGTGTGTACTACGGTAAATGTGTTTAACGTATACTATATAGAACAAGTGGCCAATTGGATCAACACTCAAGGATTTGATTTTGTGTATTGGAACATGATGCATGAAGCCTACTATTTTAGTATCAGCACATTACCAGAAACAGCCAAACAAACAATAGCAACAAAATTACAATCAGCACAGGTTGACGAAAAAACTCAACAAGAGTTTGCACAAATCATAGACTTCATGATGCGTGGTGCCAGTCTAGATGGCAATATATTGCGTATGCGTATAGCAGACCTTGATCGTAAACGCCAACAACGTCTCAGTGTAGTTGAACCAGAATTTGCTCAAGCAATTAATTATGACCAAACTTAAAACCTTAGTACATGCCGCTGGTGCCACGACTATTGGAAATATACCTTGGATACGAGAAAAACTATCAGGTGATTTTGATATAGAACCGTTTGATCCTACTGCTACTTATAACCCATCTACTCATGTCATGGTCATTGATCGTTACGATCCTATAGACGAAGGGTGGCATGTGCCCTTTAAAGAAGATGGTTTTAAAATTATTGTAGAATACTTTTGGGATTCCAGCAAGCAAGAACGATCAACCGTACAAGATAACATGCTGAACATACGGGTAAAAGAATGGGTATGGATAGATGGTCATTTGATGAGAAAACATGCCAAGGATGAGCAACATACACAGGTAGGTGATCCTGACAAATTTTTCTTGATGCTGATGGGACTGGCGAGAGACACACGTGATCAATTGCTAAGGCAAGTGACACCGTATCTAGCCGACAGCTTGTACAGCTATCGAGGAAGAGGTATTGAAATTGCAGGAGACTATGTACACTGGAGCGATCCAACATTTATAAATCAAAATTTTTCTAATCCACTGTGGTATAATTCTACAAATTTTAGCCTTGTGGCAGAAACATTGCCACTCATGCCCGACGGAAAAGAACATTTATTTGTGAGTGAAAAAACTTTTAAACCTATCTTGATGAATCATCCATTCATAGTACACGGCAGTCCGGGTACGCTAACCTATCTTCATGGATTGGGATTTGAAACTTTTGATCATGTCATAGATGAAAGTTATGATCAAGGAGAAACTGTTACAATAAGATTAAAATCTATCTGCCTGGTATTAGACGCATTGTATCGAGAATTCAAACAAGGAAAACGTCTATTCAGTGATGCTAGATCTCAGAGTAGAATAGCTCATAATTTCCATAGATATTACGACACTGGTGTCATAGATCAATTATGGAAAACGCAACTCCTGGATATTATCCAGGAGTTTGTGAATGCTTGAAAAGAATATTTGTGGCCATGAGAATACTAGTTAAATTTTACAATCAGCCTGTGTTAGAAATTGATGTTAATGATACTGAAACCGGACGTTTATATTTTGATCTCACTCAAAAACAACACAAACAACAACGGCCTTTTTATCGAGACACTGCAATATACACACCCGGATACATGATTGAGTTGGCACACCAGGCCAAAAAAGCATTCAACTGGAATTGGTTTTCAGATCAGTATGATACCTCAATCACAGCAAAATTGCACAAAGATTTAGAAAACTCAGTTGGTCAAATGGGTTTTGATCAGATTCCAGAAGAATATGATGAGTTACTATACGATCTACATCATTGTCTTCATGCCATACAGTTTGGAAAAACTACCGTGGGTCGATATGATAACTTTCAAATTGAATGGCTAACTGACGAGGCTGTGCCGTTACCACAATCATTTGAGTTTAAAGAATCCAGCAATCCTGGTGATTTAATTTTAATTAATCCGTATGTGGGTCATAATCCTTTACAAATATATATGGAAAATGATTTTACCAGTCTTGGTACTACTTCTCGATTTCATGACATCATCAAACCTGCTATTGTATTAACGACTGGTCATCCGCAAATATCTAAGGATACAATACTGAGAGCATTTTTAAAACACGATCCTGAATTTGTTCAATTACACGGACAAGACAAAATTAAGTATTATACAGGTTCTGCAGTTGTAGGACAGGTAGTAGACATTGATTTATTAAATCAAGTAAAGCAATCCACCGATATATTGGTATTAGATAAAATTGAGTTCTATGAATAAATCTGACACCTTGTGCATGGCACCCTGGACTCACACCTATCTAAGTCCACAGACCGAACGGCGACTTTGCTGTGCCAGCCGTGAACCAGCACAGAACTTTGAACAGTATATAGATACCAGTTCTGGCACTGGTCGTTACATTCCTGTCACACTAGATGAACACTGGAACAGTGAACACATGCGATCAGTACGTCGAAGGATGATGGCCGGAGAAACACTACCTGAGTGCGACGTATGTAACAGCAAACTGCTCAATACTGACGTGTATAGGAGTTACTTCAATAGCCTGTTTGGTCATAAGCGTGATCAGATCGAATTGACCACAGATGCTACAGGACATACTACCATGCTACCAGTTAGCTGGGATTATAGATTTAGCAACCTTTGTAACTTTAAATGTCGCATGTGTGGTGACATGTTGTCAAGTGCTTGGGAAAGCGAACAGCGACAGCATGACATGATTGACTGGACCAACACAAAAAACAGCTGGATGCGTCCCGAAGTAAAAGCCGAGATAACCCAATTCCAAGACACGCAAATTGAAGCAGAATTTGCTCAAGCAGTAGAACAACATAGAGTAGAAGAAATATACTGGGTAGGCGGAGAGCCACTCATGTATGAACAACACTGGCGCTATATGCGCAGGATTATTGAATTAGGAGATGGACAAAATGTTTACGCTAGATATAATACTAATCTTAGCCGTGTCAACTACGGTGGTAGCAATCTGTATCGCGATATTTTATCTGGGCTACGAGACTGGCAAATCTGTGCAAGCCTTGACGGAACAGGACAGATTGGAGAATACATACGTACAGGACTCGATTACCCTGCATGGCTTGAAAACTTTAAGCAAGGAGTACAAATAGCACGTCACCCAAGGCAGATGCGTATAGACTTTACCTTGACCTTACCGGGCATGTTTGAAGTAGAAAATATTACAAAACTGGCACAAGAATTACGAGTTGACACCCTGGCCAAAGTAGTATTCTCATTTTCACCAGATATTGTAATGAGTCCATTGGCCTTGCCAAGAACCCTACTTGATCCGTGGCTGTCGGAATTGATTGATCAAACCTCAGGAGCCATGCAAGCAGTATTGACACAGTTACGATCTAGGCCAACCTTTGCGGAGCAATGGCCAGACACTTATCTTGACGGTATCAAGAAAGGCAAAAAGAGAATATTGCAGCTTGAAAAAATCCGTAAAGACCTGTATACTATGAGTGATATCCTGGCCGCAAGACCGGCTGTACTAGAATGGTGGAATCAAATTGACAATTAAAGTAGTACTAAGAAACCCGCTGGATCGAACGGATCTGGTGGATTATACAATACGAGCAGAAGATCATGAACTGGCACGAGACTGGCAACATGCTCTTAAAGATCTATTGCAGTCGGGTAACTTGTTAGAAAAAAACTTTTGCTTCATGGGATTTCCTGACACAGCCAGGACCCTGGATTACTTGTGCAATGAACTCAATCAACATGTTGCAACAATCAACACATTCTTTCCTGATTATCGTATTGAAGAAACATTTAGCCCTGACAATGTAATGGCATTTGATTATGCTGACAATGGTGTCAATCACACAGTGATGAATGTGTTGCACAATCATTTTGAAATATTGCAAGGCACTGTGTGGAATCTTAGCGACTATTATCGACAAGCAGACTATGAAACAAAATATGCCATCAGACAGCTAAACAATATATGTCATGAGATGGAAAATCTTGTACTGAGTCGTCGAAAAGCAAAAACGAATCCATTTTGGGTAAGACCCAGTCAAATCACTACATTTTTAAATAGTCCCAGGCTTGATCTCAAACCTGTGCATAGGCAAGGATTTGTCACCAATGGATATGATCGTGTGCTAGGCGGAGTGTATATGCATTGGACTCAGATAGGAAAGACTCTATATGAAGTATTCCGAGACGAACATGCACCTGAACTAACTGAAACCGTATGCGAAGCTATTACAGAATTGCGTTACTACTCGGGCGAGTTTGATGTAGAATGGGGCAACGATGTTGTGCGCAACGGAGGACACCATTGGCATGATCGCGAGCAAAGTCACTTTGAAGAATGGTTAATCAACAATGGACGAGATCCAAAAGATCCTGATCTAAGTCTAGGATACTTGCCCTTAGGGCAAGTGGACCTGCGTGGAAGTTTTGGCACCGCTAAGAGTTCTGACATATGGGAAATACTATCAGCACATTTAGATATCTACAGCATAGAAATTGATGGCGTATCACAAAAATTTGATTACTGCTGGACCGACGCTAATTATAAACAAATGCAAATTGACATGATGAAACCCGGATATGACTACTCAGCCCACAGAAGTTAAAGCGACTGATTATCTAACCTGGGAATATTCCTCTGACCCAGAGATACAATACTTAGATTGTCCGCCGCCTGCACCCATGCGTAACTTTATGCCGCAATGGTTCAAGGACCAAAAAGCCCGCAAATCAGAAATTGATATTGCTGATCAATTGACCATTAGAAATTGCTTGGGGTTTAGAGGGTTAGCTAATATAGGATACTCTATTGCCTTGCCAGAAACATTGTCAGGATACGATACATATTTCAGTCGTGGACGGCTACACCCAGACATGCTATATGGCACTAGATGGGCAAACAAGGGCGAATATCCATGGACAGACGATGACAGTAGTTTATACGAATACTGTGTGAGATTATTACATTGGCCTTGGCGTGCCCGAATGGCACCAGGCTGGCGCATGCTACTACTACCGTATCTACTTGATTGGCCTGCTGACTGGAATGAATTTGCTGGCACAGTGGAACCCAATTATGATGTACATCACGGAACCAGCATAGGTTCTGGATTAAAATGGACACAATCTATTGACGCTCAGTATAACTATTACAACTTGGAAACTGTGATAGCATTTAAACGAGCAACCACAGTAGAAAAAGGCACAGTGACATTTTGTGCTGTTCCTTTGTTTGACCCTGAACTCTTGGAGAAACAGCATGCAATGGCTTAAAAACATAATCAACCGTATTAAACTAGAAATACGTTATCGTAAAAAATTAAAAGAATTACGTAAACGAGATCCTTTTATCTATAAATGAAATTGCAAAATATCCTTGGCATCAGTGCCGGGTTCCATGACGCCGCTGCCTCAGTGATCAACACCAAGGGCGAAATCTTGTTTGCTGGCCACAGCGAACGCTATAGTAAAAAGAAAAACGATGCTGACATACATCCTGGATTACTGTGTGATCTTGGCCAATACTCGATCCATCATGTGGCCTATTATGAACGGCCCTGGAACAAACAACTAAGACAACTATATTCAGGTCAAGGAATAGAGTGGTCAAAACTAACAACTAGTCAGATTCTTGATCAGCAATTACAAGGTTATTTTGAACAGGCTACTGTTAGTTCACACAATCATCATTTGAGTCATGCCGCTGGAGGATTCCAGACCAGTTCTTTTGATCGTGCCACAGTTGTGGTTATTGATGCCATAGGTGAATGGGATACTGTGAGCATTTGGGGTGCTGAGTATCAGAATGGCCAAGCAAGATATCATAGACTGTGGAGGCAACGGTATCCACACAGCATAGGACTATTCTATACTGCTGTCACCGATAGGGTAGGCCTAAAACCCATGGAAGATGAATATGTACTGATGGGTATGGCCGCTTACGGACAGGCCTGTTATAGCAATCACTTGCATGAAATTGCCCAGGATAATTTACATGCTGGAATAGATCCAGAATTTTTGTCCGGAGCACAAAATGAAGATATTGCGGCAAGTGCGCAGGTTGTTTGTGAAGAGATGATATATAATGTTATGCGTCGAGCAAGATCATTTGCCTGGAGCACAAATCTGGTATACTCGGGCGGGGTCGCCCTGAATTGTTTGGCTAATAGAAATCTTGGAGAGTATTTTGAAAAAATTTGGATCATGCCTTGTCCTGGTGATAGCGGCAGTAGTCTTGGTGCGGCCGCCTTGGCCTACGGAGGA